>JABLTO010051386.1_pt1 | contig 50701 bp, 79 predicted proteins | sample 7160091 | NCBI WGS metagenome assembly JABLTO01 (sample SAMN14651225, study PRJNA627086) | human gut metagenome | isolation source: feces | host: Homo sapiens
GGATATACCAAACGACGCAGATGCGGATGACTTGGCACGCTTAAGAGCTTTTGGGGAATGGTTGAGCGATGGGCAACCCGTAGATTAATCTAAAGATTTTTCGGCTAGTTCCTTGCATAATTCAAAATTATGACTACCTTTGTAGTGTCAATCAATAAAACAAGGTAGTCATGAAAAGAAAAGTATTAACAGTCAGTGAAGTTAACCAAATGTTAATCCGCAAGGGATATAGAAGTTGTGAAACTATTCACATAGATATAGAAAATTCTTGGGAAGCGGATACTTTAGTATTTGAAGAATACAAAGATGGACACAGCGTTTGCGGGCTTTATAAGTTTCATCAATCTGAAGGCTGTCCAGTAGGTTGTGGCAATTTAACTAGAGTGGCAACCTACCGTAAATTAAAGGTTGCTGAAAAATACGAAATTATTGGTATTGTGGCACGTTTACCCAAACAAGAAAATAAAAATTGATTTAGTTATGGCAAAGAAAGTTAGTTGTGAAGAATTAAGAAACCAACTGTTAGCCGCAAATGCGGCTTACAGAAGCGGTGAAAGTATTATGTCCGATGTGGAATACGATGCGTTGGTGGAAAAGCTACGTAAACTAGACCCGTCGGACATCTTTTTTAATAAAGGAATAGTTGAAGCAGCCGATGACAGAATGGAAGAGTTGCCTGTTCCTATGTACAGTCTTGAAAAGATTAAGGAAATTAAACCGTTGCGCAAGTGGTTGAAAAAGATGTTGGATGCTGGAGCTTGCGAAGTTGTGGCGATGCCAAAATTTGACGGAATAAGCCTGTTGACCTACGATATGGATGGCGACCAAGCGTGGACACGTGGTGACGGTATTGAGGGGCAACGAAGTGACGCACATTTTACTCGCATGAATAACGGCAAGCCCAAAGGATATTTCTGTAACGTGCATACATGGGGCGAAGCCATTTGTAAGAAAACCACCTTTGCACACTTAAAGGATGAATTGAATGTAGCGTACAAGAACGCCCGAAACATGGTGGCGGGTGTGTTTAATTCTTCGGACGGTTTTAAGAACTCTGTAATTGCCTATATTGATTTTGTGCGATATGGTATTGATGAACCGATTGACAAAGATGACCAATTGCGGGTGTTGCGCAATCGTTACCAGAATGTTACACCATCTAGAACCTACTTAATTGAAGAATTATTGGAGCTTGATGATGCAGACTTGAACGACCTTATTGATTTGGAACTGCATGATGAATTTGACGCAGAGTACAAGATAGACGGTATTGTATTGGAAATTAATGAATGGGCGGTGAAACAACAGCTTGGAAGACTACCGAATGGAAACCCCGCTTATTCGGTTGCATTTAAGCGTGAAGAATGGTGTGACATTTATCAAACTAAAGTGACAGGGATTGAAAAAGGTATTGGCAAAACAGGTGTTTTGAACCCTGTTATCCTAATTGAACCCGTGGAAATAAATGGTGCGACAGTGAGCCGTGCTACCGCTTATAACGCTGCCTATTTGGTTGAAAACAACATTTGTGAGGGGGCTGTGATAGAGGTTACTCGTGGGGGTGATGTAATACCCAAACACTTGAAAACATTGGAATATAACGAAACAATGTTTGAAAAGATGTGTGATGACCTTGTTATCTGTCCTTCGTGTGGGAAACCGTTAAAATGGAATGAAACAAATGTTGATTTAGTGTGTACGAATGACAAATGTAAAGAAATGGTAATCAGTGAAATGGTTTACTTTTTCCGTACAATGGGGTGTGAACAGTTTGAAGAACCTACAATACGTCGTTTGTATAATTTTGGCTACCGTAGTGTAGAAACGATTTTAGAGTCTCATGTAGCCGAGTTCCAAAAGTTGCTCGGCAAGGCTAAGGGTAAAACGGTTTACGACCAAATACAGAAAGTGTTGACTGAAGGCGTGCCGATGGCACGTTACATGACGGCACTAAATATTTTTGATGGCAAAATTGCCGAAGCCACCTGTCAGAAAATTTTTGATGCAGCGAATCCGGAAATGGTGGAAAGAGTAAAAACTGTTTCGTACGAAATTGGTAGCATAGCGGAAGCCACCTATTTAGCCAAGTCTTTAGAACAGGTTAACGGGGTAGGCGAGATATTGGCACGCTCATTCGTTAAGGGGCTGATAAAACTTCAACACATAGGTATATATCCGGGAGTAAATATTACCTATGTTCAGACGCCTAAAACCGCACCACTTGCAGAAAATGCGATGGTCGTATGTATGACAGGTTTCAGGGATAAGGAAATGGAAGTGCAACTCAATAAACTTGGACACAGGGTTGTTGATGGTGTTACCAGAGAATGTAATGTGCTCGTAGTTGCCGATTTAAACAGCAATAGCAGCAAGATGAAAAAGGCAAAAGAAAAAGGACTTAGAATTGTAGAACGTATGGAATTTAGACGTGAATTACTATTATAAGGACAATCAATATTGGTACGTAGGATTTCGCTACGACGAACGCTTGGTTAAAGAAATCAAGCGTTTTGTTGGAGCGGGGTATAATCCTGAGAATAAAGAATGGTACATTCCTTTCACATTACCAACTGTCGCACCGTTGCAAAAATGGTTGCACGACAATGGATTTGTGGAAGGGATGAATTATTACCCCTCTAAACGGGTGCTGGAGTATCAGGAACCCCCTGTAATTATTACCCCTGAAGATGTGGCTATTGCTTGCAAAGAACTAGGGTTTAAGCGAATGCCACGTCCATATCAATGTGAGGGTATTGCTTACATGATAAATCATGGTAACTGCATAAACGGGGATGATTGTGGCTTAGGGAAAACAGGGCAAACGATTGCGACATTAGAATTAATGGATGCTTTTCCAGCTTTGGTTATCACTCCTGCATCTGTGAAATACAACTGGAAAAAGGAGTGGGAAAAATGGAACCCGACACGTACTGTTGGGGTAGTTGGACGCAAAAAGAAGTTTAACGAAAATGTATGGCAGAATGACGTGATTATTATTAATTACGATATACTAGGTGAGCGGGGCTTAGATAAGCCAACAGCGAAGTTCAAAGAGCTCCTAAAGAAGCGATGGGCGTCTTGTGTGATGGATGAAATACATTTCTTGAAGAGCGAAAAGGCGTTACGAACCAAAATGGCGAAGAAAATTGTAAAAACAGTTCCGCATGTATGGGGGTTAACAGGCACATTGACACAGAACAAGCCCGCAGACTTGATACAGCCGTTTACGATAATACGTAGGTTTGAGGACATTTTTGGCAGTACGAAAGAATTTAAGTATCGTTATTGCAATGCGAAAATGACAGTATTTGGAATGGATTGTAGTGGGTTCAGCAATTTGGAAGAGCTACATGAATTGTTGCGAATGGGTGGGTATATCAGGCGTAATAAAAGAGATGTGTTGGATGAATTGCCACCAATGGTGGAACAAACTATTGACGTGCCTATTAGCAATACTAGAGAATACCGTAAAGCGGAAAATAACCTGTTGGAATACTTGGAAAAGATAGATATAAACAAGGTGAACAGCGCAGTCAATGCTCCACACTTGGTAATGATACAAACGTTGAAACAATTAAGTATAGAGGGCAAACTTCCATTTATCACCACTTATATAAAAGAATGGTTGGAAGCAAACGAGGGCGAGCAATTGCTTGTCTTTGGCGTGCACCGGATGCCTCTACAACAGTTAGCCGAGTACTTCAAAGCCCCGCTTATACAAGGCGGAGTAAGTGCCGACAAGAAGCAACAAATCGTAAATGAATTCAGTAACGGGGGTCATCGCTTATTGTTTGCCAATATTCAGTCAGCCGGAACAGGTACGGACGGTCTACAAGATAATTGCAGCAACTTAGTATATATAGAGCTACCCGACAAAAGTACCGAGCTAGAGCAAGCAAATGCAAGACTTGAGCGGATGGGGCAACGGAATAGTATAAATATAACTTACTTGCTGTCACCGGACACGATAGATGCTGATATCAAAGAGATGGTTGCTGATAAAGGGATGATTACAGGCTTGGTGAACAAAGGTGGCAATGAAAACGAATTATTAACTAAGAAATTCTTATTAAAGAAAAATGGCAAAATTTGAAGCAAAGTTTTGGGGCACAAAAGAGAAGCGAGGACAGCTTGCTAAAGAAGTGGAAATTGTTGAGGCTACCACCCGAGGTGAGGTGGAGGGCAAGCTGTATGCTCGTGGATGGCTAAAAATTAACGGTTTAAAAGTAAGAGAAGCAAAGAATGAACCGAGTACCGATAACAATATGGACTGATGGCAGTTGTACCACTAAAGACGACCGAAAAGGTGGAATGGGTGTGTACCTACTTGCAGACGGATGCGAAGTAGCTTTGCGACGTGGTTATTGGAACACCACTACACCACGCATGGAACAGCGTGCGTTGATTGCAGCCGTGCAAATGATAAACGTTGACATTCCTACTGATGTGTTGATTTGGTGCGACAGCAAGTTTATTGTAGAAGCGATAATGAACGGGGGTGTGCGACAATGGCGTGCCGATGGCTGGAAAGGTGTTGCAAACGTTGAACTTTGGAAGGAATTTGTTACCGAGGTTGAAAAACGTAGAAAGATGCGCTTATGCGTGCGTCATATCAATGGACACCAAAAAGACTTGTTGAACCCTGTTATTTATGGGAATAATGTGGCTGATGCCCTTGCTGATTACCACACGCAAGATTCCTATGTACAGGATAAGCCCTTAGAGGGGTTTAGTTGGTACGTTCACGACCCTAGTAGTGTGATATTTATTGCTAAAAACGAAGAACACGAGTATTTGGTTACGCATGATGATATTGTGCTGTTAGGAGATTGCCATTATGCAACAGAAGAAGACCTTGTGAACTGCATAAATGGAAAATGGATTTTTGATGGTTACTACAATGGTGACTATGAAATAAATACCGAAATAAAAACGATTTAGTATATGGCTGACTTGGATAAGTATAAACAAGCGATTGTGGATGTTTATGACACCACTAATAAAAATATTTTTGTGAATGCAACCGCAGGCAGTGGAAAAACATTTACTTTGTGCACACTTGCTGACCGCACACCACCTATAAAATCGTCCATATTCCTAGCCTTTAACAAGTCAATAGCTCAAGAATTGGGGGCACGTTTGCCTCGCACAGTTAAAGCGTCAACACTACATTCGTGTTCGTTGTCGGCTTTATTGAAAGCATTTAAAATGGATTTCGCTATAAGTGAAAACAAATACTTTGGAATGGCTAGGGAGTGTTTGGATTTTAAAGGAATAGCCGCTAAAAGAATTAACGGGTTATGCGGCAGAGCTTGCACCCTGTATGACCTTATGCGGTTCAACCTGATTACAGACGATTTTGACAGGGTTACAGAGTTGGGGGAAAGGTACGGTGTTGACGCAGACGAAGAAAGCGTACAGAGAGCCCTAGAGCTTTATAGGGTCGCAAAACACAAAGCCGATAGATACTTTGAGGGTTCAGTAGGTGGAAAATTACGTATGGATTTTACTGATATGCTGTATTATGCCGCTAACTACATAGACATGAAAGACTTTAAACAATACAATGTAGTAATGTTGGACGAGTGCCAAGACATTAGCCCGTTGCAGTTTGAGGTCGTAAAGCGGTGTAAAACCCCACGAGGCAGACTAATAGCGGTCGGTGATGAAAAACAAAGTATTTACAGTTTCATGGGAAGCAATTTGGACAGTTTACATGCTATAAAGAATTCCCCGAATACGATTGAGTTACCTTTGTCTATGACATACCGTTGTGCGGTGAATATTGTAGACGAAGCCCGTAAAGTGTTTCCGGACGGTATTGAGGCAGCTCCGGGAGCTGTATTGGGGAGTGTTGATTGTGGTAGTTTTAGAGATGCCAAAGATGGTGACTTTATATTGTGCCGAAACAATGCACCCCTGATGGAAACGTTTATAGAATTGTTGAAACTAGGCAAACGATGCGCCATTATGGGCAAAGATTATGGTGATGAGTTAGTGTACCTAATAGATAGTATTAAAGATATTTGGGGGCTGGAAGCTAAGTTAGAGAAGCTAAGTGAAAGTCTTGCGAAGAAAGGTGTTAAAATGCCGACCAAAGTGCCCGCATACGCACAGTTGGAAGAAAAAGTGCACGTATTGCTCACCCTGTATGAGTATTTTGGTGACTTAGAGGTGGTGCGTAATCGCATTTATGATATATTCACAGATACGCAGAGTAAGGGGGTAACGTTGAGCACTATACACAAATCTAAAGGTTTAGAGGCTGATAACGTATATTTCTTGCAACCGGATTTATTACCGAGTAAGTATGCGGTTACGGAGTTAGCCTTGTATGCTGAAAAATGTTTAAAATTTGTGGCAATAACGAGGAGTAGAAAGAATTTAATATATTGTTGAACGAATTAAATTAATTTTATGGAAGAACAAGAAAAACAAGCGGTAAAACAAACTCCCGCTGATTTATATTTAATGGTTCCTAAAAATTCAAAAACGGGGGTGCGGGTTACACTCCTTAGTGTAAAGAAAATTAAATCCTTTGCCGAAGTTGCCCCAACAAAGGAAATTCTTGCAACTCACTTTCAGGCGGAACATGTGCGAATGGAAATAGCCGATGCCGAAGCTAAAAAGGCGGGAAAGAATGCAAAATATTTACCTCAACCCTTGTATTTGCAAATACAAAGTAGTATATTTGCAACTATTGTTGAAGAAGCCCGTGGCAAAGACAAGGATGTGGATGGTAAAGCCTTGTGTCTAACTCTTGGTTCACAAATACCCTGTTGTGTAATTACACCTATGCCGGAAGCACCTGTCAAAGACGAGCAACCAAAACAAGTTCGTAAAAAGAGAACCCCAAAAATTGTTATTAACAATGATTAGTAAAGACAGTAGAAAGGTCGTAGGCGAATATGTGTTTTTGAGCAAGTATTCGCAGACACACAACGGTGTTAAAGAAACATGGGACGAGGCTGTTAACCGTGTCATGACAATGCACTGGAATCGTTACAAAGAGATAGTTAATGAGGCAGATATGCCCGAGTTTGAACGCTTGTTTGGATTTGCTGAAAAGTTGTATCATCAGCAACGTATTTTAGGGGCGCAAAGAGCCTTACAATATGGGGGCGAGTTGATGCTTGAAAAACACGCTCGGTTCTATAACTGTTCAAGTACCTATATTGACCGTGTGGAAGTGTTTGAGGAAATTATGTATTTGCTCTTATGCGGGGCGGGTACAGGGTATAGTGTTCAGCGTATTCATACTGACCAATTGCCTATTCCTAAAGGGTTTAATCCTAAACTTGAGAAAAAAGTATTTGTAATACCCGACACGATTGAGGGGTGGGCAGAAGCCGCAGGTGAACTGATTGAGGCGTATTATTATGGACGTGCCGAAGTATTGTTTGACTATTCCCAAATCCGTCCGAAAGGTGCTTACATACGGGGCGGGTTTAGAGCTCCAGGACCCGAGCCATTACACGAAGCACTGGACAAAGTAAGAAGCCTCTTGTGTAAGGTGCAAAAACGTAAATTGAGACCGTTTGAGCTTCACTATATTATTTGCGTATTAGCGAATAGTGTGGTAACAGGTGGCGTTCGTCGCAGTGCGATGATAAGTATTTTTGACGCTGACGATGTGGAAATGGCAGGTTGTAAAGTTGGGGCGTGGATTAGCACACATCCTGAACTATGCCGAAGCAATAATTCCGCAGCTATTTTGCCCAATACCCCAAAAGAAACATTTGACATGATTTACGAGTTTACCCGTAAATTTGGGGAACCCGGATTTGTGTTTATAGACAGTCCGTGGTTTGTCTATAATCCGTGCGGGGAAGTGGGTATGTATCCTCGCATACAAGACGAAACCGGTGCGTGGAAATCAGGATGGGGCTTTTGTAACCTGTCGGAAATAAACGGGGGTAAGATACAAACCGAACAGGATTTCTATGATGCTTGTGTGGGTGCGTCTGTTATATGTACGTTGCAAGCGGGCTACACGAATTTTAAAGTGTTACAGCCGTGGTCACAAAAAATTGCAGAGCGTGACGCCCTGATTGGAGTAGGTATTACGGGGCTATGTGAGAACCCTGACTTATTGTTTGACCCTATTATTCAACGCAAAGGGGCGATGTTGGTAAAGGAAACGAACCAGAAGATAGCCCGCATGATTGGGATAAATTCAGCGGCACGATGTACCGTTGTCAAGCCTTCCGGCAACAGTTCTCAATTACTTGGTACATTGTCAGGTATTACTCCAGGACATGCCCGCCATTACATACGTCATATTCAGGCGGCAGACACCGAACAGGCGGTTCAGCTATGGGAAAAGGTGAACCCGAATTGTGTTGAACCGAGTGCATGGAACCCGACCCGTGAAAAAGTGCTTGCTTTCCCTGTCACATTGCCAGAGGGCGCAATTCTTAAACAAAACGTTTCCGCCATTGAATTCTTGAAGTTGGTGCTGATTACCAAACAAAATTGGATAGAGTACGGTACAAATTTTGACCATCCGAGCACCGAAGAAAATCCGACATTACGCATGAATGTTTCTAATACTTGTACGGTAAAACCGGACGAGTGGGATGAAGTACGTGAATTTTTGTGGGAACACCGTGGCGAGTTTGGCGGAATAAGCCTGTTGTCATCCTTTGGTGATTTGGATTACCCTCAAGCACCATACACTGAAGTTCTTGACGAGGTGGAATTGGCTGAACGATACGGTGCAGGCGCAATTCTGTCCAGTGGTTTAATAGTGGATGCGGCTGATGTCTTTAAGGACGTTTGGGAAGGCTGCAACGCTGCAACAGGTTTTTCCCCTAATTTGCTGACGCTTACTGATGCAGACATTGCTAAATATATCACAGATAATATTAAGGATGGCAAGTTCTTAGTAGATATTGACGGTGTATGTTTCAGCGATGTGAATTGTGTAATTGACTATTTAAAACGTAGAGTTGAGAAACGTCTTGAATGGGTGCGCAGGTTCAACAGTTTCGCTGACAAATATATGGAGGGCGACCGTTTAAAGACCGCCTATTGCTTGAAGCACGTAAACGCCTTTCACAAATGGCAGTTGATTTGCAGAATGAACCCTGTTGATTACTCTGAAATTGTGTGGGAAGAACCGCTGCAACAGGCAGGCTCCCAAATTGGTGCGGCTTGCATGGGAGGAAGTTGTGAGTGGCAACCACCTAAGAAAGTTCAAGAATAATTTAGAAAAGCCCCGCTGATGAAAGTTGGTGGGGCGTATTAAAATAAAAACGATTAAATAATTATGAACGTACAGATTTTATTTAATGATGACGCCCGAAAGAAAATGTTTGAGGGGGTTGAAGAGTTGGCAAATGCAGTGTCGTCCACGCTCGGACCAAAGGGGCACTCGGTTATCCTGGATAAAGGCTATGGAATACCACACATTACTAAAGACGGTGTGACGGTTGCCCGTGCCTATGATACGGATGATACGATGAAGCGTATGGGTGCGACGCTTGTGAAGACCGTTGCTGCAAAAACATGTGATGAGGCGGGGGATGGTACTACGACAGCCACCATTTTAACCCGTGCATTAATGAAAGAGGGGATGGCAACATTAGCCCGTGTGTCTAATCCACAGCGTTTTAAAGAGGGTATTGAAGCCGCTAAATGCGAAGCCGTGAAGTTTATGCAACAGATGAGCAAAGAAATCGGTGAAAACGATTTTGAACGTATCAGACAGATTGCGACAATAAGTGCCAACGGTGATGAGGAAATTGGGGCTATTATCACTGAAGCTATTGGCAAAGTAGGCAACGACGGTGTAATTACTGTTGAAGAAAGTAGTAAGAGCGAAACCACCGTAGAAGTGACGACAGGCTTCCAATGGGAAAAGGGGCTGTTGAATCCGTACTTTGTGACTGACCCTGAACGAATAGAATGTGTACTAAACAAACCATACATTTTGCTCTTTGGACAAAACATAAACTACCCCGATGAAATATTGGGTGTATGTCGCAAGGTGTACGATGCTCACCGTTCTCTTTTGGTTGTTGCTCCTAATGCGTCTAACGACGTAGTGAATTTCTTGGTTCAGAATGTTAAACAAGCCAATGGACTGAAAGCCTGTTTCGTTAAAGCTCCAGGATATGGGCAGATGCAAAAGGATTTGATTATGGATTTGGGCGTTAAGATTGGCGCACACGTAATCGGAGAAGAGTATGGCAACCGTGTAGAGGAAATTGGTGTGGATTGGTTGGGTGAATGTGACCGTGTTGTGGTAAATAGCACTCGTACAATACTCACAGGGGGCGCAGGTTTGCTAGATGAGGTAAATACACAGGTAGCCGCAATTAAGCACCAATTAGACGACAGTACGAACGCTTTTGATATTGAAAAGTACCGTGAACGAATTGCACGCCTGACAGGTGGTGCGGCTGTTATTTATGTAGGCGCAGACAGTGACGTAGAAATGAAGGAGCGGAAAGATCGTGTTGATGATGCTATTGCCGCAACTCGTGCAGCATTGGAAGAGGGGTATGTTCCAGGGGGTGGCACAATTCAGCTTCGTGCCTCTGAAATGCTCGTGCACCAACTTGCAGATTTGAACGAAAAACCAGCCGATTTCAGAGCCGGATGGTGTGTAGTGGCTGAGGCTTTGCGTTACCCGTTCCGTCAATTATGCGAAAATGCTAGTGCGAACGCAGTGCGTATTCAGGTGGATATGGAACTTCAACCGTGGATGCACGGTTATGACCCTATAAAGGAAGAAGTTTGTGATATGTATGATGCAGGAATTATTGACCCGACAAAGGTGGCACGCTTGACGCTTGAGAACGCTACGTCGGTTGCAATTCAATTTCTCAATACTTCATGTGCAATGGCAGCTAGTAATGATGAGAAAGGGAGTTAACCATGAGCCAAAAAACCATTCGGAAAGGCGACATTTGCCGCATCCGGCACAATACTAGCCTACACGGATTTCCGGAAAATACGCTAGTAATAATAAAAGAGTGCCGTCCTCGTAGGGCGGAGTTCCCTCACCTATTTAAAGCCGCCACAGCGAAAGAGTGGTGGTGGGTGGATATTGCTGATATTACCTTGTTTGAACGAGGCAATTATGATGAAGACGATTGGTAAATTAAAGCCCGTGCAATATGCACGGGCACAATATTAAAAATATGGATGCTCACATTTTACACGTTGTTTTCTTTGCCACGGTGATAGCTTTAGGGGGCTTGTTAATGTGGTGGAAAAAGAATAGAAAGAGATTTGCTTGTAGGCGAATGAGAAAACATTTGTTGAAACACCCGTCAAACGGTATTCCATCAGATTACCTGTTAAATGCTTTAGAAAGAGAATTTAAAGGGATAACCTTTCAGGAGTATTCCTTTGGGGTATTTATTTATAACGAAATGGGTGGAAATATTGCTTATTTATGTTGTAAGGACGGAATTTTGAGTGGTACGGCTTCAACGGATAAAATGCCCTGTTTGGCAAAATTTGTTGAAGAATTTAAAGGGAAACCAGAATGGCAGGCAGTGTCGTCCCTAATGAAGTGCGGCTGTTATTGTACAAAATGATATGGCAGAAGAAAAAAGACTGATACAGGAAGAAGACATTGAGCGCATTATGCACAATGCGCCTGACTATATATTGGATGCTACTGATGAGATAAAGGATTTATGGGTGGCGTCTGAATGGGCTAAGGAAGAGCGTGACTTGACCCCTAAACGCTATTATGAAGTAGTGTTGTTTGAGGGTGAAGACAAAGAAAAACGTATTGAAATAGACTTCCAGCAAACAGTTAATCCAGGGACTATTGTAAAGGCGGCAGGCGGAAGTGTTACTGACGTGCGTAGTGTTAATGCAAAACGATTGCAGTACCTAAAATACGAACGTGAGTACCAACGTTTAGTCAAGGAGCTAAACAAGGCTATCGGCAAAAGAACTCACCGCCCTCGTAATATAGTGGATTATACGGGGAATATTTTGGAGCTATTTGGCAAGTTCTATACTATTGCGGACGTTGCTAAGATAATGGCGAAAGAATACCGTATAAAGATACCTGAAGACGAATTAAAGAAGTTCTATGTTGAACACCGTGATTTAGTTACTCGCAGGCGGGCTGAATACGTATTGCAAAACAAAGACTTTCGGGTCGCCACTGAAACGGGGCGTCTGGAAGTGCTGAACCAGATGCTAGTAGAGGTTGAAATAAAGAACCGAGCGTGTGGTGGTAGCAATGTAGACTATTGTAACCTGATACTTCGTATTATTGAGCAGGCACGCAAAGAAGTTAAGGGGAACGAAATAAAGATGACCGTAGATGGCAAGATAGACATTAATGCGACCATACAGGCAGAAACGAATGTTATGTCGGTGATGAAGCAAATGTCTATTAATGCGCTTGTTATTGGTCTTACAGCCGCAAAAGCAGGGTTGAATCCAGCCGTTCTTATCGCACAACTTGCTAACAGTTGGTATTCACAATTCAATGGGTTTAATGGCAACGTCATGGACGGTGTACAGGTGCAGCTCCCATCCGCACTTATCAAACAGTACGATTGGGGTGCAATGGAAAAACAGAGTAAACAGTTTGTGAACGATTTTACCCCGATAGCGGAAATTATAGAAGAGCCCGAAGAAGTTGCAAACAACGAGGCAGAAAACACCCGTAAGAAGCTGTTAGAGCAATTAAAGAACATGAGGCGGGCGAAACATACCGAAGACGGCAAAGCAAACGTTATTACACCTGACAACCCTGATATGGAATTGCGTGATACGGGTGTAGTGTTGGCGGCTGAACCTGTTGATGAGGAAGAACCTACGCAGGAATTTGAAATTGATTACAATGCACGCACACAGAAGAAGGGAATGCGTATAAAAGGTAAGATAAAAGAGAGTGTGGCACGTCATAAGGCGAAAGCCGAGGCAGAAGAGGCAGATTTAACGGCTGCCGAATTAGCTGCAAGGCAGAGACGCAAAGAAAGACGGGCGGCTCGTAAAAAGAAATAATAGAAAGACGGGTATAGTGCCCGTCTAATTAAATATCAAAATTATGAAAAAAGATTTCCTTAATGTCTCTCCTGATACGGGGGGGGGTAGCGGAACGGTAACTGTCACCGCTGACCCTAATTTAAACTTTACTAGTCGTACGACAGCTTTAAATTTCAATGCTAATGGTGAAACGTTGAAATCGGTGACAGCCTTACAATTTGGGAATACTATTATTCCCCAATTTTATTTAAGCCCAACCGTTGGAAGTAGTAATGACTTATGGGGGTTGAAAATTACAACAACTTTAGAACTGGAAGAATTTCAAGCTGGAGCTTATAATTTCTTGGTAGATTGTACTGCCAATAATAAAATAGCTACGGAGGGAACAGCTCCAAATATAACTATTTGTATTTCGGTAATTAATACCGTTATTATTCCAAGCGGTGGAAGTAACATAAATAACCGAGAATACGATATGTATTACAGTAAGGATAACGGCACTAAGACTAAGATGACAGTAAGTAAAGACCAATACAGTCAATTTATTTCTTTTCGTTTTACGGAGGGGGCTACATTTGAAGAACTAACTGTTTCTAATTATAGATTTTGGCTTCGTAGTTTAAATGGTGGGGCTGAAACAGAAATTCCAGTTAGGTTTAGATTAGCTTATCATTATTAAATAAGGGGAGCCAAATGGCTCCCCGATTTGTTTACCGCATTTCGTTATAACTACGGTTCATCCACGCTTCTTTTTCCATGCTTTCAATCATGTCCTCAAGGAAATTTAAGGTTCCTTGGTCAGCGGGTGGCACTTGGTCATGAATTTCACGGATGCGCCTAATTACAGTGTCCCAGTCTGAAGAAATAATTTTCCACATTTCCATGTCGGTTGGGAGCGGCTGAGACATTTCATACTCCTGGATGTGGTTTGCTTGCAACATAGCTTCCATACTACCGAGCGGTCTGCCACCTAAAGCCCGCACACGTTCAGCAACGTCATCAACACGTTCAATTTCGGCTTCATAAAGTTTTAGCATAGCTTCGTGATAGCTGCCAAAAGAAGAGCCAATAACGTTCCAATGGAACTGCCATGTTTTTAGCAACAGGGTAAAGTGGTCGGCTAACAAGCCGTTCAACAGGACAAGACTTTTAGCTATGTCCTCTGATGTTAATCCAATGTTTACTTTCATAATGTACATTTTAAAAAGTTGATGTATATACGCCACAAAGGTAGTCAAAAGAAAATTATTAGAAAAATCTTAGAAAAAGTCCGGTGAAGTCTTGCTATTTCAAAAATTATGACTACCTTTGTAGTGTCAATAAACAATAACTCATTAAAAATTCAAAATTATGGCAACAACAGTAAATAACAAAAGAACTTTTGCAAAAGACATCGCAACTATTAGCACAGCTTTAGACGGCATAGTAGAATTTCAGAGTATTGAATTTAGCCAAATACTTATTACGGAACATGGGCAAAGTATTAACGATTTACAGTATGTGAACAAAATACGTGGCATTTACTTTTATACAAGCCGCAGCAAAGTAGAAAATATTGTTTGTGCTTTATGGCGTAATGAAACCCTACCGACTTATGTAGTTTGCGCTGACAGCAAAAACGTTTACGAACTTAAATGATAACCCGTGGGGCGCAAGCCCCGCACAACTTTTGAATTATGGAACATAACAGATGTATGATATGCGGAGCGGTTATTAGCGATAACAATACGGACGGTATTGGTTGGGGCTGTATGGCAAATGTTGTGAAACCCGCTATTAAAGAAACTATGTGGGAAGTGTACGGGTTGGACATTTGGGTGGCAAAAGCCAACAGAATAAAGGAAGCGTTTTTGAACGCTTATGCAGGCGTAAAATTCCGTAATGAATTTAAACGGGGGTTTTACGAAAGTATGGCGAAAGCCGAAAGGGTGAGCAAGAAACAACTGGAAATTATGAACCAGATGTTGGACGATAAATGTGTTTTGCTGGACTTTAAAGACATTTTTGAACGTTACGAGGGAATGGCACAGAGTAGCGAATGTAAAGCCCAATTTCGGGCTAATATTGCGAAATACAAGAAGATTTATTTAAGTGGACGTAAAAATAAAACGGAGGAATAATTATGAAGCCAACTGTTGAGAATTTTCAGGTTATTAATTCAACGAGCACAGAATTGGAAGTTGAATTAACCCCAACGATACGTTTGAAGTGCCTACGTCATTCTAATCGCAGGACGGGTTCTTCGGTTTGGGAAGCTCGCTTGTACCAATTTGGGAAGTGGAGGGTGTTTAACAACCCGTTTGACCGCAAAGATTATGAGGTGGTTGAAAAATGGGGGAAGATAAAGGCAAACGCTTTTCGGGGCGTGATTATTGCCAAAAGTTATTCCTACAAAAAGGATATTATAAGTGCTTTAAATAGCGTACCACTAAAAATAAATTGATTGAATATGGCAAAGAAACAGAAAAGAGCGTTGTTAGCCGCTGAAATAGCACAGCTATGCACCAATAAAGGGTATAACAGTTTTAGTGATTATATTCCGATTGCACCTAATAAATGGGGTGCGACACATGTTGATTTTGTGGATAACCTGAATGGATATACATGGCTTTATTTGCGTAAATTAGAGAAACGGTTTGGCATTAAACATTATACCACCGTAGTAGAATATACTAAGCTGAACGCAGACGATAAACGTTTGGTTGAGGCTTTAATTAGGGAAGCACCTGATAAAGAAACTAAATAAAAGAAGATTATGTATTTTAAGAAAAATTTGTGGCAAAGAATTAAGTTTGCCTTTAAAACATTGTTAAGCGACGCACCGCTTGAAGAAATGTACACAACCGGATACAAAGCCGGAGTGGACGAAGTGATTAACGATTATCGTTTGTTGAAAGAAAAGTTGGTTCCGATACTGACAGAGCTAGCCACACCACCGCAAAAGTTGGATGATAATTTTATCACGTATCCGGATATGTCGGTACGGCAACTAAGTTTCTTTAATGTTGAGCACCCTGTCCCACGATTTTTGCATAATGACATTGACAGCCCTTATCCAATAGAAAGGACAACAGTGGAGAGGGTTATATACACAGCGAATCAAGTGCAAGTAACAGCAATGTCAGACCCGATGGTTAAACAGTTGCAGGGTGACGCCCGTTATGCTAAGTATTTGGAACATGAGCAACACAATGCAGCTCAACGACTAGGGGAATACCTGTTGAAGAATGGGTTTATTAGGGCGACCCGATTGGCTAGTACAAATCCCCATGACATGAGAGTTATGTACTGGACATTAACTTATACTAAGTTGCAGTAAAACAAATCTATGAATAAGCCGGAAAATTTTCCGGCTTTTCTTTTGCAGTTTAAATTAAAGTATTATATTTGCGGTGTCAATAAAAACTTAATAGTTATGTCAACAGAAAATTTAGTACCCGCAGCAATACTCTTAAAGATTAAGAAGTTGCAAGAACTAGCCTTGAGAGGCGTAGGTGGTGAGGCGCAAAATGCTCAAAGAGTTTTAGAAGCCTTGTGTGAAAAATATGGTTTAACCCTTGAGGATTTAGACCAAGATGCAAAAGTAACTTATGAATTTCCACTACGAGCTTCTATTCGTTCGCTGTTTGTTAATTGTTTTACGTACATGTTTGGGGCGAATACCCGCTTTAAAGAAGACTACACCGTTTATCGTAATAGCGGTACAAAGAAAATTTGGGCTGAATTAAACTTGAAGCCTAGTGAATATATAGAATTTTCACAGTTCTGGGAATGGCACAAACATAACTTTCTTAAAGAACGTGCCGCCATGCGTGAAGCATTTAAGCAAGCCTATTGTGAAAAGCATCATTTGTTTACAAATGATTTTGCCGACGATATACGTGAGGAACTGGACAACCGTAAAGAACCCACTATGGAAGAAATATTGGCGGTTAAGGCACTCGCAATGACACTCAAAGATAACACCTATCACAAACAGATTGGGAATAGTACAAACGCTTATAACGAGGAGGACGAAGAATGATGACTACAAAAGAGCGTGACTTCCATTTAGTACAAAAGGCTTTAGGTGGAGACAGTAAAGCATGTGAAACAATATACAACAGGTTTAACAGGGCGGTGAATTACCAGATAGGCAAAATAGTGATGGACACCGAAATAGCCTTAGACCTTACAATGGAAACATTTGAAAAGATATTTACCCGTTTACACCGCTATCAGCCGGATTACTGTTTAAGTACATGGGTGAGCCGGATAGCCACTAACACCGCATTAGATTACACCCGAAAAGTAAGGCGGGTCACAGTTGTAAGCATAGAAGCAAGCATAGAGAATGAGGACGGGGCAGATATACAGGTGATGGACGACGAGCCAACTCCCGATGAGCGTATAATCTTAACACAGAAGATGACCTACCTTACAGGGCTGATGCGCTACATGCAGCCGAATGAATGTAGGCTGTTGCAACTGTATTACGTGAACGACATGGGTTATACCGAAATAGCTGACGAAATGGATATTTCGGTGCGTGTGGTTAGGCAGTATATCAGGGATGCACGTAATAAGTTACGCAAGCTGACGCAGGAGATAAGTATGCGTGAAGTATTAACCAAAGAACAAAGAAGATATGAAAAAGAATTACAGAGCCAAATTTCAGGGCGAGTTTGACGTCATTCAGTTAACTAAAGACAATTATGATGAGGTAGTGGCTTTTATCAAACAAGCTGATAAACATGTAGTATTTGATAAAGAATTTTGTAAACGCTCCACTCCCTACATAGAATTTATACATGAATGTGGAGGAGTGTACGGTGTAGAGCTAGGTGATTATATATTTACCACTTCTGATGGAGAGCTGCATATAATGTCCAAGGAAAAATTTGAGAGTACCTATGAAGAAATATAAGTGGGTGCAACGGGCTATTTGCTTTATCATCGGGCACGATGTAGAGTGGGTAATTGAGCACCGATTGCGGTACGGGCATATCAGCCTGAACCGCAAAGGTGGTAAAAAGCGCAACCAATCCCGATGGGTGGCTGGAGCATATAAAAAGTGTTCACGATGCGGAAAGAAACTTAGTAACTTTGAAAGAATTTGGGGCGGATGGAACTAATAGAAAAAGATAATATGATTACAGCATGGGGCACGAAAGATGGCGTAGCCACTGTAATAGGCGTGGACTTTGGGCATAAGAACGATTATGCTGTTAAGACGGTGCTAAAGAAGCATCCTGACGGGAGGGTTGAAGTTGTAAGTTCTGAACCTATTGGGCGGACAATTGACTTTAACGACCCCGCCAGCAGGCAGAAAGTTATTGACGAAATTAGAAATTTTAAATTATAGAAAAATGGAAAAATTGATTTTATTTGTATTGATTGGATTAGTGCTTGTTTGGGCGTGTTACAAAATGTATTTTAAAGTGCGTTTTGAGTATTTGTTGCGTGAAATGAGTAAGTACCAAAAGAGAAAATTACAAGTAGGTAAGAGAGTATATTTGGTGTATTATGTGCCATTAGTTCCAGATTTATGTGATAGTCGGGTAGTTGCCCAAATGGTGGATGAAAAGGATTGGGGAATATTTTGTCAACCAGATTGTGAAGCAATTGAGTTGTACATACAGGCGAATCCTAATTTACGAGTATTTAATATTCCGACGGTACTGTTCAATCCCGATAATGTGAAATTAAACTTTAGAGCTATTTACAAAGTAATACGAGTAAAATGAAAACAGAGGTAACAAGAACGGTTGTAACATTGGTTGAGGTACATACCCGTGAAACAGGTGACGCCACTGTAAAGGGTGTGAGCAAAGTATCTGATGATTCCACATTGTCAAGAAAGGTATGGATTAATGGGGAAGAGGTGTATGCTGAACAGTACCCGACACGTTACATAGACAAATTTGCGCAGCCAGAACTCCAAGCGTTTGTAGAAATGTTGAGTAAGTATGAAGTCCCACGCAAAAGGAGCGTGTACCTATCTACGGGCTTCTATAAGACATTATGTATAGTCTTTGCGTGTATTTGGTTGGTTACGTTATTATTCTTTCTGTATAGACCTAATTTGAGCGTATGAGAAAACAATTGCCACCACCCCCGCCAAAGCCAAGAAAGGGGCAGACAAGAGTAAGAAGTTGGTTTGCTTGGCGACCCGTAACGATTGGATACGAACAACGTTGGTTGGAAAAAGTAACTGTATTAGAAGTGTGCCGTTACCACAGTCTTCCGCATATTGGGGAAGTGCCTGAGTGGGACAAAGTTAAATTTATAGATGAATAAATATGGCGAAAAATGTTTTCTATTTATTGGCTATAATGTTCGTGAATGAATACGGCAAAGTAGGACATCAGAATGTATATGTGAACGTCAAAGGAAGTGAGTTTATATTATCAGAGGTTGTTGCCCGTCTTTGTCAGGATTATGGCTTTCAAAAAGTAACCGTTTTGTATAGAACAGAAGCAACGGAAACGGAGTTCTGGGCAAATCGTACCGCCAATAAAGAGTTATGTTGTTTTGTTTATCCAAATAAAACGGAGGATATATGTTTTTAGATGTAAACAGAAGAGAAATACAGCTAGGCGATAGAATAGCTGATGTGAGTGGTGAATGGTATGCGGATGACGAAACGCCCGTAGTGGAAAGCGAGGGTGATGAGTTGTGTATTTATGTGGAAGGCACTACGATTTACCTGTCTGAAATAGAAACAGAGAAAACATGTTTAATAGTGGATTAATATGGAAATACAAGAAGTGACATTGAATATTCCACTGCAATATAAGGCGGTGCAGTATTGTGAAGGACATTTTGATGAGTTGCGTGAATGGGTGGAAAAGGAAAGTCTTGGAATTTTACAAGTGATGTTCACCCGTAGCACAACTCCAGGGAAACCGTTTGTGTATATTTATGATACACAGAGGGACAGATGTGTGCCTGTTGAGGCTGAGGATTGGGTATTGCTACCTATTACGACCTCGCATGGGGTATATCCGACTTATCATGTAGTAGTGGATGAACTGTTCAGAAAGATGTTTGCTGAACCAACCGCTAATAATGAAGAGCGTGAAATGTGTATTGCTGATGCGTTGCAGATATGCGACGGAGGAATACCTATCAGAAGAAAAAGTTGGGGTGCAAATGAAGACGGATTTAATGCGTTCGTTATGTTGCTGAACGTACATGTGGCTTCACATCTTCCAGAAAGATTTAGAGCAGCCGTACAGTTTGACGGGCGTAGCCGTGAAATTACAACGGAGAAACAATACCTGTTGGTTACTCCAAGATTTATAAATGATTTGGACATAAATTGGCACGCTACTCCATACGTACCAACATGGAGGGATATACGGGCGAATGATTGGGTAGTGGCTTATAAAAAGAAAGATTAGTATTATGACAGAAAAAGAAACACAGGAGAGCATATTGCATCTTCCTATTCCGCAAGAGGCGGTAAATGTAATATTAGAACCAAACCGTCAACAGGACGTCTATTTGGTTGTGAAATTGGGCGGGGGTGAAAACCGTGCTGTGACATACGTGGCGGCAGCAAAAGAGAATCCTGATGAGGTGCTAAGACAGATGAAGAGTGTATTGAATAAACCAAAGGGAAGCATATTTGCAGCCATACAGCAACTCGGCAAGTTGTTTGAGAAGTACTTTGGTACAAGGGTACGAGGGGAGAATGACACGGTGGCAGATTGATGAATATTGGTATATGAGTGATGCGATTTTCATCATCTGGGGATTGGCGGGGCTAGCGTATATCCTCCTCGTGTGTCTGATAGTTTTAGCACTGTTCAATAAAAGAATGGCGGGGTGGAAAATGCTCCCTGTTCTGATAGATTGGCTGTTTGTAATGGGTACTCTACTCGCATTCGTAGGGTTCTTTGCGTGGCAGGCTATAAGGTAATCGACGGTGGATATAGGTGGTCTACGAAAATTGAAATTGTAAATTCGAGTGGGATGTCAATAGGGGTGATTTGGACGTGATAGAGCCGAATCGCTCCTACTGATGTCTTAAAGAAAAAGGCAGGTGGATAATCACATAAGTCGCTGACAGTTAAAATTGTAGGTACTCAAAATAAAAGTAGGGGAGGGCACTCAATCAGTGATGAATAATAGGGAGTAACACAGGTAGAAGACATATAGTAGGGGTAGGCAGGTATAAGGTAGAGGAATAGTGAGGTGGTTGGGAAGAGTGGTTGGTTGTGTGCGAGGTTGGTTTAGAGGGGTGTGGTTGATGGTTATATAGTGGTTCCAGGAGTTTTGAGGCGAAATTCCCGCCCGCATCAATATCCCTGAAGACCGAGGGCTGTCGTGTGAAGCAGGTGCGAAAACAGGTAAGATTTAGAGCTCCTAATATCTTATATACAATTTGACGCTTATGTTCCGGGCACTTGCATCTATTTGTGAGCACCGACACGTCTATATTTAAGAAAGTGCCGCTCCCACCACGGGAGAGGGGTAACAAAAAGATAGATAAGATATGAAAGTTTGATTCTAAGAGAAATCAAAATATTCTAAGAATTTCCCCGAGCACTCCTTGGATATTCAAAATAAAAGACTACCTTTGTAACATCAAAATCAATAAAACGTTTAAGACTATGTTAACAAAAGAACAGTACATCGCAAAAGAAATTGAACTTACAGCCGCTTACGAGGCTGCCGATAAAGCCTTTGATAAGAACCCCTGCAAAGAAACAGCAACAGCACTCTCTAACAGTCGTCAGGCTTTAAAAACGTTGCGTGCCGAGGGTTATGTAGGGCGTGACCGTGAATTAAGCCGCCAACTTGCTAAGGACGTGGCACAGGTGTTTAATTATGCAGCCGGAAGAACTAACGAATTACCAACAGTATTTAAATAAGGAGATAACGATATGGCAACTAGAGAAGAACAGGTAGCAATGAACCGTCAAGAACTTGAGAAAATGTGTGTACAGATACAAAGCGAGTGCCCGCTTGCAAAACACGTGCGGTACGAATGCAGTAGTTTCTATCCGAACATTTGTTTTATAACGGTGGACGCATTGAATCCACAGGATTATCCTAATAATATTGCAGAAAATAGTATATTCATTACGTTTCGCATAGATTTGGCGGCTAAAGTAGCTGAGTACAATCGTTCGGGTCATGTTTATTTGTCTCCGAAAGAAAAACGTGAAAACCCGAAACTCCGCTATCTTTGCATGAACGGTATGTCGGAGCTCGCTCGCAGACTTAAACATGTTAACAGGATGCGTAGATATCAGTACAAGGATGGTGAGGCAGCAGCTTACAAGATGGCTACCTACTTTAATAAAGTGATGGAAGCCGTGGTGGATTATACTGATGGCTACCCGTACAAACAGGGTGTTGAAAAATAATTTTGAGTTTTATTGATGAATTTATAGGGGCAGGTCTTGGATATTCCAGATTTTGCCCCTATATTTGTACCATCAAATTAAATCAATAACAATTAAAACTCAATTATTATGGCAGAGAAAATTTATAACTTCATTTGTGGACGGTTCGGTAGCCGCATACTGAAACCTCGTTACCGTAATGTGTGGATAAAGTTTTGGGCGAGCGTTATTATAAGCCTGTTCTTATTGGTATTGTACTTCATTGTACAGGCGTGGAGCGTTGTGGTTGAGTGTTTAAACAGAGTTATTTGGAACTATTAAAATTAGGTACTATGGCAAAAGAATTTAAAAATGGTGAACGGGTGGAATTTCGCCCGTGGGAAACCGCTCCTGCAAAAGACAGGGTTGCGGGGGAAATTGTTGGTGGCGTGGTTGAGGGTGAATATTACATGATGCTTCCGGATTGGGCAAAACGTAAAGGAGAATTCACTAACCTTAAGAAAATTCATTGGTCACAACTTTATTCTATTTAATATGGCGGTAGTTAGTGCCTATATAGGCAAAACAAGTGAAAGCGGACGGGCGACAATGTATAACGTCGCCTTTACTTATAAGGGTCGGACATATTTGCAGAACGTTTGGGTTCCGAAGTCAGCCGTCTATTATTACAGGGCGAGCACCTGTAAATTGAGCGTTGATGATTGGGTGCTTAAAAAGGTCGTGGAGCTAGCCGTGGCAAACCCTAATAAACCGTTCGTAGACCGAGGAGCATTGCTGAACGGTGTAGAATGGTAGTATAATAACCAAACTAATAAATAAGAATTATGATGGTAAATTTAAACAGCGTGCCCGAGCGCACGTGGATGCGAGTAATACAAGCATGTGACGAACAGTGGGTGCATCGTTCAGCGTGCGGTCGCTACCTATTGACAAGACAACGGGTGTACACTCCAGGACACGACTACCAAATCCACATCCGACCCTTGTTGGGTGGTGGCAGCATGGGAATGAGAAACTGTTATCTACGTGCGAACGAGGACAACTGTTGGGAGATAACCGTTTGCGACGATTTGCGGCACGGACGCCTCGTGGCAGTGCATTGTTATCACCCTAATGCTTTAAGCGTCATGTTGACCACTTTAGAGCGTGATACGATATACTTTAAGAGCCTACGTACACATGAGCCAACTCCAGAGGCTCGCAAAGAGCTGGAAGAACGCTTTGCGAACTGTGTTATCAACGAAATCTTTGGATAACCCTCTGTACAGGACTTGCAGGCATAAAATCAAAATATTTTGAAAAATTTCCGGATAAACTCTTGCACAATTCAATTGAAGTAACTACATTTGCAATGTCAAATTAATTCAATAAACAATTTAAAATTCAATAGTTATGAAAGCAACAGTAAACAATTCCGCAAATTTCGTGATTAACAACGATATGTTGAACGAAACAAAATGTCTGAAGTATGTAAGCAAACCAACTATGTTGGAAGAAATTGTTAATATACAGGTAGCACTCGCCAAGCTGAACAGCAACTACACGCCACGCCAATACACCGAAAAGAACAGCAAAAAGGAACTGTTTGAGGGTTATGGACGCCTCGTTACCATTTACAAGGAGTTAAGCGAAAAGCGTGAAGCCGAAATTGCTAAGAACGTGGCAACTTGCATTAAGACGGCTGACGTATTGGCAGAGGAAGCCCGTGTAAAGGCTGAGGCTGAAGCCGCTAAGAAAGCTGAAGAAGAGGCTAAACGGGCGAAAAAGGCTGCAAAGGTAGCCAAGCCAGAGGCAGAACCGAAAGCCGCTAAAAAGAACCCCAAAGAGAACGTAAACACTGATAAAAAGGCACGTCGCGGGGATGCTCAAGAACGGTTGGATAAATATACGGCTGAACTTAAAGAAAAAGAAGCCATTGCCGAACCCTCTAAAGAGGTTAAACACCGCATTGCGAGCCTGAAACGTAAAATAGCTCGTGCCGAAAAGGCTCTGGGCAACGTAACAGTTACTAACGAATAATCTACTTGACATGGGAACAACAGCAAAGAGCCCCGAAATTGGGGCTCGTTATTATAGAGTGTACGTGTTAAACAGTGACGGAACCCGTTTTAAGACACTGGACAAGGTATATCGCAAGTCAGCTCAAGCGGCTGCAAATAAAGCCGCCAGAATTGTAGCCGCTAACGACCGTAACATTACCGCTGAAGCATTGTTGTGTCGTGTGTACTGTATGCCGAGCGGGCGACATAGTGGTTTGTATTATGGAAAGACTGGAATTAAAAATAAGGAGAAATAGATTATGGCAAAGAAAAAGGAAAAGAAAGGGTTTACACCCGAACTTCACGAGTTATTTGATACCCTTTATGCGAAACTTCGTGAATATGGACAGTGTTGCGCATTTATTGCTATTTGTGACAACAAAAACGAAATCACCAAACGTATTAAAATTATTGATGAGGTAACACATCAAGAAGAGGGTGGAGTTGTATTGCCTGACATAGCTATTGCGAACGCTATGGGTGGGGATAGCCCACAGGATATCGCTGGACGACACTTGGTATATAATGCGGTTCTGTCGTACTTACACGAATACCCCGATGAGATACCCGATTTTTTAATGAATTTCCAAGAAATGGTGAAAGACATACGTGAAGAGATGGATGATAATGATACTCCAGAGGTAGAAATTCCTATTGTTATAAACAGCAATAACAACCCGAATGGAGACTGCTAGTAGAATGCACTTAGTCACACCGCAAACAGTGTGGCAGGTGACAACCGAGTTCTTTATTGAACGACACGTGCCGTTTCACCTGACGTTTGGAATTAACCCCGTAGGCGAACCCGCACTAATATACACGGTTGTAGCCGACGGAGTAGTTACAGAGCAACAGCTCGCAGACCTGATATTGGAAGTTCAGGGATATTTGACTTCCTACGATGTTACACCTATAATCCATTTACAATCATGATTTACGGACTTTATTTAGCTTATACCAAATGGGAAGTATTACCCACTGAAGAATGTGCTAACCCTACGGTTCCTCGTTACCCCGCTTCTGTTGCTCGTGTACGAGCGTATAACAACAAACGTGACCAGATGGAAGCGTATGCGAATACAATGTGCCCCGCCTCACAGACGTTTGAGGCTGAAACTAAAGAAGAATTTAACGCCAAAGTCGCAGAGTTTAAAAAGAATTTTGAGGACGAGGCGTGGCTAGCTGAAAACATTGACCCGTACCTGTAATTATGAAAAAGATGTGGAAATATTATATTCCTATTGTTGGGATAGGTATTATGTTCAGCAACTGGACAAAGTTTTCCGAAAACGACCCTACGGGTATTCATTGGGCGATGACTGCATTTTGGCAGTCTATCTGGACAACTGTTATATTAATAATTTTGTTATTTGAGCCATGAAACCAATAAAGATAATAAGAGTAAAGATGCACGCTGCAACTCGTAAAAGACGTCTAGTTAACCGTTTGATTCGCAAGGTAAACAAACTAACAACCGAGGCGCAATATTGGCGCAAACGAGCTAAGAAGCTAGCTAGCAGGGCGATAGAGGTTGAGGATGATACACCACCTACTACACCAGCATGGCAGAACCCGCCTGACACTATGCGAAGAAACCTGTTGGTCTGTATGGTTAATAACATATCGGGAGAAAGGCTGTATCAGGTAGTACGCAATGTGTCAAGTGCCCGAATTTTAATAGACGTCGCTAGCCCTGTTAGGGGTTGTATTATTTCATTTGAATGGAACGGCACAATGTACGTGAGTGCCACTAAGGACGAAGACTGTAACCCAATTTATCGCCTAGAAATTTAGGTCAATTGTTAAATCTTAGGAATTTCCCGGAAATATTTCCGGGATTTCTTGTTTATATAAATCCCTCCCACTATATTTGCGCTGTCAATCAATAAAAACTTACAGTCATGCGAATTAAAAGAAAACAAATTAAAGTATCTAAGAGCCGTGCAATAGAAATTGCAATGAACCACAATTGTGTCTCAAAGGAGATAGCTAGTAACTATACTGACAGCGAACTCAAAGAAGTTCTACGAGTGCTTAAACTGAAAGCTGATTTTTAATACTCAGACAGCCATGAAGATAACAGACATTACCCTGGAAATACGTACCGAGGACGGTCAGAGCCACTTGGTAGTCTTTGACAAATGGGATTTTGCTCCTGACGGTGCGGTGGTGTTAGCTGGACAACTTGTACGTGAGAAGTGGCGTGCCATATTTGGCGACAGCAGTCAATTACAGGACGGACAGATACGCTCTGTCATGGATTGTAGTGCGTTGGTGCGTTTTTACTATAATGACGCTATGCGAACAGCCGCTATCACGCATATCACGAACAAGGCGTTTCGCATCATTAACAACGATTTGGGTGTGACATGGATACCGAAGAACATACTACGTTGGAGCCGAGTAGCGCAACAGTTCGTAGTCGTGGATGAAACCTATAAGCCGGACTTTACGATGGTAGTGGCAGAGGGTATGGACGAATATCCAACCGAGTTTGATGCTCACGATGAACTTATTGACGCATTGGACACGCCCGTAACAATACCAACAGATGATAATATTACTAACGATAATAAGGAGAACCAATTATGAGAACAAGAATTTTGATAGGTCTATTTACAGTCCTGATGCTTGGTGCAAGCTGCACCACCGCACAAAACAGTAAAGAAACGTTTTACGACAAAGTACTTTCCTTAAATCTGGACGATGAAATGTTGCGTGACGATGGGACAACTCTTAAAATTACCGAACTCGCACCCCAACAGTTCAGGTTAAGAGCGTGCAAGGGTGATGACATTATGTTTGTTGCATGGGTGGAATTACGAGCCGTGGAAAACACCGTGAATAACAGAACGTTCAGAAATAAATTTGGTATGCTCGGCACTTATACCGCTCCAGTAGTTTATATCTACACAGGTGAAGCCGTGCAATTTGACCGCAAAGATAAAAGTGTGGCGACCACGATTATAACTTCTACACGGCTGGAAAACTACGTAGCCCGAAAAACGGTGAATATAGAACAGCAAGACGGATGCGGCAACTGCATTTTCGTGGACAACCGCCCGTTTAATCATCCGGAAGAGAAAGGTCAGGTTTCCTATTTATTCCCCCTAAATCAGTAGAAGCTATGTGGATATTACTGAATAATCAACCCGTGTGCGTCTTTAACATTAAGAAAGTATCGGGAATAATTGCATTGACCCCCGAATTATTTTATATGGACAATAACGATATTCGTAAAGAAAGTGTGTTGTCACACATATATTCTGATGCTTATAAATTATATCGGCAAAGAATAGAACAAACGCTGTCACTAATAACAGAAGAAGACCGCAATAATCCTAAAGACAGCCCAGCAGTTAAGGCGTATGAAAAAGCGTTAATGGGTACTAAACACATATTTGGGTGGTATTTTAAAATTCAACTAGACGGTGGAACAACATTGTATTCCTCTTTATATCCGAGTAAGGAATACGCTGCACAAATAAGAGATAGCCTGTTGCAGACTATTAATAAAGTCACGGCTGAATTGCCTAAAATAACGATATAACTCATGGGAATACGATTTTACTCTTTCTATCCTGGAAGAGCCAACAGGTTACGTTTCAAGAAATGTTTGGGAATTGTTTGGTGGATGACGTGGCGCATAGTTGTTCTTGCTTCATTTATCATGCTAATCAATAAGGCGTGTATTGGAGTGCAATGCAGCAAACCAATAGTTACCTCGACTGACAGTGTGAACGTCGCTACAACGCTCCAAGATAGTGTGTACGGGGCGATATACGCTTTGCGAATACAGCACCCAGACATTGTGATGGCGCAGTGCATTGAAGAAAGCGGGCACTTTACGAGCCGTCTATTCGTAGACGGGCACAACTGCACCGGAATGAAAGTACCCTCTACCCGCCCGACGCTTGCTGTTGGGGTACTGTACGGGCACGCCTGTTTCAATAGTTGGTACGAATGTCTTGTGGATTATGCACTTTGGCAGACAGCATTTGCCCGCAACCTGTCACGTGACGAATACTTCGCCTATTTGGACAGAGTTTATGCGGAGAAGAAAAATTACTCACAACGTATAAAAACCATAATTAAAACCAAAGGATTATGAATTTAGAGGAAATTAAGAAACTGTACGAAGAGTGCGAACAGAACGTGGACGCTCTTGCTTTTGAAATGGCTATTCCCGTAGCCGAGTTATTGGCACGGGGCGAAAATGAAGCCGCTGACAAACTTGACAAGGAGAACCGAGTTAACTTGGAAGACTTTATGCGAAACCATGTTGGCGGCTTATGTGACGCAGACGTGGAAGAAGTACTGGAAGAATATGCGTATAACACTTTAAAATAGATAGATTATGGATGAAGCTGAAAAATTTTTGTGGGAAGAGATAGCACAGCTTCCCGAACATAAAAGAACATTTGACACTGATGTGTTTAATGCTATTATTGCAGCGATGAAACGTTATGCCGCTGAAAAGTGTGATGTGTTAAAGCAAGATATTGCAGAGTTTTACAGTGATGAATGTAGATAGCTATGTCAATGATAGATGATGGTGAATGTCGTGCGTGTGGCTGCACTAACGAAGAGGCGTGCGCACGTTGCCAACAGGCAAAGAACGAAGAGAATGTACGGGAAATGCAGAAAGGATGTGCCTATTTGGGTTGTTTCGTATTTATTGGTATGATAATCGGAATAATTATTTCTTTATTTATGATACTGCCTGTACCTAATTAAAGAAACCGGATAAGACACGTGATATCACGTATATAATAACCAAAAGTTTCTATTTTATTAATTAAATTAAAGACGAAAATGAGAAAATCAGAATTTATTAAGGCTTTAGCCGAAAACAGTGGTTTGAGCCAAAGAGATTGCGAAAAGGTGGTGGATGCGATGACCCCTGTTATTGTTACCGAATGTGTTGAAAACGGTGGTGAAATCAGCCTGCCATTCGGTAAATTCAAACAGAAAATCAACCCTGCGAAAGTTGGTAACAACCCGTTAACTAACAAACCGCTTGACATCCCGGAAAGTCATACACTTGGCTTCAAGCCGTCAAAGACAATTAAGGTTGTCATTGAACCGAAGAAAGCCGCTAAAAAGAAATAGTATTGTGTTTACATAATACAATTATTTTCATATTTTTATATTCTTAATTTAATTGTTGCCATCTAAAAGTGCGTGAGCATAAGTAGGGTGTTTAATGTTGAAATCATATTTTCGGAGCCGTTGCCCGTGAGGGTTGCGGCTTTTATTTTGAATTTATGTAAAGAATTTCCCGAGTGTTTCCTTGGATATTCCATAAGAACCCGTACATTTGCGTAGTCAATTAAATAAACAACGTCATGAAAGGTAACAGGTACTACGCAAATTTGGACTTTAGCAAACCAATTGGAACTCACCGTTGGGTTGATAACATTAAGTCACGTCGGCAGCTTGCAAAAGTGGCTTTGGTAGCAATGGCTCGCATTCAACAAGCCGAACAGGGAACAATTACTTGTCCCTACGAATTAGCTAGCTCATCCATGAAAGACGGACGCACGCTAATACAAACCATTTACGAGGATGGCTATGTAATGTACAACGATGGATGGTTTATTGTTGAATGTGAGGAAGACGGTTGTTTATATGTTGATGTAACGGGTTTTGCAATGAGAGAAAACCCTGACTACGAAAATATGGAATATATAATGGATGCAGCCTGTAAGGAAGCGCATGAGGCTTATTTGGCTGATTTAAACGAATAATGATATGGACTACAAAGAATTTAGAGCTGAAATGGAAGACTTGGAAGAACAGTACAAGTTGGAAAAGAAACGCATTTTAACCGAGTACGTAATGTCGTGGTGTCCCTATAAAGTTGGGGACTTAGTACGTGACCACATTGGATACGTAAAAATTCTAAGCATCCACCCTATTATCGGCATCTGCAATAAAGTGGATATAATGATGAAAGGTGTGGAATATACTGTAAATAAAGAACCGAAAAAGAACGGGGCAACTCGTCAAATTTATCACAGTAATATTGAACAGTATGAAAACAGTACCAAGAAAGAAAACAGCAAGTAAGCCCCAAACAGTTCCTGACAGCGGGCAACCGTGCATTATCTACTCCCCCACAAAAGTAAAAACGGCTACTCATGGAGATTTTTGCCGTAGGTGGTTTGGCGTGGTAGATATGAGCGATGCGATAGGAAAGCATTACGCTCCTATATTGAGCACTCACGGAGAACATTTTGAGTTTCGTATCGCAAGATTTTACAATTTTAGGGACATTAAAACGGAGGAACCCCGTACGATAGTGCGATGCTTGGAAACGGGGGAAGTCTGGATACTCAAACCTAATTGGGCACAATCTTTGACTAGGACTGATGAAAATACTAAACAAACCATCATCCTCATTCCACAGCCTGTTAAAAACTACCGCCAGATATTGGACTTTATGAAACTATTTTACAGTGACGGAGAAACGATGAAACGTTTAATTAGTATCGGGAGAATTAAAGAGATACTGAAATAATACCAAAGATTATGGAAAAAGAATTAAAAACACTGTTGCGCAAGTTGGCAGCCGAATATGAAACAAAAGATTTCATAAACGATGACCCCGTGCGCTTTGTTCACGCCTATGCTGACAAACAGGATATGGAAATCGTAGGGTTCATCGCTTCTTGGTTGGCGTATGGCAATCGCAAGGTTATTGTTTCCACTATACAGGCACTCATCAATGAAATGAACTACCTGTCATCGGGTAGCCCGTTCGTCTTTATAGTGGAACGCAGGTGGGAACAGATGGAGCACCTAAAAGATGCCGTTCTGTACCGCTTCTACAAATGGGGTGATTTCTACGACTTGTGTGAACGCCTGTATGACATTTACCAGAACTACACCACTATGGAACAGGCAGTTTGCAAACAGTACGATGAAATTAAGAACCCCGATTGGGTGCAATCAGTTCTAAACCTGTTTCCAGAAGTTAAGGGCGTGCCCAAAGATACGAAGAGTGCCTGTAAGCGGGTTTGTATGTTCATGCGTTGGATGGTGCGGTGGGGCAGCGATGTTGACCTCGGTATATGGTCTTTCATTCCTACTAGCAAACTAATCGTACCACTAGACACTCACGTCGCTCGTATGGCTCGTCAATTGGGTCTTATTACCGTAAAAGGCAATAACATGAGAGCAGCGTACCAATTAACACAGCAATGTCGTCTAGCGTTCCCAAACGACCCCGCAAAAGCTGACTTCGCATTATTCGGATATGGTATAACACATAAATAATATGGAAATAAATGTAAAAAGTTTATCCTATGAGGATAGAGTGCAACTACTAAAACAGTTGATTGACAGTTTCACAGACGTAAAGGTTACGGCTCGTTGTTGTGAGTATGAGTATATCACCTCTGAAGACATTGACGCTGTTGGGGAAAATTCCGTTGAAATAATAACAAACATTTTTACTGGATGAAAGACATGAATTGTACTAACGAAACTATATTCTTGATTATCGCCCTGTTATTTGCAGGCGTGTTTATTGTATTGAGACACCTGTACGCAGAACGTCACCCTCGGTGCATACATTGCGGCAAACGTAGCCGTCGCAAGAATTGGCGACCTGTAAACTATTACAAGAGTAAAAATTCCGGGCATCACATTTGTCCAAAGTGTAACCGCATCAGCAAAATTGAATTTTAGTATGCTTAAAGCTCACAAATTTCACGTAAAATTCACCGTGCATACCATTATGTCAGAGGGCGGTGATGTAACCATGGAAGAGGATTACACACTCTCCTATCGTACAGAAGAATGGGAACCGGAAAGCCCTAACAATCTAAAGTTCTCTAAAACGCACATTCAGGGCGCAACGGGTATAATTGCTAAGGATTTGGGCGTTCATCGCTCACAGATAAGAATAACCGACATTTACAAAGTACATAACAGCTTAATAATAGAGGAATGAAAAGGTTATTGAAATTAATGTTTGGGGATTGGGCTGAAATAAAGCTCGTTCTTTTCGTAGCTGTTATTTTATTTATATTGGCTTTAATTTTGGTATGATTATGAACGATGAACTATTAAAGATGCTACCTATGTCAGAAATTGATGCTGACATTCACAGTTCGGTTCCGGGTTATTGGCAACAAACTAAGCGTCCAAGTATTTGGAGTGCGTGGAAGCAAGGGGCACAATGGGAACGTAACAGAGCTAAGAAAGAGGGTGGCTGGATATCAGTAAAGGAAAGCCCGCCTACGACTGACGGTTTGTATTTTACAAAGGGCGGATTGAGAAAGTACAATATTATGTACTTTCGTGATGGCAAGTTTTTCACGCACCGTCACAGTGACACCTACGATAGTGGAATTGAATTTTATAAACCCGTAGAAAATTAATAATTATGGACAAGAAACAAAGAAAAGCAAATCAGAAACTGCAACAGGCGCAGAACTTTGCGGAAAATTTACGAGCGAATCAGAATTTACCTTTAGAGGAAAAGGCACTTAGAACTAAAGTTATCAGCCCCGAAATAGGCAAACACTTGAAATTCGCTATTTTAAAAGAAAATATTTACTTTGATTCCTATTGGGCTCTCCCGACAAAGCGTAGAAACCTACCGTCTTTAAGCGGAAATATCGCCCCATTTATGCGTAAAGGGACTCTTGTGAGTTATGAGCATATCATCAATGATGAATATGTTTTTACGGACAGTAACCACAACATTATCATCGGGAAATGTTGGCAGGCTAAAACCGTAATATCCGAAACCACTTTAACACCGCAGCCATGACAAGAACAGAAAGAAATTTACACATGGGTTCACCCACAAAAGATACACCCACCGGAACGTTGACTTATAGTGAGGCTTATGCACTTGCTCAAAAGGGCGCAAAGATAACTCACCGTTTTATGGCAGCTAACGAATGGATGACCGTATTGCCGAATGGGCGCATTTGTTTTGAGGACGGATGTGAACAAACTGTTGTGGAGTTTTGGGCGGTGCGTCGTGGTCAAACAGGATGGACAGACGGTTGGAGCGTATTTAACGAAGCCAAATAGTGAGGAAAGTGCACGCTTCACTATAAGGGTGAATTATTAATAACTAAATTTTAGTAAAATGAAGAAAGACTTTATTACAGTCCTTCCCGATTCGGGGGGGGGGCGACGCACAGGTTCAAGTAACCGCTGACGTCAATCCAAGTTTCGCAAGTCGTGAAACTACTATCAATTTTAACGCCAACGGGCAAGTCATGAAGAGCGTTAAGGCTGTTCAGGACGGTATGCCGTTTATTGTTCAAATGGGAATGGGATGTACAGGGGGTAAAAATTTGCAAATAAGAGAATTTGGTTTAACTGGAAGAAATTCTTCTTTCCCTCCAGTTATTCAGGGGCGTCTTTTAGGAGGTGTAAATAAAACTCCGGCAAATTATACTTTCTTCCCATCTGTTGGAGCGTTGGTATCCTTTTTCACTGATACTTCTGACGATTTAATTATTGATTTTCAATGGATGAACGGTTCTGGAACCGTCTTAAGTAGTTGGTACACTACCATTCCATTTGATAATGAGGACGGTGAAGATTGGCGAAACTATGCCGAAGAAATTGAAGCTAGTAATACCTCCCCTGATTCGGATGCTACCAGATTAGAAATAAGGATTGGAGTTGGACGTGGTGATATCGGAATTGACGAAGACCAAGTTTGGGTAAGGTATCACTTCGACCTTACTTAAATCAGATTTTCCCGGAAGAAATTCCGGGATTTTCTTTGATATATCAATTAGTCTGCCTACATTTGCAGTGTCAATCAAGTTAATCACATTAAAACTCAAATGTTATGGCAAACTTGCAAGAATTTCATTTTAGTACAGGCGTTAAGCCTTATAGTCACGTTCCAGCCGTTCCAGTAGGAAAACATGAATTTGTTGACGGCAACGGTGTAAAGATAATTCGCTTCTATTGTGAAGATGTGCCACAGGGCGCACAGTTTCAATTCGCTTCACCTTATCCCAACTGCAAAGAAGCCGCTTATGAACATTGGATTGTTCGTGAAATTGTTGATGGTGGTTTAGCCTCTAAATATGCTTACTTTTATTTGCCAACGTTATGAAGAATACTGTAAAAATTCGCATTACAAAAATGGAATATAAACGTAACTGTGAAAACTTTTGTAATACGGTTTTAATGTTACGTAAAGCCCGCAATATAGGTGATGAAGAAACGGTTAATCATTACGTATTAAGCCGATTAAACAGCCAGAAAGGAGACAAATTTGATTTTGAAATTCTTTAATACTAAATAATCATGAAAGCCATTGTAGAAAACCCGTTTATGGATATGCGTGCCTACGCAGCTAGTTTATTCGTTGAAATTCTTAACGAAATAACTGCCTGTAAAAACGAAGAAGAATTACGTCGCTGTATAAGATTATTAGAAAAACGCCACAAATATGATAAACCAGAATTATCATGGTATTTCAAATGGGGGTTTGGTCATAATCATTTTTGGGTGAGCGACCTTAACGGAGTGCGTCTGATATTTGTGGAGTTTTAAGAAACTCCACTACTTATGCGTATATTTCACAAAATTTATTAACTTCCTAAAATAAAGAAAGATGGATTTAAAAGACAAAAGAATTGTATTTGTAGGGCTGGACGATGTGCTTATTAAAACACATTCTAACAAAGAAAAGCCCGTGGGCGTATGGGACATGGAATTCAACCTGAATGTGTTGGAAAAGCTGAAACAACTCAACCCGATTGCTATCTTTGTTGTAAGCAATCAACCGGACATTCCTACCAAATTACACCCGTCACTGTTCCAAGCGAAGTTCGTGTATGTTATTGCAGCACTTCAGGAATACATTGGTATGACGGTTTTCCCCGCTGGACAGTATGCGCCTGAAATGCCAGAGGGCGAAGCTCCTATCGCTATGCCGAATCCGACTATGTTGTTGACAATGTTTAATGAGTTCCTAGCAACGTCTCGTATGGAGCTTAATAGAGAGGATTGCGTAGTGATTGGTACGGGTGAAGAGTATGCGGGTGCGGCTCAAGCCTTTGGGTGCGATTATTTGGACGTGGCACATTTGTTGGAAGAAGATTTGGGCGAGCCTCTATTCAAGCTCGTATGGAATATTCCGTCCTACGATTTGGTGATTGACCCCGAAAATCAAGCTATTATGGAAAATCTACCGTGGGAATTTGCGGTTCACCGTGCGGAACAAATTAACAAGCTGCCATTTAAACAAGCGGATGTTCTTGTTGTTACTCAAAAATGGGTGGCTCCAAAACCTATGGAACATAAAGAATTTAAAGTAGATGCTCGCAAGCTGTCAAAGGGAGCTCAACGAAAAGTTGCGATGCAAATCAAGAAAGGAGGGAAGAAGTAATGGCTATAATTAACGTAGAACTCCGCATGATGATTGCCGAACGTTTGGCAAATGACAATTACCGTGAAGAAATTAAAGAGGTAAAAGAATCGTTACGCCTGCACCTATTAGCATACCTCAAGGAAAATTATATTCCTAAAGAGGTGCAAACGGTGTTTGAAAAGCATCCACAGTTTTTCAAGGCAGTTGATGCGATTTACATAGCCTCCTACAATTTTAAAAGTTATCTGCCTGCTGAATGGGGGAGCCGTACTCATCACTTAGATATTAATTTCCATGAAAGTTTGCCCCTAGACAAAGAAGAGGTTTACACTTTACTGAAATCCATCCCTAAAGAAAACTATATCCACGAATTAATGTGCAAGTATTTTAAATTGGAAATGGACAGGTACTTTATGGAAAAGCGGTTGAAATGTATCATGCAGACCCAACGGTTTACACCAAAGACATTGAAGCAAGACTTTCCAGAGGCTTACAAAGTGTATTTGGACATTACGACTTCTGATGCTTACGACAGTGCCAAAGAACCAAACGGAGCAACCGCTACTCTATGTGACAGTATTGAAAACGTGCGTGCTCAACTAAAATTGAACAGAAATGTTGAAGAAAAAGTACAAGCCAAGTCGGCTGAATAAATGGTACACTAAACACTTCGTTCTGACCCCATGTATGCGGGGTCAGGCAGAAGTTACTGAAGTAGTGCTTGTTTGGTGGTGTTTTATGTCGTTTTTATATAACGATAGTTTGCTCAATATAATTTGTGCGCATGGCGCAACCTTTATAGAAATATTAAAGAAGGAAAATGACACCTATACGCAACAATTTGTTTTTAATGCTAATGGTGAAACTATGTGTATTCCGTCCAGTAAAGGGCGAAGAGAAAGATATTTCAAACAAATCAACGGGATTATTTACGAAATTACGTATGATACCCCACCTGATGAATAACAATTAAATATCAACGATTATGCTAATTTATTTGAATGGAATACCCCTGCAAGGTAATTCAGAAACACAACGGGTTCAATCCGCATTACCTTTGTCACGTATTGTTGAAGTGACGGAAGTGGAACAAGTGCCTAGATTTGATAACAAATGGGTGTTTAGTATTCGTCTTGATGATGGGCAAGTTATATGCTCTGAACCTTGCGAAATTCAGCAAGAAGCTGAAATGCGCCAATTGTCCACAGTAAGTCAAATTAATGCTTTAGAGGTCTACGAGCACCGTTTAAAATGTGATTTGCCCGTGTCAAACATTACTTGTCATTATGTGGACGTTGCTAAAAAACAATTGATACAATTTTCGTTAGACCCGTTGTATCCAGTATTCACTATTAAAATTTAATTTCATGGAAATAGTTAAATATGTCATAGCCTACAAATTTTTGCTCGGAGAATTGCCAAGATATATAGTGCAATCCATAAACATTGACGAAAATCTTGATGCTGATTTTATGCACCGCCTTTGTGAATCATTGGTAAAAGGACGAGAAGTGGCAGACACAAGGCACTTTGGCAAACCTTATATTATTGGGGCTTTTGCTAACAATTCGAAGTTTCCTAATTTTTGTTTTGCATGTAACACAAACGCTGATTTAAGTATTTGTCGTACCTGCAAAATGAAAAAACAGGCGTTGCAGGCTTTAAAAGAGCAAGAAACCCCTGATAATTTAGGTCAGGAACAGGAAAAGCCAAGTTTTGACCCGAATAATACGCCAAAAGAAAGAATGAAAGAGCCGTATTATTGCTTCGTTTACGAAGGAACATTTATGAAGATGTCAGAAAATGGTGACAATCCTCCTATCAGCAAGCTAATATTGAAATTTTACGAAAAGAAGCCTCTTGTTCTTAACGAATGGTTGCAGAACAAATTCAAGGAAGAATTTGAAAAACAACAAAAAGAATTCGGCTGGAGCTTGGTAGGTTTGACCCTCGTTAATGTTGAGCCAACAGGCAGTTATTCTGACCCCTCGTGTTTCCACCCTAACGAACCTTACAGAATGTATTGGGTACGTGTGCAGGATATGTCTCAGAAAGAGGGCGGTGTAAACTGGATTCCAGGATTTGAACAGAACGGTAAAATGTGGAGTGTTATCGGTGAATTACTTGACCCCGACAGCCCAGATGACACCCGTCCTTTTAAGGATTCACCTTTTGAAGATTACGTAGTAGTCCGTAAACCTGGAAATTAGCCCTCTATTGCCATTTTATATTGAGCACCGGACAATTGCTTCGGTGCTCTTTTTATTTGCCTGTATAGACGCTTAAAATGCGTTATGCTTTGTGGAACTTCTTTTGTGTTGACTGATGAAAATTGCGTATATTTACACACTCTTAAAAAATGCGTAGAAGAGTTAGTATTAACTTAAAATTATCAAATCATGTACAAAGACTTTGTAAATGTAACCCCTGAAAGCGGTGGCGCAGGCACTACTCCGATAGCTGTTGCCGCTGATGAAAACGAAGGAGCTGCACGCAGCACTTCACTCAATATTGCGGGTGGCGGTGTGACACGAACTGTCTCTATCACTCAAAAGAAAATGCTTGTGGAAAACCAAATTGAAGTTAAATATTGGTTAGACGCAGCAACTAGCGGGGCAGGCAAGTCAATTTATTTGGAAAGCCTATGCAAACAATGATGTAGCAAGCAACCTGAAAATTAACTTTAGCATTGACCAACAGGGACCGACAGGCGAATGGGAAACCAACACTCCAGTAGAAATACTGATAAATACTGGAGATAACGCTTCCACAACTTATGAAATTCCATATTATGATTACGGATGGCGTTTTCATGAAGAAGTGGCTACTATTACCCCTTCTCAAGATGAAGATTTTATTTATGATTTTGCAGGATTCATTGAAGAATTTAGGGCTCCAGAAATTGGTATCTGGAAAATAAACACGCTTGCAGGAGAACCAAATGGAGGAGAAGCAACAAACCCATCAGCCGTTTATCAAGTTTCTTCAAACGCTGACTTCAAAAAAGTTTTGACTTTTGCTTCTTTGGGTGGAGTTACTTTTTATGATGAAAGCGGTTCAGCAAGTATGACACTTACTTGGTTACAAATCCAATATTCAGATGAAATTGGGCAAAAGCCATACGCTATTTCTGTTCGGGGTGGCTTTACAGGAGTATCAGAATTAAACACTATGCTTTGGAGTGGTAAATTCCAAAATGGAGTTATTAATGCAACTTATCAAGCCCAATTTAAAATAGATGGCGTTATTCGCAATTTTAAATGGCGAATTCAAGGAGCACACATTTAACGTATAAATCACGGGGAACTCCGGTTCCCCTATTGTTTCACTTAATAATTATAATTATGAAGAAAGATTTTGTAACAATTACCCCAGATACGGGGGGGGCTCGGCTACTCCACAAGTAACCGCTGAACCCAATGTGACGGCACAGTCACGCTCAACAACTCTCAATTTTGATGCCAACGGAAAGCAGCTTAAATCCGTTCAAGTCAATCAACTCGGTATTCCATGGTTCATAAATGTGTGTACCGCCATTCAGGGCGAAATAACTGAAGCCAATACAAACGTCGGTCACTTGTTAAAAGAGGTGGACTTTTCTCCTAGTGGAGACGGTGGCAGTATGCAAAATATTCCATTCTTTCAGTATGATTTTGAAATAAATAATTTCAATTATACTAATAAGACAGCTTGGTATTTAGCTCTGGAAGCTAATATATTAGGTACTTTGATTGATACCAATACGGAATATTTAATTCTGGAATTTGATTTAGGCAAAGGAAATGGGTGGGAACGAATGGAATTTATGTGGGAAAATACCTTTGAGGGCTATCAATATTGGCGCAATACGACACCCAACGTTTACCCCAATGAATATCCGACAGTTAAAACTGTCCAAATGCGAGTTGGAATTGGTGATAATACTGACCCAGAGCCTATTCATACTTATCTTGCTCAATTTACAGTAAATATCGTATTAAGCCCCCGACCCTAGCGTAGCCGACATGATTTGATTACGCATTTGGATAAGCCGGAAAATTTTCCGGCTTTTTCTTTGTTAATCCAATTAATCTGCCTATCTTTGGGGCGTCAAATTAAAATGGATTTAGTTATGGAAGTACAAGTAGTTAAAACAACAGTAAAAGCCGCAGCTGGAGTTAAAGAAACGAATTATGCTGCAATTATAAACAAGTATTGTAGACAAATCGGTTTCATTACTGATGATGGTATTTATTTAGAACTTTATGACCAAAACCTAAGAGGTTTTGGTATAGGTAGTTTTCAGAAAATAGATACAGGAGATGCCAAACCGTTTAGATGGTTATGCAAAATAGTAGAAGATAATTGGGACGCTATGTACGACCGCTATACTTTGGCGATAAAAGGATAAGGAAAGATATTTAGATATACGTATAATAGACGTTGACATAACATTATCTTATTATTTAAGCGAAACACCTTTTAAGTTTATCCAGAAGCGTCTGGAGTTAGCAAGATGAAACCCGTGAGGGCGAATATTGTCGTAGTAACAAGAGTTTTAAAGATTATGTTTATTGATTGGCACGGGGCGGAGAATATTCTCCGCCCTTGCTTTTTCAAAGAAATTGATTTACCTTTGTATTTTAAACAACCAAAACGATGAGACCTTTAGTAATAGTTGGAACCTGCAAAGAATTGCATAAGTGCGCTCGGTTGCTTGACAGGTTTGGATATATACCTGTCAATTGCCGGATACCTACGTGTGACAATCACGATGGAGGCTTCATTATACTCAACCGTGAGGGAGAGTTTAGGTTTTCAACATGCAATTTGTACGCAAATTTGGACTGCATGGTAACAGCCTCTGACTTCCTAAAGAATTACGGGGGCTTAGGAATACGCAGCCCGTACAGCCTAAAGAACGTCTATTTTGCCTGCACGCTTGGTTTGTTGGTTATGGGTATGGAAGGAAGCCTCCCTGTCGGAAGAATGTGGCTATTGGCTTTCTTTGCTATTAATATACCACTACATTTTAAAACGATTAAAACATGGTTTACACATGGGAAAGAAAGAAGATTTGGAAAAAGAAGAGCAAAAGCTGATAAAGATTAAGTTATTGCTCGTAAAGGATTTTGAGGAACTGGATAAGGGGGAGTTACAAGTATTGCGTAACTACACCCGTGAAGTGTACCACATTGCGGGTGAAATAAAATTGGGAGTAAATGAATTGCTCAATGCTTATCTAATTTTTAAACGCAAGTTTATCACCACTTTGGAAACTGTTGCGGTATGTCCATATCCGATGATAGAAGCGGGTGGAAGTTTTGTAGCTGCACAAACTACGTATGCTCCAATAGCTGTCACGACGTTTGACGGAGTTTTTAGCTCCTCTAAGGAAACTTTTACTATTAACGGATGGCAAAGTTTACCCGTGCTCACAGTGTTTTATTTTGACGACCGTACCGAGGTGTGTTGTCTTGCTCCTAATGGACATTTTTGCCGGATAACGAGTAAGATTTTGCAGTTTGATATATAATGCGTATATTTGTTGCATCAGTCATGAATGAATAGAGTTAGTAAATTGGTGTTTGAAGGCGAGCCGCTTTAGGTAGTGATACTAGAGGCGGCTCTTTTATTTAGTACCATAAAAGAAGCCCGTTTCACAACGGGCTTTCTTCGTTATAATCCATGATTATGGAAATAAAAGGAATTATTCTAAGAGATATTGCATATCAGTGTCATTTAGGAATTCTGTAAAAGACGGGAGCTTTTAAATATGGGAATTCCCAAGAAATAAATGGTAGTGATTTTCTTCACAATTTTCCCATTCAAATCTTCAATTGGTGAGTAAGGCTTACTCACTGTTTTCTTTTCTATAAGTGCTTTCATGATTTAAGAATTTCTTTATATTCGTCAATAGGGAAATACATGCGTCCAAACTTTTCAGCCCACTTTTCAGGATAAATAGTAACGTACTTGTCATGGTCGTGAATAGTGGCACAGGCGATGATACTTGGTAGCCCAATAATTAGCAAGTAAAGCCACCCTGACCAACGGGAATTAATGTGATGCCCGTATTCATGGCTAGCCGTGTCCAATCTGTTGTAAGCCACCTCACTAATGAGGATAAAGTGACCGAGTGTGACGCTACTCGTACCGCCCTTTTTAAAGTAAAAAGCACCCCCACAGTACCCAATGTACCGCCAACGTGTAAAAATGGCTAATAGAAGCCCTAAGAGGCTTTGTGGCAGCATCCAAACGATGAGCAACAGGTGCACCAACACACAAGTGAGTTTCCCTTTCGGGTTGAACAGTGGAAAATCATCCTTTGTGACATCCACGCAAAAATTTTCATTCTGGGCGGTTTTGAAATCTTCGTGACCGCTTACAGTCTTAGTTTGTAGTTTTTCTTTCATAAGCCAATAATTTTCGGCAAATTTACAAATTATTTTTCTCAATAAAATCCTCTACTTCACTGTCAGTAGCGGGTCTAATCTTTAGGATATTCAGGTTATCCAAGTCAGATTGTAAAATAGGGAAAGGCAACCGAGTCCGTCCTGACGGAGTAATATACCACCTGTTTTCGTCATCTCGCAAAAGGATGGTATCTGGTGTATCTTCGTCTACAAAGATTTCATCCGTGTAGGCTAACATCATTTCTGACCATTCCTTTTCTAGTCCTTCTTTTGGTGCTCGGTTCAGCCCTGTTCCACTGCCTAGTTTGGGGTTAAGGAAATCTTCTTTGGTTGGTGCAGGTGTTCCACTACCTTGCAAACCTGTTAGGAGAGTGGTGGTGTGATGTTGTGCGTTTTCCGCAGTAAGACGGGTCACCTCTGCCACTAGTTGCTCTTCCCTGATAGCGTAGTCATTCACTTCACGTTGAAGCTCCCTAATTTGTTTGTCCTTAACGAATATCTGTTTTTGTAGGCGGTCAATTTCCGCTTCCAAATTTAATTTCTGCAATATTTTTTCCTTTTCTGGCATAATCTTTTTGGATTGTTACAGAGCTTATACGTTGTCGGGGTTTATCTTTCCAAGACTTTTAGGAATCACCGCTGAGGATTTTTGTCGTAAGGGGGCTCCAGGGGTTTCTTTATATTATTTATTTAACAGTGAATGAGGTATTACGTAGTAATACCGAAATGAGCTAGTAAATAAATAATATTTTATTATCATGATAATTAATTGATTGGGATTGACGTGCGTACGCGAGGCTCTTCCCAACCCCTTGTGCACGTGCATGTGAGGGGCGTGCATGGACATGAGGACTGGACAGATAGGAAATATGGAATGACACCACGATGATGCGTATAAGGGTTAAAAGCCAATTGGGAGCGTCACATCTGTGGCACTATCGGCTCCGGTAACTAGGCTCATGCAGACATTGACTTTAGGTTTATCTCACATTTGTCTTGTTTGAATTTTTAAGATTTGTTTTGTTTTTATTTGACATTGATTGGGGCAGGGGGCGCAAAGCCCCCAATCTCGCCCGTTCTTCCCTAATTAGATTAGACGTTTAGGAATTAGTTAAACTTTGCGTATCTTTACAGCGATAAATTTGTTTTTGAACTAAAAAGATACAGATATGAAAACAGTTACTCAAAAAGTTTTTGGATTTCTCTATAAGACTTGTTTGGCTAATCCGGGCGGAATACCAAGCCCGACAACCATACAGAGAGCCTTTGCAGTGGGCACACCGACAGAAGATTTGACGGCTGCAACTTTTGAACCTGACAAGGAACAACAGCCTGAAGGATTTTTGATTATTCCACTAACAAGTGGGGATATCAAAGTACATTTGGCTGGAGCACCCGCTTTTGAGGATTATACTATCAGCGGAGTAGAGGTAGACGCTAGTTTAGGCGCACCGATGCTTTACTTGGTGGATAAGGTTTATATAGACGGAACGACAGCAACTTTTAATATCGGTTGGTGATATGGTACAAGGACAAGCGATTGGCATACCGTTCAGGCGTCGGAAAGGAGAACAAGCTCCCCCTCCACCGAAAGAAGTAGCTTGGAATCCGACTATTGAAAGTAATTTGCCATATAAAGAAGTCAAGTACTTTAAATTTGTGGAGGGTGCAGGTTGGCAGGCACTTAATATCGGTGAGATATTGCCTGTTGGTCAAAGAGTAATGATACGCATTGTTACGACCGAGCCTTATTATGAAGTGAGTAAGGCGGTGAGTTCCCAGATAACAGGCATACAAATCGGTAAAAATGGTGTATCAGAATACGACATTGCTGGAGCCTTAACGGGTTACAGCCCGCAAATTTTAACGGTTACGATTGGGGTAGATAAAAACTACGTTCAATGGAACCCTGTTGTGGAAAGTAATGTACCATATAAATCAATCAGATACTATAAATTAAGTGATTCAGGTGTAGGATATATCACAATCAATATAGGTGATTATATTCCTATTGGTAGAATGATAATGATTACTATTGATACAGTTAATTCAGTAGATGAATTAGTATCAGCCGTCAGTAGCCAATTAACTGGTATAGGTATAAACGGTTCTAATGGAACTTATAATATAACAGGTGCATTAACTTCCGAATCTCCACAGAATATAAACATTACTATTGACAAACATATAGGAGATTTTAACGGAGATTTTAACAATGATTTCAAAACAAATTAAAAAAAAAGAGAATTATGGGAAATTATGAACAATTAAAATCAGAGGTTTCAAACGTTATTAAAACGAATGGAACGCAATCAATTACAGGGCAAATCATGCAAAATGTATTATTAACGATAATTTCAACTATTGGAGAAAATGCAACGTTTGCAGGAATTGCAGAGCCAACGACAATTCCCGGAACCCCTGATGGGAATTTATTCTATATAGCGTATGAAAAAGGGATATATGCTAATTTTAATTCAATAGATATAACAGATGATGACGGTTTAGTTATTTTATTGTATTCGGATAATTGGTATAAGATTAATATTCCATTAGCATCAAAGGATGAACTCGCTCTATTACGTTCAGATTTGAATAATATTAATACAGATGATATAAAGTCTAAATTAGGTAATAAGTATATTGCCGAAACAAAGACTGCATCTGATATGCAAGGCATATATTGGGATTCTACTGACAATGCAATAAAGAGTTCTTCTAATCTTTTATCATTAATATTGCCATATCCTCCAGGGTGCGTATTTAATTACACTATAACGCAAGGCACAATGCTTTCTATTAGAACATTTTCTTCATATCCCAAGATTGGTAATTCAGACATTATATCAACAATTGGTAATGGTAGCAAAAATGAAACTACCAATATGCAGTATATATTATTTCAATTTTGGAAAAGAGATACAGATGCCTCACCAATAGTTGATATAGTATTGAGTAGTTGTGGGGTTCTTGCTAATAAAAAAATTTCGTTGTTATGTAATCAAAACAAAGAAAGTAGACATATATCTATTAGTGAATTAGGAAGTTTGCCGACCGATGGGATTTCAATAGTAATTCCAGCTGGAATTACTATTAGTACAAACGGTAATAATAATTATCAACCTACATCGAACATAACAATATCTAAAACAGGTGGGTATAATTATTATTTATACCTTAAATATGATAATACTTTTTTCATAAGCACTACCCCATCTAAAGAATTAGATTATCGTTCATCTTTAATAGCTATTATTTCACCAAGACAGAATATTCCAGTATCAGGCTTAAACTGTTATAAGTATAACAATGTTTTGTATGAACCATATTCTGATAACTATCTTGCTACGATAAGAACTGATATATCTGCTGTACAAAGTGATATTACAGAGCTAACTTCACAAGTTGTTGATGTTACATTATTTGAAAATCCACTTAGAGGAATATCATTTCCATATAATACATCCGTAAACGTTAAGAATGCAATCAAAAGAATTTGGATTTCTTGTCGAGAAGCTGGTAATGTAGAAAAGGTTCTTGATAATTGTCCTAATTTGTATATTGCGTCAATTAATAATATTCCAGGTGCTTATTCTCCATACATTGGATTGTCTAAATTAGACACTTCAGATGACCAAACATTTACTTGGTATTTGACAAACCAAACAGAACCAAGAACAGGCATAGAAGTTATTTCCGCTATCCTTTCCAGTGCAAATGCAAATGCATGGGGAATTACAGGATGGAAACCAACTATAAATATTGAGATTGATTGGGATGTTTTTGGAGCAAATATAAAAGTTCAGAATACGGGAATAGTTCTTACTCTTGCAGATTTATTCCGTTATTCACCGCAAGAAATAACAGCGGAAAATGCATCTCCATCTATTGTAAGAAATACACTATATGGTAAAAACATAGTAATATTTGGTGATAGTTTTTCAGAAATGACTGATTTAGTTAATTCGTTAAGATATTCCGATTATATGCACTATTTTAGTGGCGCAAATTTCATAAATTGTGGAATTGGAGGTTCTCAACTCAGGCAAAGATTATCTCCTGTTAGCAATCCAGCAAGTAATTCAGAAGCCTATGCTGCACTTGATATAATTAATATGGTTAAAGCATCTTGCGAGCAAGACTTTACAAAACAAATAGCTGCTAATACATATCTAATTGCTAATGCCTCAGATGATAATACTAAACAAATAACCGCATTACAAAACATTGATTGGGGTAAGGTAGATGCTGTGACTATTTTTGCAGGCACAAACGACTGGTACACTGCAAATGCAATCGGTGTAACAGGCAGTAATGATGTTAGATATACACTTGGAGCGATTAATGAAATGATAAGACTCTTGCTTACTACTTATCCACATCTTAAAATATATTGGTTTACTCCTATTGTTCGATGGCTTGATTATAACGAAACAACTGGAAGCGGCACTGACGCACAATGGAGTGACGTTTATTCAGTTACTGGAAATGGAACTCTTAAAGAATTTTCCGCTAAAATTCAAAATGAAGTTGTATTAAATCATATCCCTGTTTGTGATATGTATAACAGCCTTGGATGGAATAAGTATAATTTCAAAAATTATTTTGCAGGTTCAGATGGAACTCATCCACGTACATATAATGGAGTTACATATCTTGCTAAAAAAATATTGCAATTTATATTAACCAATAATACACTTTGATAAAATATTCACATTTGGGCAGGTATGAGAGCCGACGGAGTTGTATTGGTTGCTATGGCGTCAGCGGAATATAAGGACAGAGAACATGGTGGTGCGTTTGATTGGTATGACATACTAGCCGGAATGACATTACCTGTTTTATTTTGGGTTGGTTCACTAATTGTATTAATTATAAAATAAACAGAAATATGGAAAAGAAAATTTCTTTGGCTACGTTTGAACAAGTAGCCGCAGATAATGGTTATGAAGTGTTTACCGCTGAAGAGGTGGCTGCATACTACAAAGATGGCTTGCAGAAAAGCATGAAGAATGAATTAACTTCTGATGAGAAGGAGTTGTTTGCGGCTGACATTGCTTTCTTGCAAAAAGCCATTTGTATTGATGAGAATGGTAAAGAGGTGACACGTTATTTCCGACCGGAACAAGTGAATTGGGAAAAGACAGAAGATGGCGTGCTGTTGAAAGGTATTGCCGGAGTTTTTGCCGATACCCCTACTAACAGAAAATTGAATCGTGTTGGTGAGGCTTTTGTACCGTCACCGGATTTTATGAAGTCTTTGGAAAGCGAGGAAATTGACGAAGACATTATTAAAGCCATGAGAACAGGGCGTTACGCTGATACTCCTGAAAATCGTAGACTGCACCGTGTCGGTCAACCTTATGCAAAGCGTGAGGGCAAAGGCACAGAAGAAACTGACAAAGAAAAGAAGCGTGTGGGCGATACAAAGGCTGAAATAGAAAAGTTGGACGCTAAGTATGGCAAAGTATATGCCGCCCTAGGAAAACGCAAACAAGAAGCCTTAGAGAGAGGAGATAAGGCAGAGGCAAAACGTATGACGGATGCCATTGCCCGCATGGAAAAGGAACACGATGCTGAATACGCCAAACTTAAAGAAAAAGAGGGTGGTGAAAAAGGCGACGAAAAACTGCACGCAAAAGCCGACGAACGTAAAGGCGGTGAAAAGGGTGATAAAAAGCTGCACGAAGAAGCTGAAAAGAAAAAGAAAGAGCCCAATCCGGGTTCCAAGAAAAATCCTTTGAAGATAGACAGCATTAAGGATATTCACAAAGATGCCGCCTATCAGAAAATTACCATTGACGGTCACGAAGCTACTATTGTGAACCGTGGCACATACGACGAAGATACTCACAAGCCGATATATTATGTTGAAGCAGGCAGTCAGACGCACGCATATACAGGCTTGGACATGCTGAAAGAAAAGATTGAGGAATTTGTGCGTGTTGCCAATGGTGGAAAGGCAGACAGTGACGATAAAAAAAAGTGAAGTAACACCCTCTGAAGCATCCAAATCTTTCTTTGAAAGCAAATTTAAGAATTTAAAATGGAAGAAAGGTGGTGATGAAGATTACCCAAGTGTTGTCGCTCACAAGAAATTTAGAGGCGTGCCTATTGATATAGAAATTGATGAAGATGGGCAGGGAGAAATTATTATTGGTGATGCCGACGAAGGAATTGAGTTTGGGGCACTTACATCTGAAAAAGCCGCAAAGGAACTTTGGGATACTATTTTAGAGGAACTTGAATATTACGAGGATTAAAATTAAGAAAAATGGAAGATTTATTAATGAAATCAGTGAATAAACATTACTTTCCTGAAAAGGAACGTAAAGAGCTAGCCAAAGAGGGCGAAGCCATGCCAGATGGTTCTTTTCCTATTCGTAACGAACAAGACTTGAAGGACGCCATACGTAGTGTCGGTAGAGCTAAAGACCCCGCAGCTGCTAAACGGTGGATAAAGAAGCGTGCCAAAGAAATGGGTAAAGAGGCAACGTTACCGGAAGATTGGAAATAATTTAAGAATTTCGGTGGCACTATCTGGGATATTCGTTTTAAATGTTTATCTTTGTAGTGCCACTTTAATTTTGATTAGATATGGACGATATAGAAAAATCACGCCACGGTCGGTATGAAGACAACGCTAAGAACAGGCGGCTTCATCGTGTAGGTCAAGAATATGGCAGTAAGAAGCAGGAAGACGAAACTGTTGACCCTAGCAAATTAACTCTTGACCAATTACATAAGGAAATCAATGAGTTGGGGCACATATTAGGCGGTAGGATTAAGGATGGTAGACGTACAGAAGATGTGGAAAAGCGTATTTCTGATTTGCTTAAATATGCTCCCGATAAGGTATTGGAAAGCACCTTAGAAGCTCTTAGGACAAATGTCAAGCCAAACCCGACCGCAAAGATTGCCGCCAAACTGACGGAAATGGAAATTAACCGTCGCAAAACAGAGGGTTCTGCAAAACAGACTGGAAAGAAAGAAGAAACTCCTAAGGAAGAGCCAAAAGCTCAATCTGAAGAGCCTGAAACATATACCCGTGTAAAGTTTGACGATATGCCTCAAAGCGGAAAGGTTAATCTTAAGAAATATCTTTCTAATAAAATTAGGGCAGAGGTTGACAAGGCTTGGAAGGACAAAGCTAAAATCGGTGACAAAACTTTGCAGGACATGGAAAAGGGTATGGTTGCAGAGTTTAACAAAAATTTTGACAATCTAAGCAAGTCAAAACGAGCCGAAGCCCTGTACAGTATTATGACGGTTAAGGCAGAAATAGCCCGTCGGGGTAGAGGGGCTAAAACCGAGGAAAAACAGGAGGAACAACCTGCACCTAAAACCGAACCCGCAAAGGAGGAGCCTAAAAAGGAGTACAAGAAACCCGAATCCTTTAATGAGCTTTACACCAGAGTTCGAAACGCATGGGCGGATATCATGGAAACAAAGCCTAGGGAAGTAGCTTTTACTAAGCCTAAAGAAGTGGCTGAAATGGCTTCTGCATTTTTTCCTGGAACAACCATATCTAAAGTAGATGGGGAGGAAGAATATATGGTTCAATATCCTGGGGATGCAAGTAGGTTTATGCGTATTGATAAATATACGAGTTCTCCTAAAGCCCTGATTGATAAAATAAGGATGTTTTTATCTATGGATATGGACATGCGCACTAGGCAGAATTTTTCAAATGATGAAAAAGAAAAATTTGATAGGATATTTGAGCTAGTTGCTGAAAGTGTGGCTGATAGGGCTCAAGCTAAAGATATGAGTGCAGCCCGCACAAAAGCATTTGAAGAACAGGTTGCTGAAAACAATAAGAATATTTCTAAGAATGTTGGGATAAAACAGGGCAAACCGATGAGCTTTGAGGAAGCTAATCAGGGGCGTGGAAATCCTAAATTTCGTACTAACAAACTTTATGGCGTAAATTGTCAAACGTGTGTGGTAGTGCATGAATTGCGATTAAGAGGATTTGATTTGGGTGCTAAGCCAAAAGCAAGTTCTACACAAGAAGCAATGGCGAGGGATTGCACCTTTGCATGGATAGACCCGCTAACTGGACAGCAACCCGAAGTTGTGAGAATATCTTGTGCTCCAGATAATAAAACAATTAAGGTTAGAAAAAGCCAGAAATCAAAGTCGGATTTACGTAAAAATATTTTAGAAGCTACAAAAGAGACTGGACGTTATAATTTTTCTTATGGATGGGTTAGCGGTAAGGATAGTGCGGGGCATATAATAACCGCTGAAAGGCACGCTGACGGTAATTTGACCTTTTACGACCCTCAAAATGGGAAGAATGTACCTATGATAGAATTATTGGACGAGGTTAGTCCTAAATATTTGTGCAGGATAATTCGAGTAGATAATTTACTCATTAAACCAAATATTGTTAAAGATTACGCAATGCATTATGAGTAAAATGACAGAAGAGGTAACTCGGGCGATAGCCACGAAGTTCCTAGACGGAATAGAAGGATTTAAATTGATTAAGTTAGAAAACTACAAAAACTATGTAGTTTATCTTGCTTTTCCAGATGGCGTGACAGGCGAAATAAATGTCGGACGTCCTATTTATGTACTGATTGATGA
>JABLTO010233659.1_pt1 | contig 50659 bp, 36 predicted proteins | sample 7160091 | NCBI WGS metagenome assembly JABLTO01 (sample SAMN14651225, study PRJNA627086) | human gut metagenome | isolation source: feces | host: Homo sapiens
AGACCGGAGGCAGATAAAGAAGATTTTATCTGGGCAGGAACTTTTGTCGCACATGAATTGTATCAGAGAGAAGACGGCACTTTAGGCTGCCGGATTCCGGATACGGTATGGAATGCGTTTAAGGATGAGAAAAAGCTGGAGGATGTAAAACTGGAAAAAGAATCAGGAAGAGCATTACGGCATGTAGTAACGAAGACCGGTGACTGCTATCGATACGAAGTAGATGTTACATTTGCTGAGGGAACACGTGGATTCTCTGTTGGCGTGCGTGCGCAGGAAGCGGATGATGAATTCTATTCTTTCACATTTGAGTGTCCGAAGGATCGTGTGATCTTTGAGAAATCTCCGAACTGGCCATGGCCACAGATGAATAATATGGGACTGGAACGCCTGATTCGTCTGGTTCCTGGAAAGAAATATCATGTACAGATTATCGTGGATGATACGATTGCTACACTGTATGTGGACGGAGTTGCCCTGAATACCCACATGTATACAAACCCGGGGGAAGGAATCTGCCTGGGAGTTACAGATGGAAGTGCGGTATTTGAGAATCAGAGTATTGCATATCTGTAAAAGGGAATCGGGCCGCCGTACTGTTTTTGGTGCGGCGGCCCTGATTTTATCTTGTTCTTTTCAGAACACTTCGCGGGATATTACCTGCCGGACAGTTACAATATTTTAAAAGAGAAACGATGTACTGGTGATTCGAGGGTAAGTATAATTCACAAAATGGGGTCTGAAAAAACAGGCTCCATTTTGCAATTGTTTACTAGTGAAAAGAAAAAAGTATGTTATAATAAAAAGAATACTGTAAAAAAAGAAATGCAATAAGGAGATGGAAATCCATGAAAGTATCTATGTGTAAAACCATGCGGACTTATGAATGGAAAAACCTGCCGAAAGATCTTCTGGCGGGGCTTGTGATCATGGCGGTGTCGATCCCGATATCGATGGGATACGCGCAGATCGCGGGACTTCCGGCGGTGTACGGACTGTATGGCTCGGTATTTCCAATCTTACTGTTTGCGCTGTTTTCCACTTCACCGCAGTTTATTTTCGGGGTGGATGCGGCTCCGGCGGCACTGGTGGGATCGGCACTGGTAAGTCTGGGGATCGAGGGCGGATCGCGGGAAGCGCTTGCTGCGGTTCCGGTGCTGACCTTTTTTGTGGCAGTCTGGCTGCTGGTCTTCTATCTGTGCCGGGCAGGAAAACTGGTGAATTATATCTCGGCTCCGGTGATGGGCGGATTTATCAGTGGTATCTGTACCACGATCATTCTGATGCAGGTGCCGAAATTATTTGGCGGCAAAGCAGGCGTCGGCGAACTTCCGGAACTGCTGGAACATATCTGGGAGAGCCGGACGGTCTTTCATCTGCCATCGCTGCTTCTGGGCGTCGGTGCACTGGTGATCCTTCTGGTGTCCAAAAAGATCATTCCCAAATTTCCGATGGCAGTGCTTCTGATGGCACTGGGAGCAATTGGCACGGTGGTATTTCAGCTGGAAGATCTGGGGATTCAGACACTCGCTGCAGTGAAACCGGGACTTCCGGCATGGAGTATTCCGGATTTTGGATCGGTTCCGTTAAAAGAAGCTGTGACGGTCAGCCTTTCGGTGGCAGTTGTCATCATGGCAGAAACATTACTCGCGGAGAACAGCTTTGCACAGAAAAACCGTTACCGGATCAATGACAATCAGGAGATTCTTGCATTTGCCATGGGAAATCTTGTCGCATCGTTTACCGGATGCTGCCCGATCAACGGATCGGTGTCAAGAACGGCGATGGGGGAGCAGTATCAGGCGAAAACTCAGCTGACCGGTATCGTGGCTGGGCTGTCGATGATCGTACTGTTGCTTTGCGGAACCGGATTTATCGGATATCTGCCGATTCCGGTGCTGACGGCGATCGTGATTTCCGCGTTACTGGGGGCGACGGAATTTGATCTGGCGGCACGGTTATGGAAGGTGAGCCGCACGGAGTGCCTGATCTTTGCTGGCGCATTTTTCGGCGTTCTGATTCTTGGAACGATCAACGGGGTATTGATCGGAATCATTCTTTCGTTCTCGGAGATGATCATTCGAACATCCAAGCCGTCGAGATGTTTTCTCGGTATTCAGCCGGGGCACCGGCATTTCCGGGATCTGAAAGAAAGCGATCAGATCCATGCGATCGAAGGCGTGCTGATCTACCGGTTCAGCAGTAATCTGTTCTTTGCCAATGTGCAGGTGCTGCAAAGAGATATTGAGGACAATCTGCGGGAGGATACGAAAGCGGTGATCCTGGATGCCAGTGGAATCGGAAGTATGGATATTACAGCGGCAGATCGGTTAAAACTTTTATATGAGTCACTGAAGGAGAAAAATATACGTTTTTATATCACAGAACATATTGCAGGATTGAATGAACAGATGCGTCAGCTGGGACTTGGATGTTTGATTCAGGAAGGCTGTGTGCGAAGAACGACACATATTGCTTTGAAAGATATGGGTATTACCCGTCCGTATCCCTTAGAGGGCGGTGTGGATAATGAACAGCGCAGTGCGTCCAGAAAACGTGCCGACAACAGGGTGCAGGAATTTGTCTGGGCGTTTGGAAGTCAGGCAGGAGAGGAGATCGAACGACAGATCGGGTGTCAGATTGAACAGTTGAAGAAAACCGGTGATGTGGAATATCTGCTTCACGGCCGATGGTCTCATATGGAGGATCTGGATCAGGATGAGTGGCTGGAACATCTGGAAGAGCATCTCAAAGAAATTGTCAATATTTCCGGAAAAGATGAAAAAACCCTGGCAATTCGACTGGAAAAACACCGTCAGGAAGTGCATGACCGTATTGCCAGAGAACATCCGGAACTTGCGGAGCGTTTCCGGGAGAGGCGTCATCTGTTGGATGAACATCTGAAGGAAAAGAGACCGGAAGTTTATGAACTTGTAATTCAGTTGCGCAAAAAGATCAGCGATGAGCAGAGAGAAAAAGAGGAACAACAGTTACATTAGAGGGTAGTAAACGATGACAGAGCAAAAGAAAACTAGAACAGAGCAAAAGAAAACCATGACGATGGAGCAGGTGGAAGAGGAGATGGAAGAGTATCGCAGGATTTTTGACGTGGTGCGGCTCATCGAAGAAGAAACGATCCAAATGATGGAAGAGGGCAGGGAGGAAGAAATTGATCCTGAGAAAGTGGCCTGCTATTCATTCTGGAAGAAGAACAGGCAATGTAAGAACTGTATATCTGCAAGAGTACTCAGGGAAAAGAACCAGGGGACCAAACTGGAGTTCGCGGGAGAAGATATTTATCAGGTAACTGCCTGCTATATGGAAATAGATGGAAAAGCATATGTAATGGAACTGGTGAAAAAACTGAACGAAGAATTCCTTCTGGACGCAGAGGGATGTGAAAAACTGGTTCGAAAACTGGACGGATATAACCAGGATCTTTACAGTGATGCTCTGACAGGCTCTTACAATCGAAGATATTATGAGGAACGACTGAAAGAAAAAGAAACTTCTGCCGGTGTGGCAGTTATAGATCTGGATGATTTTAAACTTTGGAATGATACATATGGACATGGAGCAGGAGATGTGGTACTACAGACAGTGGTGAAAGCAATCCGTCAGTCCATACGGAAAACAGACAGTCTGGTACGCTATGGAGGGGATGAATTTCTTCTGGTTATGCCGGATGTTTCCGAAGAAGTTTTTCTGAAAAAACTGGAATATATTCAGAAGCAGATCAGGGATGCGGATATTCCCGGATTTTCCAGAATGCGTCTTTCCGTCAGTATCGGAGGTGTGACAGTACGGCAGGAAGTTATGGAAGAGGCAGTACGAAAAGCAGACCGGCTGATGTACCAGGCGAAAATTCAGAAAAATATGGTGGTGACTGAAAGAAAATCAATTGATGCGGATGGAACGATTCATCTGGAAGAAGAGACAAAGCGGGCAAAGCAGCTGATCATGATCGTAGATGATTCTGAGATGAACCGTGAGATCCTTGCGTCGATTCTGGAAGAAGATTATCAGATCATTGAAGCAGAAAACGGAGAAGACTGTCTGCGGCTTTTGCAAAAGTATGGAACTGAGATATCGTTGATTCTTCTGGATATTGTAATGCCTGGAATGAATGGATTTCAGGTTTTGCATGATATGAACAAAAATCACTGGATCGAAGATGTTCCGGTTATCATGATTTCCAGTGAAGACTCCGAAAAGAGTATACGACGGGCTTACGAAATGGGAGTATCGGATTATATCAGCCGGCCATTCGATGCAAAGGTTGTTTATCAGAGAGTATTCAATACGATCAAACTGTATGCAAAACAAAGAAGACTGATCACACTGGTAACGGATCAGGTTTATGAGAAGGAGAAAAACAACCGGATCATGGTAAGCATTCTGAGCCAGATCGTAGAGTTTCGAAATGGAGAAAGCGGACTGCATGTGGAACATATCAACAAACTGTCCGGTATGCTCCTGGAACGTCTGGTACAAAAAACAGACAAGTATCATCTGACCTGGACGGATCAGTATCTGATCACAGTAGCATCTGCGCTTCATGATATCGGGAAAATCGGGATCGATGAGAAAATCCTGAACAAGCCGGGTAAACTGACACCGGAAGAATTTGAACTGATGAAAATGCATACGATGATAGGGGCATCCATGCTGGGACGGCTGGAAATATATAAAGAAGAACGGCTGGTGCAGATTGCCTGTGAGATCTGCCGCTGGCACCATGAACGGTATGACGGAAGCGGATACCCGGACGGACTAAAGGGGGAAGAGATTCCGATTGCAGCTCAGGTGGTTTCTATTGTAGATGTCTACGATGCATTGACGAGCACGAGAGTCTATAAAAAAGCATATTCTCATGAGAAAGCGATGCAGATGATCCTGACCGGAGAATGCGGTGTGTTTCAGCCTTTGCTTCTGGATTGTTTTTATGATATTCAGGAGGAAGTACGGAAGGTGGCACAGGAAAAAAGCGAAAAAGAAGGAAAAATATCCGGATTTGAACTGACAGATCTGAAAGAAACTCTGAAAAACAGTCATCTGATCGGTGATTTAAAACCAGAAAAGAATCACTGACAGGGTAGAAAAACCGGTAATTATGTGATAAGATAAATGCAACGTGTTAAAGTGAAAAAGTGTTAGAGGAGGAATAGTGTTATGTATATTACATGTCTGGATGTGGAAGGTGTGCTGGTTCCGGAGATCTGGGTGGCATTTGCCGAGGAGAGTGGAATTCCAGAACTGAAGAAAACAACCAGAGACGAACCGGATTATGATAAGCTGATGAAATGGAGACTGGGTGTACTGAAGGAGCATGGGCTTGGATTGAAAGAGATTCAGGAAACCATCGAAAAGATTCAGCCACTTCCGGGCGCAAAAGAATTCTTAGATGAATTAAGAAGTTTCAGCCAGGTTATTCTGATCAGTGATACCTTTGCAGAATTTGCCGGTCCACTGATGGAAAAACTGGGACGTCCGACATTGTTCTGCAACAGTCTGGAGGTTTCCGGGAACGGAGAAATCACAGGATATAAGATGCGTGTGGAACAGTCAAAACTGACCACTGTAAAAGCACTGCAGTCTATCGGATTTGAGACGATTGCCAGTGGAGATTCCTATAACGATCTGGGAATGATCCAGGCAAGCAAGGCAGGCTTCTTATTCCGAAGCACGGATAAGATCAAAGCAGAGTATCCCCATATTCCGGCTTATGAGACCTATGACGAACTGCTTGGTGCTATCAAAAAAGCAATGGCAGAGTAAATAAAAATATTAAAATCACAGGATGAAAACAGGATTTTGCAAGAAAAAACATATTGACATAGTATGTAATTAATAATATGATAGTAATATCCGGTTCAGTTGCAGAAGAGACTGAAAAAACGAGACAACAGACAGCTGAGCAGGATATCCTTATGACCGGGAGTATGACTGCCCGGTTATAATTTTATGCAATCATAAAGATTCCGAGAGTACATTATCAGAACAGGGAGAATGATATGTTAAATCAGTTTTCAAGAACACAGCTGCTGCTGGGTGAAGAGGCGATGGAAAAGCTGAAAAACTCAAGAGTGGCTGTTTTTGGTGTCGGCGGTGTCGGCGGATATGTCTGTGAGGCACTGGTGCGAAGCGGTGTCGGAGCTTTTGATCTGATCGATGACGACAAGGTATGTCTGACCAACCTGAACCGTCAGATCATCGCTACGAGAAAAACCGTAGGAAAATATAAAGTAGATGTGATGAAAGAAAGGATGCTGGAGATTAATCCGAACGTGGATGTGCGTATCCATAAATGTTTCTTTCTTCCGGAAAATGCGGATGAATTCCCATTTGAGGAATACGATTATGTCGTGGATGCGGTAGATACCGTGACCGCAAAAATCGAGCTGGTTATGAAATGTAAGGAAAAGAATGTGCCGATCATGAGCAGCATGGGCGCCGGCAATAAATTGGATGCCAGCCAGTTCAAAGTAGCCGACATTTACAAGACAAAGGTATGCCCTCTGGCGAAAGTAATGCGTCGGGAGCTGAAAAAGAGAAGGGTAAGAAAATTAAAGGTGGTATATTCCGAAGAACTGCCGAAGCGTCCGATCGAGGATATGTCCATCAGCTGCAGAACACACTGTATCTGCCCGCCGGGAGCCGCACACAAGTGTACGGAGCGAAGAGATATTCCCGGCAGTGTGGCTTACGTGCCGTCAGTAGCCGGACTGATCATTGCCGGAGAGGTTGTAAAAGATCTGACCACTGTAAAGAAAACGAAATAGCTTAAGAAAGGAAACGAAACAGCATATGGAAGAAATGATTACAAGAGAACAGATGGAAAAACTGAAAAAGCTGCAGGATTATCTGAGAAGTCTGGAATCTGTTGCAGTAGCTTTCTCCAGTGGTGTGGACTCCACATTTTTATTAAAAGTGGCAAAAGATACACTGGGAGATAAGGTGATGGCGGTGACTGCCCAGTCCTGTTCTTTCCCGAAGAGAGAGTTAAAAGAAGCGATTGCGTTCTGTGAAAAAGAAGGAATCAAACATGTGATCTGCGAATCCGAAGAACTGAGCATCGAAGGATTTGCCCAGAACCCGAAGAACCGCTGCTATCTGTGTAAAAAAGAACTGTTTGAAAAAATTCAGAAGATCGCAGACGACAATGGCATGAAAGCCATCGTGGAAGGCTCTAACCTGGATGACAATGGAGATTACCGTCCGGGACTGCAGGCGGTAGCGGAACTTGGAATCAAAAGCCCGTTACGCCACTGTGATCTGAGCAAAGCGGATATCCGTGCGCTGTCTCATTATCTGCACCTGCCGACCTGGGAGAAACAGTCCTTTGCCTGTCTGTCTTCCCGTTTTGTATACGGAGAGACCATCACTGAAGAAAAACTCGGTATGGTAGATAAAGCGGAGCAGCTGCTTCTGAACATGGGATTTCATCAGGTACGCGTCCGTATCCATGGCATGATGGCACGTATCGAGATCGAGCCTTCCGAGTTTGGAAAACTGATGGAAGACGAAAATAGAGAGAAAATTGCGAAATCACTGAAAGAATACGGATTTACTTATGTAACGCTGGATCTGATGGGCTATCGTACCGGAAGTATGAACGAGACATTATAAGTATATAGTATGCGTATTAATATGATACCAGGGTCAAAAGGTCTGAAATCTGACGCAAGCTTGCTTGCAGGAAGATTTCTGAACTTGGGACCCGCCAAAAACATGAGTAAGTAGCCATTTTTCGAAGAAAAATGAGAAAGACAGAAAGAACCCCGACAACGGAGAAATTTTCCGATGCCGGGGTTCTTTCTATTATTTATTGTTCAAACCAATCAGACACTGGCTTTCCGGTAGATCGTGTACGAGATTACAGCAGTGATTGCCTCACAGATCCAGAACGCATGCCAGACGCCGGTCGGTCCAACGATGCGGCTCAGAAGAAATGCCAGAGGAAGGATCAGGATCGTATAACGGCAGAGCGAAATCATCAGAGACGGTACGCCTTTTCCCAGACCTTCGAGTGCCCCGCAGGAAGTGATGGATACCGAAGATACGATAAATCCCAGACTGATGATACGAAGTGCCGTGCTTCCGGCTGCGATCGTCTGCGGGGTGGTGGTAAAGAGTCCAAGTAAAGTACCCGGGATGATCATGCAGAGCAAAGTTCCCGCAAGCATGATTCCGGCAGACAGATACAGTGTGTAGGAGTAAAGTTTGTGTACCCGTTTCTGCTCGCCGGCACCGTAATTGTATCCGATCAGCGGACGCATTCCCTGGATGATTCCATTTGCCGGAAGATACAGGAAGGTCTGCAATTTATAATACACGCCGAGGATCATCACATACATCTGTCCGTATGCAGCGAGGATCGCGTTCAGGGAAGAAATCAGCAGGGAAGACAGTGCCATATTCAGTGTAGCCGGAATTCCGACGGCGTAGATTTTCTTTAAAAGTGCCCGGTCGAATTTCAGGTTTTTAAGAGAAATTTTTACCGGCAGCGGACGGATCCATGCGAAAAACAGATACGCTGCAAGAGTAAGCAGCTGTCCAAGACCGGTAGCCCACGCAGCACCCCGGATACCCATCCGCGGAACAGGTCCGAGTCCGAAGATCATGATCGGATCCAGGATAATGTTCAGGATACAGCCGCTCATCATACAGAACATCGTGGTCTTCATCCGTCCTACAGACTGGAAAATCTTTTCATAAGCAATTCCCAGAGAAATAATAATGGAGAAACCAAATGTGATCCGGGAGTAGGTAATTCCCATGGAGAGCACTTCCTGATCTTTTGTAAACATGGAAAGAAACGTTGGCATAATGGCAATCGTCCCGATGGTCAAAAGCACGCCGTGGAGAAACGAACAGGCAACGCCGAGTGTGGCACTGGTATCCGCTTTTTCCTGTTTCTGCGCGCCCAGAAAATAAGCAATTGTCGCATTGATACCGATGCCGAAGCCGACACCCACGGCAGTGATCAGATTCTGAACCGGGAAGACCAGAGAGAGCGCGGTCATCGCATTTTCATTGATCTTTGCCACGAAATAACTGTCGATAATGTTGTACAGAGAGTTCACCATCATCGAGAGCACCATGGGAAGTGCCATGGATAAAAGCAATGGCAGGATCGGTTTTTCTTTCATGTAAGTTTGTTCCATAAAATACATCCTCCTTGAATTTGCAATCTTGATACCGGATGGTTCCGACCTTTTGCCCCTGGTATCATAAAAAAAGCCACATAACCGTAACTGCCGAAGCAGAAAGGTTATGTGGCGAAAAATAGATGCAGCCTGAAACCAGGATACATCCAGAAAAATCCACATGGGTTTTGGATGTCGTTTAAGACAGTCGTATTCTATGGGAAAATGAAGGATTTGTCAATGGATAAAAAAAATTTATAAAATCTTTCAGAAAAAGGTAGGCAAACACACGGAAACCAGATATAGTTATTTAACAGTAAAGAAACAAAAGATCAGAGAAAATAAAGGAGAAACGATGGAACATTTGGCGTGGTATGAACTGCTGCTGTTGTTTTTTGCAGCGTCCTTTCTGGGGTGGGTGCTGGAGACCGCAGCGGCAGATATCAAACAGAAAAAATTCGTAAACCGTGGTCTTGTGACCGGTCCGTTCTGCGTGATGTATGGTATTACTACGGTACTTCTGACGGTGGGACTCGGAGAACTGCGTGGCGTCTGGCTGTTTTTATTTTCCGCAATCTACGCGACTGTAGTGGAATGGATCGGCGGTCATCTGATCGAGCGGTTATTTCACCAGCGCTGGTGGGACTATTCCGGAAAGAAATGGAATCTGGACGGCTATATCTGCCTGAGTGCTTCGGCGTTCTGGGGCGCTCTGGGCCTTGTAATGGTAACCTGGGGAAATGACCTGCTTTTCCGAGTGATGGGACTGCTGCCACTGCTGCTGGTAAAAATCTTACTTCTGGTACTGGCAGGGCTCCTGGTGGTAGATATTCTGGCTTCGTATATTCTGCTTCGCGGCTATGGAAAAAATATCCGTCAGTGGGAAGAGGCAGATAACCGGATTCGCAAAATCACACTGCGGTTACAGCACTGGATCGGAGCGGTCATTGCACGACGAATCCGAAAGGCATACCCGAAAGCTGCAGAGACAAAGACTGAAGCGAAAGCGGTACAGACAGAGACTTCCACAGTATTTGCCGCCGGATGCAGCTTTTATAAGATTGTTCTTTTGTTTATTGTCGGGTCCCTTCTGGGAGATCTCACGGAAACGATTTTCTGCCGGGTTACTGCAGGGGTGTGGATGAGCCGCAGCAGTCTGGTCTGGGGACCGTTCAGTGTCGTCTGGGGAATGGCTATTGCGCTGGTAACGCTCCTTTTATACAAATACAAAGATAGTTCGGATGCTTTCCTCTTCGGTGTGGGAACTTTTCTGGGCGGGGCCTACGAATATCTGTGTAGCGTCCTTTCGGAACTGGTCTTTGGAAAAGTCTTCTGGGATTACAGTGATATTCCGTTTAACCTTGGGGGCAGGATCAATCTGTTATACTGTTTTTTCTGGGGAATCGCAGCGGTTGTCTGGTTCAAAATACTGTATCCGCGATTTTCTGACTGGATCGAAAAGATCCCGATGAAACCGGGAAAAATCATCACCTGGGTGCTGATCGTCTTCATGGTCTGCAACATGCTGCTGTCCGTTGCGGCACTGATCCGCTACGATGAGCGGGGAAAAGGCGCAGCCCCGGAAAATACACTGGAAGAGTGGCTCGACGAACACTATGACGATGCCCGGATGCAGCAGATCTATCCGAATGCGATCAGTACCTCCTGATCCTTGAACGTGGATGACTGTGCATATTGAATAAAAAATGAACAGGAAAATCATGACAATCGTCTATAAAAGAAAATGGATCCTCATGCTAAGATAATAACAGTGTGATTTTGAAAATCGTGTATGAGAAAAAAGAGGAGAAAAGCAGCCGGGAAAGCGTGCTGCAAAAGAAAAAGGAATGATAACAACATACATAAAAAACACAAACTGGTACCGCGTACTGCTGATGTTTGCCGGTAATGTATTTCTGTCGATGGGAGTGGCAATCTTCAAACTCTCGAGCCTCGGAAATGATCCCTTTAACGGAATGGTCATGGGCTTGTCTGACTGCCTGGGAATGGCATATGCAAACTTTCTGGTGATCATCAATCTTCTGATCTTCGTTGTGGAAATTATCTTCGGCCGCCATCTGATCGGCTGGGGAACCATCGTAAATGCCTTTATCAACGGTTACATGGCAACCTTCTTCTACAACACTTTCAGCGCCGCTATCCCCGCCAGCCAGATGTGGCAGAGAGTCTTGTGTGTTCTGATCGGTGTCGTAGTATGCAGCTTCGGTCTCTCCATGTATCAAGGCTCCGACGTAGGCGTAGCCCCCTACGACGCCCTGTCCCTGATCATGAACAAACGCCTGCACATCCCCTACTTCTGGTGCCGGATGTCCAACGATGTCGTCTGTGCCCTGATCTGCTTCTTCAGCGGCGGAATCGTCGGCCTCGGAACTATAGTCTGCGCCTTCGGCCTCGGCCCGGTCATCCACTTCTTCGATGACTACTTCACAAACAAAATATTACAAAAACCAATCTTCGCCAAAAAATAAACCAAACGAAAAGCCGGAAAGTTCTGAACACAAAAATATGCAGAACCTTCCGGCTTACTTTATATCAAAATACAATAAAAACCAAAAAACTCAAGAATTTTCCCCTTTAAGCGCCTGCGTAATCCCCTTCACCGAAGAAGCATACTTCATCGGCGCCATCCCCGTAGCCTTCTTAAACTGCTTTGAAAAATAAGGCAGTGAACTATAAGACAAAAACCCCGCGATCTCCGTCAGATTCTTCCGGCCATCCCGGATCATATCCTTCGCCCGCTGGATCTTCATCCGATTAAAAAACTCCATCGGTCCACAGCCTTTTTCCTTCTGAAACAACTTCTGGATCGAAGAACGGCTCAGCGAAAAATGCTCGCAGAGTTCATCCAGCGAAAGCTGCTCACAGATCCGAAACTCCATAAACTCCGTGATCTCCTGTAACCGCTTCTCCCGCGTCCCCGAAAGTTCCACCGGACTTACAAACGTCCCCGTGATCCGACGACGCGGAGAAACATCCGGCTTTGCCTCATTTTGAAGCACCGTGACAAGAAACAACTCCAGATACAGCAAAACCATCTGCTGCGAACCAATCGGTGCATCCGTGCGAAGTTCCACCTGCTCCACCGAAGGAACATTCATCGGTGTGGATAACACCTCCCGGGCGGCGTTCAGAATGTGGGAAACCAGTGTCCGTTCTTCCATATTTAACGTCATCTTTTTTCCGCGGAACTCATCCATTGCAGGAGAATGACTGACGAAAGAGACCGCGACAAGATTCGGTGAAGAACTGCCAACGGAACGGATCGCATGAAACTCGTTCGGTTCATGAAAAATAATATCCCCGGCATGAAGGGTAAACTGCTGCTCCCCGCCCTGAACGATCACACTGCCCTTATCTACATACATAAATTCCCAGAAATCATGAAATTCCCCGCGGAATACAAAATCCCGCATATACTCAAAATAATGAATCGTGATGATCGAATCAATCACAATCTCACGTTTCAGCTTCGTTTCAATATAAGTCATAAGCGAAAACACACCTCCGAATATCCCTATTTTACCAGAGAACAGGGTAAGCTACAACAAAAGGATCAGCCTGCTTTCGTGCAAAATAAGCGCTTTAATATGATAAAACACTAAAAAATATATACAATCAGACAACAATAGTACACAATAAGACAACTCAAAAACAGAAAAACTAGTTATAATAGATAAATCAAAAGACAACTGTCTGAGAGACAAAGACGGACAGTTGACAAACGAAAAGAAATAAAGAGGCAAACACCTATGATGAAAATTGAAAAAGGAAATACGAAAGTCTGTCTCTGTCAGGAAACCTTGGCGGTGACTGTAGAAAAGGGTCAGACCCGTTGGGAATGGATCGAAGGCTTTCAGCCGGAACTGATCTGCAAAGAAGGAAGCTTTCATTTTCTGGATGCAAAAAACATCACCCATGAAGCCTATACGATGGGCGTGGGAACCGGAATCCGGAGCTGCTTCGAAGGATTTGAAAAAGACGGCGTGACTTACCCGTATGCTTTTGAGACACTGATCTGGATCGAAGATACGACCGAACAGGTATACTTCGAATGGGTTCCGTTAAAAGAGGAAGGACTTCAGGTAGAAAAAGTGCTCTGGCCGGGACAGATGGCTTTCGAAGAAAAGAAAGACAGCTGGTATACACTGCTGACACATCAGCAGGGCATCCTGATCCCGAATGACTGGGAGACACCGTTATCCGCGATTCCATTTGCCGGATTTTTCGAGACTGCCGGCGGATACATGCCATGGTTCGGACAGGTGAAAGACAGACAGGGTTACATCGCAATCTGCACCACACCGTGGAACGCAGGATACTATGCCGAGCATCCGGCAGGCGGTCCGTACACTCATGTCGGTGTATACTTTGAACCGAGTCTCGGAAAGATGGATTATCGCAGAGTGATGCGATATACTTTCCTGGATGACTGTGATTACAATGATCTGTGTAAGGAATATCGGTCTTATGTAAACGAACAGGGAAGATTAAGAACGCTGGAAGAAAAGGCGGCAAGAAATCCATCCGTCAACGATCTGATCGGATGTGCTTTCGTTCACAAGGGAATCAAAACCCAGGTGCAGCACAACTCCGATTTCTTTGATCCGGAGAATCCGGAAAAGAACAATCATTTGACAACTTTTGCACAACGTACAAAAGAAATCAGAGAACTTCATGAGCAGGGAGTGGAAAAGCTGTATCTCCATCTGGATGGCTGGGCACAGCCGGGATATGACAACCAGCATCCTGATTACCTGCCGGCGTGTAAAGAGGCCGGTGGCTGGGAAGATATGAAAGAACTGGCAGATACCATGCACGAATGTGGTTATATGTTTGGTATCCATGATCAGTACAGAGATTTTTATAAAGCTGCTCCAAGTTTTGATGAAAATTATGCCTGCAGATTACCGGATGGAAGTATTCCGGAGCACCAGAGATGGGCGGGAGGTCCACAGTCATATCTGTGTGCAACACAGGCACCGTATTATGTGAAGCGCAATTTTACCGAGATCAAAAAACACGGAATCCGGCTGGATGGTGCTTATCTGGATGTATTCACCTGTAACGAAGGAGATGAATGTGACAATCCGGAACATCGCATGACACGTAGAGAATGTTATGAATTCAGAGGAAGATGCTTTGAGTATCTGCTCTCACAGGGAATCCTGCCAAGTTCCGAAGAGGTAAGTGACTGGGCAGTCCCGAGTCTGGTTTTCTGTCATTACGCACCGTATGATTTTATGATGAAAAAACCGGGAACACCGAAAGAAGGAGTTCCGGTACCGTTATACAATCTGGTATATCATGACTGTGTGATCCAGCCATGGATGATGGATAAAGTAAGCGACGAGGAAGATTACATGCTGTACGCCCTGTTAAACGGCGGTGCACCGTATCTGATCCGTGATGCGGCTTATCCGAATATCGACGGAGCATTTGACGATAACGTAGCATTGAGTCGAAAAGAAGAAATCGAACGCAGCAAGGCAGTGGCAGAATTACATAAACAGGTGGCAAAATGCGAGATGTTGCATCATGAGATGGTAAATGGGGATTATATGGTTCAGGAGACGACATTCTCCGATGGAACCAGCGTACGGGTAGATTTCAGAAAGCAAACTTACCAGATCTTCCATAAATAGAACGATTCAATACGAAAAGACAACGAGAGGGAGCCAAAGCGGGCATATGTACAGGAAGACTGTGCATACCCGCTTTTCCCGTATCAGATTGAGAAAATTATGGCATTTTCAAAAAAAGATGTTATAATGATGCAGAATAAATAGTTAAAACAAATGCGTATGTAAGTGAGTAACCCTTTTGGCTCGTTACGGCGTAAGTACGGAACAGTTACTCATTTTCATAATAGAGCAACCCGCCAACGAATATTCCAACAAAGGGAAAAGGAGAGAAAAGTCATGAAAAATATGAAAAAAATTGCAGCACTGGGTATGTCTGCTGTCATGGTAGCAGGTATGATGGCCGGATGCGGAAGCAGCAGTGATTCTTCCAGCAGCGACAGCAAGGGAAATTCCAAATCCGGTGACAAAGTAGAACTGACACTGGGTATCTGGGATGAAAATCAGAGAGATGCCATGCAGAAAATGATCGATGCATATGAAGCAGAAAATGATAACGTATCCATCAGCATCCAGCTGACACCATACAAAGGTGGAGAATACTGGACAAAACTGGAAGCATCTGCAGGCGGCGGAACAGCTCCTGACGTATTCTGGCTGAATGTTCTGCATCTGGATTCTTACGTGGAAGGTGGTATCCTGGATGATCTGTCTGATGCAATCGCATCTTCCGACATCAAAGATAACTTCGCTGAGACTCTGGTAAACAACTATGTTCGTGACGGTAAAAACTACGCAGTACCGAAAGACTTCGATACCAACGCTCTGTGGTACAACAAAGACCTGTTCGATCAGGCTGGTGTGGAATATCCGACCGATGATATGACATACGATGATCTGGTTGCTCTGGCAACTGAACTGAAAGACAAACTGCCGGATGGTGTATATCCGTTCGCCTGCCCGGTTGACTTCCAGACATGGTATTATCAGACTGTATACGCAAACGGCGGCTGGATCCTGAACGATGACGCTACCGAAACAGGATACGGTGATGCAAAAACACAGGAAGGTATCCAGTGCTGGATCGACATGATCGATGCCGGTCTGTCACCAAGTGCCTCTACTCTGTCTGAGACAGGTTCCGATGCCATGTTCGAAGGCGAGCAGATCGCTATGACACTGGCTGGTTCTTACATGGTTCCGGAATACGCTTCCAACGATACCATCAAAGACAAAATCGACTGTGTAGAAGTTCCTACCTTCAATGGTGTAGAAGACAACTGTATCAACGGTCTGGGATTCGCAGTATATGAAGGATCCAAACAGAAAGAAGAAGCTGAGAAATTTGCAATCTGGATGGGAAGCTCTGAAGCTCAGAAAATCCAGGGCGAAACCGGTGTAGTAATCTCCGCAAGAGAAGATGCACAGCAGTATTTTGCAAAAGCAAATGAACAGTACAACCTGGCAGCATATACAAACCACTCCGCTGAAGCTTATCCACTGCCGGTATGCGGCAAAGCAGCAGAACTGTATGATATGGAATCTACCTGGTTAACAAAAGCTTATACGGGCGAAATGTCACTGGCAGATGCCTGCTCCGGCCTGAAAGAAGAAGCAGACGCTCTGTTAGCAAAGTAATAAAGTAGGTGAAAGAATGGCTGACGTGAAAGCAAAAGTAAAGACGCCGAAGAAAAAAGCGTCGAAAAGAGAGAAAAAAGACTGGATTGCCGCATATATCCTGATTGCACCCGTTACCCTGGGTCTGCTGGTGTTTTATATCTGGCCGTTTATCCAGAATGTCTGGTTCAGTTTTAATGATGTAAACAAATTTAATATGTCTACTTTTGTAGGTCTTGCGAATTACAAAGAAATGATCGGTGACAAAGAAGTATGGAGAACCTTCGGCAATACCCTGAAATACGTTATCGTAACCGTACCGGTAGGGCTGGCGTTATCCACTTTCCTTGCGGCTTTACTGAATGCAAAGATCAAAGGAAAATCCATTTACCGTACCCTGTATTTCCTTCCTTCGGTTACCATGTCTGCAGCTGTAGCCATGGTCTGGAAATGGATCTACAATGAACAGATGGGTATCCTGAACAGCGCTATCAAAGCCATGGGAGGAACCGGTCATAACTGGCTGACTGATTCCAAGACAGCATTGTTTATGATTATGATCGTAGGTCTCTGGATGACGGTTGGTTATAACATGATTATCTTACTGGCAGGTATGCAGGGAATCAACAGTGTGTATTACGAAGCAGCCGCTATCGACGGTGCAAGCGAAATTACTCAGTTTTTCAAAATCACGGTACCGATGCTGACACCGACAGTCTTCTTCGTTATGATTACATCCATCATCAGTGGTTTCCAGGTATTTGATACCGTCTACATGATGATCGGCAAAGCAAGTCCGGCATTCGAGGCAACACAGACCGTTGTGGCACTGTTTTACCGGACGGCGTTCGACTATGGTTATAAAGGATATGCAGCAGCTATTTCTATTCTGATCTTCGCAGCGATTATGATCGTGACCGTGATCCAGATGATCGGACAGAAGAAATGGGTGAACTACGACTAAGGAGGAGTGAGAACATGAAAGGTAAATTTAAGCTAAATCACCTGATCGTCCATCTGATCCTCCTGGTCGGAGTGATCGTGGTTGTATTTCCATTTGCATGGATGATCCTGACATCATTTAAAACATCCGGTGAGGCGATGAAGATTCCGCCGACAATTTTCCCGGAAAAATTTGTTACAACGGCATATCATACCATTGTAACTTCTGCAATTCCGTTTGCAACTGTTTATATGAATACGATCATTACCACCGTGGTTACCACACTGGTACAGATTGTATTCTGCTCCATGGCAGGTTATGCGTTCGGACGTATCGAGTTCCCGTTCAAGAATGCAATCTTTATTCTGGTGTTATCTGTACTGATGGTACCTGGACAGATCTTCCTTCTGCCACAGTATCAGATCGTTCAGAAACTGGGACTGCTGGATACGATCCCGGCACTGTTTTTGCCAAACCTGTTCAGCGCGTTCGGTACTTTCCTACTGAGACAGTTCTTCATGTCTCTGCCGAAAGAACTGGAAGAAGCAGCCATTGTGGACGGATGCGGACGTTTCCGTATCTTCGCACAGATCATGCTGCCGCTGATCAAACCGGGTATCGTGGCAATGTCCATCTTTACCATCAAGTTTGCGTGGAATGACTTTATGTGGCCTCTGATCGTCAACACTTCTATGAATAAGATGACACTGGGACCTGCACTGTCTACCTTACAGGGACAGTACACCACAGAGTATCCGATGCAGATGGCCGGTGCGGTTCTCGCCGTACTGCCGCTGGTAGTGATGTTCTTCATCTTCCAGAAACAGTTCATCGAAGGTGTTGCACAGTCCGGTATCAAAGGCTGATGTTCAACCTATTGACAATGTAGGAAAACGCATGCTACTATAATCCACAGAATTGTGGAGTTTCAAATAAGACAAAAAGATTTCGGGACTTTCAGTTCCCGGAATCTTTTTTCGCTTTATAGAAAAGTATGAAAAACAGGGAGAGAAAAACAATGGAAATGACCATACAGGAAGTAAAACAGCTGGACAAAGACAGTTACCAGATCATCGATATCCGTGATGAAAATGAGATCGCTCACGGAGCCATTCCGGGAGCCGTTGCGATGAAGGCAGAAGAGATTGCGGAGAGTCCGTTGCTCGATAAGAACAAGAAACTGGTAATCTGCTGCAGCAGAGGAAAATACAGCCAGGAAGTGGTACCGGGACTGATCGAAAAAGGATTTGACGCAGTCAGCTTAAAGGGCGGTTATATTGCATGGCTGATGGATCTGATGCGGGAAGACCATGAGAAAGATATCAGTGCCGATGTGGAAAAAAGTATCCGTAAAAAGTTCAGAAAATCGATCTGGTGTAAATTCACAAAAGCTATTAATCAGTACGAACTGGTCAAAGAGGGAGACTGTATCGCTGTCTGTATCTCCGGTGGAAAAGATTCCATGCTGATGGCAAAGCTGTTCCAGGAATTAAAGCTGCATAATAAATTTTCTTTTGATGTGAAATTCCTGGTGATGGATCCGGGATACAGCCCGGAAAACCGCAAAGTCATTGAGGAAAATGCAAGAAAACTGAATGTGCCGATCACGATTTACGAATCCGATATTTTCGAAGCAGTCTTCCATGTGGATCAATCTCCGTGTTATCTGTGTGCGAGAATGAGAAGAGGTCATCTCTATCACTATGCACAGGAACTTGGCTGTAACAAGATTGCTCTCGGTCATCATTATGACGATGTCATCGAGACGATCCTGATGGGTATGCTGTACGGGGCACAGGTACAGACCATGATGCCAAAGCTGCACAGCACCAATTTCGGCGGGATGGAACTGATCCGTCCGATGTATCTGATCCGCGAGGACAGCATTAAGGCTTGGAGAGATTATAACGACCTGCATTTTATCCAGTGTGCATGTAAATTTACCGATACCTGTACCACCTGTAATAATGAAGAGACAAAATCCAAACGTATGGAGATCAAACAGCTGATCCAGACGCTGAAAAAGACGAATCCATTTATCGAGAGTAATATTTTCAAGAGCGTGGAAAATGTCAATCTGGATACGGTCGTTGGCTATAAACAGTATGGAGAACGTCATTATTTCCTGGAAAATTATGACAAGATGGGCGAGTTGAAGAAAGAGGAACTGGCGAAGAAAGAGGCAGCGCAGAAAGAAGCGGAAGCTGCGGAGGCAGAAAAGAACGGAGAGAACGTGCCAGAACAGAAAGCCGTAGAAGAATAATCAAAATTGCTCCACTGGACCAATTGTTGATATGCAATGCAAAAAAATTTGTAACAGTAGGACAGACAGAATCTGAGGTGAACATATGGCAGCAACACTGGAAAAGATCTATGAGGTAGCGCTTCATCATTATCATATGAAACTGGCCGCAGGTCGGGGAGGACTCTCGAACCTGGTGGACTGGGTGCATGTGGTGGAAGAAGTGGATTATGTGCATTTCTTAAAAGGACGGGAACTGATCGTGACGACCGGCATCAAGGAACCGGACGATGCGGGGCTGTTGGAATTTACCCGGCGGGTGCATGCGACGGGAGCAAGCGGACTGGTGTTTAATGTTGGACGGTATATTAAACATGTGCCAAAAGAAGTACAGGAATTTGGCGAGACGCATGATTTCCCGGTTTTTGTGCTGCCTTGGGAAGTGCATCTGGTAGATTTTAACCGGGAATTATGCAATCTGATCTACCGGTCGGAACAGGAGCAGGATGATCTGGAGAGCGCTGTCCGGAAAGCGGTATTTTCTCCGGAAAAGAAAGAAGCGTATCAGCCGGTTCTGGCGCGAGAGGGGATCCACGGGGATACCAGGCTCACGATGGTGCAGTGTTATGTGCCGTCCTCCGGGAAGACGGATATCACCAGTTTCTATTACCGGTTTTCGAGGCAGTGCCAGCAGATCCTTACGAGAGAGAATCTGATCTATGTCGTTTTTCACTATGACCGCTATCTGACGATCGTGATGGCAGAGTACCGGAAAGAAATCGTGGATCGGGTGCTGGATGCGATGAAACGGAACGTGGAAACCTTTGCGGAGGGAACGGCGATGCATCTGGCAGTCAGCGAGGGAGAGACGCGGGTTGGAAACCTCAGGGAAAAATATCAGAATCTTTCGTATCTGTGCCGGTGGGCGGCGGATAAAGAGCGGACGCTTTGCCGGGAGAGTGAACTTGGTGTGACGAAACTTCTGCTGGCAGTCCCGGATCGGAGCAAATTGTGGGAGTATGAATCACAGACGCTCGGCGAACTGGAGCGGATCGATCAGGAGACGGGAAGCGAGTACCTGAAGATTCTGAAAACTTACCTTGAGGAAAATGGCAATATCCAGGAAGTGGCAGCAAAATGCTTCCTCCACCGGAATACCGTCACCTACCATCTGAAAAAGATCAGTGAGATTACCGGAAAGAACCTCGGTGAGACGAGAAATCGGACGCAGTGGGAACTGGCATATCTGATCCGAAATCTGCGGAAGCTGCTGGAGTAAGCAAGAACCAGAAACGGCAGGAATGTGGAATGGCGTGAAAGGTATGGTATGTGGACTGTGCATAACAGATAATGTGAACCATGCACAAGAACCGTGTGCACGGTGACAATAGACAGAACACGGAAGTGTGATAATATAAGGTACAAGCAAAGGCGCGATACAGTTGAAAAACTGTGATTGTGCCTTTTTGCTTTTTAATCGTATAAAGAAATCAGATTCCCCAGGAATGAGACATAAAGGAGGAAGCAGATATGTTAAGAGAAGCATTACCTGAGATTGTAACAGGAAGTGTACCGGGACCGAAAGCTGCGGAACTTTTAAAACGGCGTGATGCAGCGATTCCGAAAGCTATGTGCGGAACTACTTATCCGATCTGTATGGGAAGAGGAGAGGGAGCCATGCTGGAAGACGTGGATGGGAACCGTTTCCTTGACTGGATCGGTGGTGTCGGTGTTCTGAATATCGGATACAGCAATCCGGAAGTCGTTGAGGCAGTCAAGGCCCAGGCGGGCAAATATTTCCACGGCATCTTCAATGTCTATGTACATGAAGGATATGTAAAACTGGCAGAGATGTTTGATGAGACAATGCCATGCCGCGGTGACAAGATGAAAACATATTTTGCAAACTCCGGAGCCGAGGCAGATGAAAATGCGATCAAGATTGCAAAAGCCTATACCGGAAGAAACAACATCATCTGTTTCTCCGGTGCATTCCACGGAAGAACTAACCTGACCATGGCGCTGACTGCTAAAAAAGCCTACGCTCTTGGCATGGGACCTTTCCCGGCAGGTATCTACCGTGCGGAATTCCCGTATCTGTACCGCGCACCGAAAGGATACACCGAGGAGGAAGCAATCGATTACTACATCGAGAAATTCCTGAAACTCTTCGATGAAGCCACTCCGGCAAGCGATGTGGCAGCCGTCATCCTCGAGCCATTACAGGGCGAGGGCGGATTTATCCCAGCACCGATCGAATTTGTAAAGAAACTGAGAAAGATCTGTGACGATAACGGCATCATGCTGATCGCCGATGAAGTACAGTGTGGTAACTGCAGAACCGGAAAATACTTCGCATCGGAGTACTGGAAAGAAGCCGGTGCAGCACCGGATATCATCGCCACAGCAAAATCCATGGGAGCCGGCGTTCCGATCAGTGCGATCACCGCAAGAGCAGAAGTCATGGATGCAGCACCGGCGGGAACGATCGGTGGAACCTACTGTGGTAACCCGTTAGCCTGCGCGGCAGCCATCAAAACAATGGAAATCATGAAAGCCGAAGATTACTGCGGAAAGTCGATGCACATCGGCAAAGAGGTTACCGAAGCATTTGAAAAAATGAAAGAAAAATATTCCGTGATCGGAGATGTCCGTGGACTCGGCGGAATGATCGGTGTGGAATTTGTCAAAGACAAAGAAAGCAAAGAACCGAATCCGGAATTCGTAAAGAAACTGATCCAGTCGGCATTACAGAAAGGTCTGCTTCTTGAAAATGCAGGCTCCGCAGGAAATGTCATCCGTTTTCTGGCACCGCTGTGCATGACTGATGAGCAGATGGAAGCAGGATTAAAGATTTTCGAAGATGCTATCATAGAAAATCTGTAACCGGAACTTTAGAAATATTCATGAAAATCGCTATAAAATAAAAAACGTAACTATTCAGTAGCCACTGTACCGCGAAGTGTTTTGGCATGAATATGCCAAAATCCTGAGACATACAAGCCAAAATGCCATCACCGAAGGTGATTTTAAATGCATTTTGGCTAGTAACTGTGAAGGTACTGAACAGTTACTAAAAAACAGAAAATATAAAAAGACGGCAAAGGCGCTGAATAAACAGTTTCCTGCCGTCTTTTTGTTTTGATTTACGCGAGCAGCAAGTCAAAGTCCATGCTTGCATGAGACCTTGGTGACTGCTGCGATAACTTGAGAAACACGCTCCGCAGGGATGCGTTATAAAAACATATTTCATAAACAAAAATCAGGGAGGACAACACTATGAAATTAAAAGACACAGGACTCACATTCCAGGACATCAAAGACAAAGTAGACAAATATATGATCGAGACTTATGAGAGATTCGATTTTCTGGCTGAGACAGCAAAAAATCAGTATATGTATGACGAAAACGGAACTCCTTATCTGGATTTTTATGCAGGAATCGCTGTAAACTCCGCCGGAAACTGTAATGAAAAAGTGGTAGCAGCAGTGAAGGATCAGGTAGAAGATATCATGCATACTTTTAACTACCCTTACACCATTCCGCAGGCTCTGCTGGCAGAAAAAATCTGCACTACCATTGGCATGGACAAGATCTTTTATCAGAACTCCGGTACAGAAGCCAACGAAGCGATGATCAAGATGGCAAGAAAATATGGGGTAGAAAAATACGGATCAAAGAGATACAACATCGTAACTGCATCCATGGGCTTTCACGGAAGAACCTTCGGTGCCATGTCTGCAACCGGACAGCCGGATAACGGATGTCAGATCGGATTCGGACCGATGACAGATGGATTTACCTATGCAGAGTACAATAACCTGCAGGCATTCAAAGATGCATGTACCGAAGATACCATTGCGATCATGGTAGAGCCGGTACAGGGTGAAGGCGGTGTTCATCCGGCAACCATGGAATTTATGCGGGGACTGAGAGAATTCTGTGATGAACATGAGATGCTCCTTCTGATCGATGAAGTACAGACCGGCTGGTGCAGAACAGGTAAAGTGATGTCCTTTATGAATTATGGAATCAAACCGGATATTGTATCTATGGCAAAAGCTCTGGGTGGCGGAATGCCGATCGGTGCGATCTGTGCAACTGCAGAGGTAGCCAAAGCATTCACCCCGGGATCTCATGGTACGACTTTTGGCGGACATCCGGTATGCTGCGCGGCAGCGCTGGCAGAGGTCAATGAACTTCTGGATCGGGATCTTGCAGGAAATGCTGCAAAGATAGGTGCATATTTTATGGAACAGTTAAAGACACTTCCGCATGTAAAAGAAGTCAGAGGACAGGGACTCCTGGTTGGTGTGGAATTTGACGATACCATCTCCGGTGTGGATGTGAAACATGAATGTCTGCACAGACATCTGCTGATCACCGCGATCGGAGCGCATATCATCCGTATGATCCCGCCGCTTATCATCAACGAAGAGGACTGTGACAAAGCAGTGGCAATCATCAGAGAAGCCGTAGAAGCACTGGAAAAATAATGGAGGATAATCTATGAAACACAAAGTAATCACCATCGGATGTGAGTACGGTGCAGGCGGTCCGGAGATCGGAAAACGGATCGCCCAGGCACTGGGAATCGAATTTTACGACCGTGATCTCGTAGATAAAGTCGTCGAACAGATCGGTGTGGACCGTGATCTGGTAAAAAAGGCGGATGCCGGAAGCAATGTCTTATACAGTTTCGAGACACAGTATGGCCCGCGTTATGCGAATCTGACCAACCGTGTCATCTATAACCAGTTTGAGGTTATCCAGAAATTTGCGGAGAAATCTTCCTGCGTCATCATCGGACGATGCAGTAACTACATCCTGAAAGACAGGAAAGATACGCTGAACTTTTTCGTCTATGCACCGGAAGAAGTGCGTATCCAGGCAACGATGGAAAAGAAAAATATCAGCCGGAAAGAGGCGGAAGAACTGGTGAAATACCACGATGAGATGCTACATTCCCGTTATAAATATATGACCGGTTCCTACCGGGGCGACCGGAAAGGCCGTCATATGATGATCGACAGCAGCGTTCTCGGCTGGGACAAAACCGCACAGTATATGCTGCAGATGATCGATCTGCGGTTCGAAGACTGAGCAGACGACGAGAAAAGGAAGTGAGTGTTTATGGATAAGAAAAAATCAGAATTTGACAAAGTATTCAGCGCCTGGGACATTCTGGTTATCGCGTTCGGTGCGATGATCGGCTGGGGCTGGGTGGTATCCTCCGGCGACTGGATCCAGAGGGGCGGCGTGCTGGGAGCCATGATCGGATTTGCTCTCGGCGGCGTGATGATCTTTTTCGTTGGCTTGACTTATGCGGAATTGACCGCTGCCATGCCCCAGTGTGGTGGGGAACATGTCTTCAGCTACAAGGCAATGGGACCGATCGGATCCTTTATCTGTACCTGGGCAATCGTACTCGGTTATGTCAGTGTCGTATGCTTTGAAGCCTGTGCACTGCCGACGATCATTACCTATATTTATCCGGGATTTCTGAAGGGATATCTGTATACGGTGGCGGGATTTGATATTTATGCTTCCTGGCTTGCCGTGGCGATCCTGGTAGCCATCTTCATGACTATAATCAATATTCTGGGAGCCAAGACGGCAGCCGTGTTACAGACAGTGCTGACTGTGATTATTGGAGGTGTAGGTCTCCTTCTGATCGCATCTTCTGTGGTTACCGGTGATGTGGCAAATCTGGAGACACAGCTTTTGGTAGGCGACTCCGCTTCTACAGTGATCAAATCCGTCTTCAGTGTGGCAGTGGTAACACCGTTCTTCTTTATCGGTTTTGATGTTATCCCTCAGGCAGCGGAAGAAATCAATGTACCATTAAAAAAGATCGGTAAGATTATGATTCTTTCCATTGTCCTGGCTGTTGTCTTCTATGCGCTGATCATCTTCGGCGTTGGATATGTGATGAGTCCGGCCGATATTGAGAGCTCTCTGTCCGGAAGCGGTCTGGTGACGGCAGATGCCATGGCGAAGGCCTTTAATAGCAGTGCGATGTCCAAGGTGCTGATCGTCGGTGGTATGTGCGGTATTATCACCAGTTGGAACTCATTCCTGATCGGTGGAAGCCGTGCCATGTATTCTATGGCAGAGTCTTATATGATTCCGCGTCCTTTCTCAAAATTACATAAAAAACACAAAACTCCGGTAAATGCTCTGCTTCTGATCGGTGGACTTTCTGTAGCGGCACCGTTTTTAGGAAGAAAGATGCTTGTCTGGATCGTGGATGCAGGTAACTTCGGTTGCTGTCTGGCGTACTGTATGGTAGCAGCTTCTTTCATTCTCCTTCGCACGAAAGCACCGGAGATGACAAGACCATATAAAGTAAAACATTATAAAATAGTAGGTACCATTGCCGTACTTATGTCCGGCTTCATGGTTGTTATGTACATGATTCCAGGTTCCGGTTCCACGCTGGTGGTTCAGGAATGGGCGATGGTAGGCGGCTGGTCCCTGCTTGGTGTTGTCTTCTGTGTGGGCTGTAAATTAAAATACAAAGAAAAATTCGCTTCTCATATCGATGTGGAAGTGGACGAACTGAGCACGGAACCGGATGCGGTGACAACGACACTGGAGAAAGCGCTGGAAGTTGTCCGCTCCGAAGAGGTGGAAAAAGAGGAGACACCGGCAATCGACTTTTCTTATTTCCTGCCGGCAAATATTGTATTTGGTTCCGGTAAAGTAAAGAAAGTTGGGGAACTGACGAAACCGTATGGCAAGAAAGCACTGATCGTCACCGGACGAAGCAGTGCGAAGAAATCCGGTATCTATGATAAAGTCAAAGACAGTCTGGAGGCAGCAGGACTTACTACGGTGCTGTACGATAAAGTCAGCCAGAACCCGCTGACGACAACTGCCGAAGATGGCGCAGCATTTGCAAAGGAAAATCACTGTGATGTGGTAGTTGCCATCGGTGGCGGAAGCATCATGGACTGTGCGAAAGCGATTGCCTTCTTAAGTAAAAATAAGGGCGATATCAGCGATTATATTTACAACCGGTTACGAAGTGACGAGGCACTTCCTCTGGTTCTGATCCCGACCACCTGTGGTACCGGATCGGAAGGAAACGGATTTGCGGTACTGACGAACCCGGAAAACGGCGACAAAAAATCCCTGCGCTGCAACGCGATCGTCGCAAAAGTATCCATCGTCGATCCGGAGTGCATGATGACGATGCCGAAGAAAGTCCTGGCTTCCGTTGCCTTCGATGCACTGTGCCATAACATTGAGGCGTATACATCGAGAATCGCACAGCCGTTTACCGATGCGCTGAGCTTATATGCGATCGATCTGATTGCCAACAACCTGGTCGATGTCTATAACGGAACCGCAGGCAAGGACGGATGGGAGAAGATCACGCTGGCGAGCACCATCGGCGGTATGGTGATCAACACCGCAGGCGTTACCCTGGCACACGGCATGGAACATCCGGCGAGTGGTCTGAAAAACATCGTTCACGGACAGGGACTTGCCGCACTGACTCCGGTAATCATCGAGGCATCCTACAAAGGAAACCGTGAAAAATTCAGCAAGATCGCAAGAATCATGGGCGGCATGACCGCAGAAGACTGCGCAACCAAGATCCGTACCCTGTTGAGAAAACTGGATCTGGATTGTACCCTGTCTGATCTTGGAATCAAAGAAGAAGACATCCCGTGGATGGCAGAAAACTGCATGAAAGTATCTGCCGCCGGTGTCATGAATAACCCGGTTGTATTCTCGAAAGAGGAGATTGCGGAGATTTACAGGAAAGCGCTGTAGAAAATATAGGTTTTCTGAAAAAAGATAAAAAGAAAGATACAGAAAAATTCTTAAAAAAGAGATTTTCTGTATCTTTCTTTTTAAGTTACGCGAGCAACGAGTCAAAATCCGTGCTGGCATAGAGGTTGTATTACTGTGTCACGTAAGTTTTCAGCAGCTCAAACGTATTCCGCACCCCATACATATGAGAGCGTTCATAGTTATGAGACGCATAGACACCCGGACCGATCAGGCCGTGACGGATGTCGTAGCCGGCGCGAAGGGTTGCTTCCACATCGGATCCGTAATGCGGATAGACATCGATGGCATAATCAAGTCCCTGTTCTTTTGCAATCGTGGAAAGAGCCGTTACCAGGTCATAATTGTAAGGTCCGCCGGAATCTTTGGCGCAGATGGATACCATCCGCTCGGTACAGCCAAGGTCGGCACCGACACAGCCCATATCAACGGAAATCATTTCTTCGGTGTCTTCTGCTACGAAACTTCCACCGTGTCCGACTTCTTCGTAGACGGTAAATAATAAAGAGACTTTCCGGTTCAGTTTCAGTCCGTCTTCTTTGACAGCATGTGCCAGTCCGAGCAGGATCGCTGCGGAGAGTTTGTCGTCCAGGAAACGGCTCTTGATGTAGCCGCTTTCGGTGACTACCGTGCGCGGATCCATGGCGATGATATCACCGGTCTGGATGCCGAGCGCGAGCGTGCCTTCTCTGGAATCCACATTCTCATCCAGCAGAATCTCCATATGCTTCTCGATCTGCTCCACTTTCTGATCTGCAACATGGGCGGATGGTTCTGTGTTCAGGACAACGCCGGTATACACTTTGCCGTCGCGGGTGTGGATCGTACAGTTTTCCCCGTCTGCGGTGGACCACTGATGTCCGCCAAGGGTTGTCGGGCGAAGACGTCCGTTCTCTTTGATGGAGCGCACCATAGCGCCCAGCGTATCTACATGGGCAGCCAGCACGAGCGGAGATCCGGATCCTCCCAGTGTGACAAAAACATTTCCCTTTCTGGAACGCTCCGGAGTAAAGCCAAGAGCGGTCAGTTCGGATAACAGATAATCTGTCGCTTTCTTTGTAAAGCCGGAAGGGCTTGGAATCGCAGTCAGTGCATACAGCTGTTCTTTGATAAAATCCATATGAGAACTCATGTGATGTTCCTCCTGATTAAAAAAATATGAAATACGTTTTTCATTGTAAACACCGGAAGAAAAAAGGTCAACCAGAAAAAATAAAGATAGAAAGAAGAAACGGTAACATAAAGAGAAACAAACCGGCATAAAATAGCAGTTATAGAATTGAAACGATTCAAAAAACGGATAAAAAAGGGATTCCCTCTAATGGGGACATTTATCAATAAGTGTCCGCTGTACACATACATGTGTGCGAAAAATAAAAACAAATTGCGGGATTTTTCTTGACATTACCACGTTAAAGTGAGTATAATATCACATATTGTCGACAATTTACAATCGACAGGAGAGATGAAAAAGAGAGGAAAGGTGTAGAAAATGACAAAATACACAGTTCGAAGAGTCTGTATGGCATTTGTTACGCTGTTGCTTGTTGCCTGTATTACGTTCTTTCTGATGAATGCGATTCCGGGTAATCCGTGGTTATCAGAAAAAACGCCATCTGAGGCAACCATCCAGGCACTGAATGCAAAATACGGACTGGATCAGCCAAAGTATATTCAGCTTGGCAAATACCTGAAAAACCTTGCACAGGGAGATTTCGGTACTTCTATTAAGATGCAGAAGAACCGTCCGGTCATCGAGATTATCAAAGAGATGTTCCCGGTTTCCGCAAAAGTCGGAAGTCTTGCTCTGTTATGGGCAGTAATCGTGGGCGTTCCGCTGGGATGTCTTGCAGCGTTCAAGAGAGGAACCTGGGTGGACAGCTTCCTGCGTGTGCTGTGCACCATCGGTATCTCCATGCCGGGATTCGTAGTGGCAACCCTGCTGTTACATACCCTCTGCGGCGGTATCGAAGGAGTAAAAGTATTTCCGGCACTGTTTGACGGAACACCGGCAAGTTATGTACTGCCGTGTGCGGCACTTGGATTCTATCCGATGTGTTATCTGTCCAGACAGACCAGAACGGCCATGCTCGACGCCATCAATCAGGAATATATCAAGACAGCAAGAGCAAAAGGTCTGAAAAACAGCAAGATCATCTTCAAACATGCGCTTCGTAACGCGCTGATCCCGGTTATCACTTACCTGGGACCGCAGATCGCATTTACCCTGTGTGGTGGTCTTGTCGTAGAGACTGTATTTTCTATCCCGGGACTGGGACGTTACTTTGTACAGGCGATTCAGAACCGTGATTATCCGCTGATCATGGGAACCACCATTTTCCTGGCAGCATTTATTATTATCATGAACCTGGTGGTTGACCTGTGTTATAAACTGGTAGATCCGCGAATTAATCTGGTGAAGGGAGGAAATTAAGGTTATGTCCGATAAGAAAAGATTTAACAAACCGGGCTCACTTCAGCCAAATATCGAGGATATTCTGCAGTGGAACGATCTGCCGGCAGATGCATTTGATCCGGCAACATCAGAGGAAAAAGAAAACTTTATTCAGGACCGCAGAAGCGTATCTTACTGGAAGGATGCATGGAGACGTCTTCGTAAAAACACGGTTGCGATGGTGGCACTGGTGATCATCATCCTGCTTTCTGTTTTTGCTTTCGTGGGACCGTCTGTCGTTCCTTATACTTACAAACAGCAGATCCGTGGTTCTGAATCTTTACATCCATGGCACTACAGCCTGGAAGATCAGGACAAGATCAACGCCTACATGGAAGAACATAACGGTGCGGGAAACCTGACACCGGACGAAGCGGTAGAACAGGCACGCCAGGAAGCAGAAGCCAAAGGCGAGACTTTAAGCCGTGTAGATGAAGCAAAGATCCGTGCGAAAGCAAATGTATCTCAGCAGTCTGCTGACGAAGAGGCAGTGACAGAAGAGGAAGCTGCCAAAGCACTGGGAATCAAACACAGCATATTTGGATACTCCAACAAAGAGCTGGAACGCAAAGCAGCAGGGGAAAATGTATTCCCGCATGTATTCGGTACAGACGATCAGGGGCGTGATATCATGGTCCGTGTTATGGTCGGTGCACGGGTATCCATCATTGTAGGTATCTGTGCAGCAATCCTGGTACTGATCATCGGTGCGCTGTACGGTTCCATATCCGGTTACTGTGGTGGTATGGTCGACAACGTGATGCAGCGTATCGTAGAGATCATCTACTCCATCCCGGAGATGCTGATCATCCTGCTGTTATCCGCAACCTTAAAACCGGCCCTGGAACAGTTCCAGAACTCCGGTAACGGTGTGTTCCAGAAACTGGTAACACTCCTTGGACCGAACCTGATCTCCATGTTTATCGCTTTCGGTCTTCTGTACTGGGTAACCATGAGCCGTATCATCCGTGGACAGATCCTGCAGTTAAAACAGCAGGAATATGTAACCGCAGCGAGAGCGCTTGGTGCAAAGGGCGGACGTATCATCAGCAAACATCTGCTTCCGAACTGTATCGGACAGATCGTTACCACAACGTTCCTGCAGATCCCGTCAGCGATCTTCCTGGAATCTTTCTTATCCTTCCTGGGTGTCGGTGTATCCGCACCGCTGACCAGTCTGGGATCCATGTGTTCCGAAGCACTGAGCGGACTGAAAACTTATCCGTACCGACTGTTCATCCCGGCAGCGATCCTGAGTGTTATGATCCTGTCCCTGAACCTGTTTGGTGACGGTCTTCGCGATGCATTAGATCCGAAGCTGAAAAAATAAGAAAGGGAGAGACACAATGGAACAGAATAAAAAAGCTGACAAGCTGTTGGAAGTCAGAGATCTCCAGGTCTCTTTCTTCACTCCGGCAGGAGAAGTAAAAGCAGTAAACGGCATCAGTTACGATGTAAATTATAATGAAGTTATGGGTGTTGTAGGAGAGTCCGGATCCGGAAAGAGTGTGGAAGCATATTCGATCATCGGCCTGTTACAGAATCCAGGAAAAGTAATCGGTGGTTCTATCACCTTCGAGGGTCAGGATGTCCTGGCGAAGACACCGGCGGAGATGGTAAACTTCCGTGGAAATGAAGTAGCCATGATCTTCCAGAACCCGATGACCTGTCTGAATCCGGTATACACCATCGGTAATCAGCTGGTGGAGGCACTGAAAGCCCATGATAAAAATATCAGTAAAGAAGAAGCACAGAAACGTGCGATGGAGATGCTTGAGGAAGTAGGAATCAATAACGTGGAAAAACGTATGAAACAGTATCCTCACGAACTTTCCGGTGGTATGCGTCAGCGTGTCATGATCGCTATGGGTCTGATCTGTCATCCGAAACTTCTGATCGCAGATGAACCGACAACTGCCCTTGACGTAACCATTCAGGCACAGATTCTGGAACTGATGAAGAAACTTCAGAAGACCAATCAGATGGGTATTATTTTCATCACACATAACCTGGGTGTTGTGGCTGAAATCTGCGACAAGGTATCGGTTATGTATGCAGGTAAGATGGTGGAGCAGGGTCCGGTAGATGATATCTTCTATGCACCGGGTCATCCGTATACCAGAGGACTTCTTCGTTCCATGCCGCGTGTGGATGCGGAAAGTTACGAACGTCTGATCCCAATCGAAGGAACACCGGTTGATATGCTGAATCCGCCGGAGGGATGTCCGTTTGCACCGCGTTGTGAAAGCGCCATGAAGATCTGTCTGCAGAAGATGCCGCCGTATGTGGAACTTGGGGATAATCATCGTGCCGCATGCTGGCTGTGTGTACAGGAACAGATGAAAGCACAGAAAGCAGCAGAGAAAAATAATGAAAAAACGGAGGCAGGCAGCCATGAGTGAGAAAAATGATACCCTCGTTCAGGTTGAACACCTGAAAAAATATTTCCCGATCAAAGGTGTGAAGGGACCGGGTGTACAGGCTGTGGAAGATATCTCCATTGAGATTAAAAGAGGAGAAACCCTTGGTCTGGTAGGAGAGTCCGGTTGTGGTAAGACGACTTTCGGACGCACGGTATTACAGCTGTATAATCCGACTTCCGGAAAGATCATCTATGACGGCAAAACTATTTTTGAAGGAAAAGACCCGTGGCAGAGAGACGAAAACGGTATTCTGCGCCAGGTGAAAGTTCCGAAAGCAAAACAGGTGAATATGCTTCCTTACCGCCGGAAGATGCAGATCATCTTCCAGGATCCGTCCGCCAGCCTGGATCCACGTATGACCGTTGGCGAGATCATCGGTGAGGCGCTGGATATTCACAAATTATATAAGAGTAAACAGGACAGAACCGACCGGATCAAGGAACTGCTTGGTCATGTAGGACTGAACACCGAACATGCCAACCGGTATCCGCATGAGTTCTCCGGTGGACAGCAGCAGCGTGTCGGTATCGCCCGTGCGCTGGCAGTCAATCCGGAATTCATCGTCTGTGACGAACCGATTTCCGCACTGGATGTTTCTATCCAGTCACAGGTAGTCAACATGCTCGAAGACATGCAGCATGAGATGGGACTGACCTACCTGTTCATCGCACATGATCTGTCCGTCGTAAGACATATTTCCCACCGTATCGGTGTGATGTATCTTGGAACTATGGTGGAACTTGCGGAAAGTTATGAACTGAACCGCCATCCACTGCATCCATATACCAAGACGCTGCTTTCCGCTGTTCCGGTTCCGGATCCGCAGGTGAGCAGAAGCAGACAGCGAATCGTGCTCGAAGGAGACATTCCGTCTCCGATGAATCCGCCAAGCGGATGCCGGTTCCATACCCGCTGCCCGTATGCGACAGAAAAATGTAAACAGGTCGTACCGACATTCAAAGAGTACGAAAAAGGCCACTGGGTGGCATGCCATCTGCTGGAACAGTAGATGAGAAGACAACTGGATAATACAGGGGATTCGCTGGCAGAATCACCTTGTTTATCAATAAAAGGAAAAGGAGAGAGGATAATATGAAGAAAAAAGTTTTATCCATCCTGTTAGCTGCAACATTTACCGTATCTATGTTTGCAGGTTGCGGAAACAGCAACACTACAGCAAAAGACGACAACGCAGCTAAAACAGAAGACACTGCTGATGACGCAGCAGAGGAAGAAACCAAAGATGACGCCGCAACAGAGGACACAGCAAGCGACGGTGACTTTAACATTACTGTAAACCTGGCTTCTGAACCTATGACTATGGACCCGGCGCTGAACAGTTCTGTAGACGGTGGTATTATGGCCCTGCATCTGTTTGAAGGTCTGATGAAATGGGAAGACAGCGGAGAAGTTGCCAATGGTTCTGACGGAACAGCTGACAGCGGAAAACTGGTTCCGGGACAGGCTGAAAGCTATGAAAAAACAGAGAACGAGGACGGAACAGTAACTTATACTTTCAAATTGCGTGACGGCATCAAATGGTCTGACGGAAAAGATGTAACAGCAGGTGATTTTGAGTACTCCTGGAAACGTCTGGTAAATCCGGAAACAGCAGCAGACTACAACTACATGCTGGATGGCGTGGTAAATGCCACTGAGATCATGGCAGGTGAAAAAGATCCTGATGAACTGGCTGCGAAAGCATTAGACGACAAAACATTTGAAGTAACTCTGGTAAACGACCTGAACTACTTTGAAGAACTGTGTGCATTCCCGGCTATGATGCCTGTACGTGAAGATATGATCGAAAAAGCAGGTGACCAGTGGACATTTGACACAGCAACTTATATCTCCAATGGTGCTTACAAACTGAAAGAGTGGACACATAACTCTCAGATCGTAGTAGAGAAAAATGAAAACTACTATGATGTAGAAAACCTTGGACCGGAAACCATCACCTTCAAACTGATGGATGACCAGAACGCTATGCTGTCCGGTTTCAACTCCGGTGAACTTGATTTCATCGAAGATGTACCGCAGGCAGAGATCGCTAACCTGATCGCTTCCGGAGATATGAAGATCGTAGACTATATCGGAACTTACTATGTATGCTTCCAGACACAGAAAGCACCTTTCGACGATCCGAGAGTTCGTAAAGCATTCTCTCTGGCAATCGACCGTACTTACATCGTAAACCAGGTAACACAGTCCGGACAGGTAGAAGCCGGTGGATTTGTTCCATCCGGTGTATATGATGCAGACGGTGCAGATGGCGACGATTTCCGTACAGTAGGCGGAGATTACTATAAACCGACCGATGCGGATTATGAAGCAAACTGTGACGAAGCAAGACAGCTTCTGGCAGATGCAGGATATCCGAACGGTGAAGGATTCCCGGTTGTAGAATACCTGTACAACACCAGTGATGCTCACAAAGCTGTAGCAGAAGCTCTGCAGTTCATGTGGGAAGAAGAACTGGGCGTAAAAGTAACCCTGAACAACCAGGAGTGGGCAGCATTCCTGCAGACACGTAAAGACGGAGACTACTCCATCGCACGTAACGGCTGGATCGCAGACTACAACGACCCGATCTCCTTCCTGGATATGTGGATGACAGGTGGCGGAAACAACGATGCACAGTATGCAAACGATGATTACGACGCTCTGATCAAACAGGCAAAGACAACAACAGATAACGCAGAACGTATGGATCTGCTGCACCAGGCAGAAGACAAACTGATCGGTGAAGACAGCGTACTGGCTCCACTGTACTTCTATACACAGAAATATATGCTGGCTGACGGCATTGAAGGTATGTACTACTGCCCACTGGGATATTTCTTCTTCGGATATACCCATCAGGCATAAATAAATGCAATGCAACGATACAGCCCGGATAAGCAGTCCGGGCTGTATTTTTCTAAAAGAAAAAGGGAAAACGCAGGGAGAAAAAAAGATGAAAGCCTATGAACGCTTACTGAAATATGTTACCGTATGGACGACCAGCGACGAAGACAGCACAACGGTTCCAACTACAAAAAGACAGCTCGACCTGGGGAAGCTTCTGGTAGAAGAGATGAAAGAGATGGGACTTTCGGATGTGTCGATGGATGAATATGGATATGTTTACGGATATCTTCCGGCCACGGAGGGAATGGAAGATGTGACACCGCTTGGTCTGATCGCGCATCTGGATACCGCACCGGACTTTAACGGACAGAATGTGAAACCACAGATTATTCCGGATTATAACGGAGAAGACGTGGTGCTCGGAACTTCCGGCAGAGTTCTGGCAGTAAAAGATTTTCCGAGACTGAAAGGGTATAAGGGAAGAACGCTGATCACAACCGACGGAACTTCTCTTCTGGGGGCCGATGACAAGGCCGGGATTGCAGAGATCCTGACAACAGCAGAAGACCTGATGCGGGAAAAGATACCACACGGAAAAATCTGCATCGCATTTACCCCGGATGAAGAGGTGGGTGGCGGTGCACAGTATCTGAAAATCAAAGAATTCGGCGCAACGTACGGATATACGTTAGACGGAAGCCATGAAGGTGAGATCCAGTTTGAAAACTTTAACGCGGCAGGCGCGGAGGTCACTGTTCATGGTGTCAATGTGCATCCGGGGAGTGCAAAAGATATCATGAAAAATGCACAGACCATCGCGATGGAAATCCACGGACTTCTTCCAAAAGATGCGTGCCCGGAGAAGACGGAAGGGTATGAAGGATTCTATCACATGACCGAATTCAACGGCAATGTGGAACAGGCAGTGATGCGTTACATCATCCGTGACTTTGATCCGGTCACATTTGTGGAAAAACAGGAGAAACTCCGTCAGGCGGTCGCACAGATCAACGAAACCTACGGCGAAGGAACCGCGGAAGTAAAGATCGAAGAATCTTACCGCAACATGCGTGAGAAGATCGAGCCGTGCATGCAGCTGATCGATTACGCAAAAGAGGCGTGCAAAGAAGCAGGCGTGGAACCGGATATCGCTCCGATCCGCGGAGGAACAGATGGTGCACGGTTAAGCTTTGTCGGTCTGCCATGTCCGAACCTGGGTACCGGCGGAGACGGCTTCCATGGTCCGTTTGAACACATCACGGTGGAAGGCATGGATCTGTCCGTGGAAATCATCAAAAACATTATTAAGAAAATGTGATACCGAATGGTTTGGCGGATTGCACGAGTACGAAGTACGGAGCAATCTGGTGTTGTCAAATAGAAAAGAAGTAACTGTTCAGTAGCCACTGTACCGCGAGGTGTTTTGGCATGAATATGCCAAAATCCCGAGGCATACAAGCCCAAATGCCATCACCGAAGGTGATTTTAAATGCATTTTGGCTCGTAACTGTGAAGGTACTGAACAGTTACGAAAAGAAATATTTTACAGTGCCCGGAAATTCAGATAAAATATTTCGTGGTAAGATAATAAAGTAAGACAGGAAGATACATGAGCGAATTATTATACCAAACATTAAGAGAAAGCGTAGTGAATGCGATTCGGACCAAGATCATGAATCATCAGATCCGTCCGGGAGAACGAATTGTGGAACTGGAACTGGCGCAGGAATTTCAGACCAGCCGTGGACCGATCCGGGAAGCGCTTCGCCAGCTGGAGAACGAAGGGATTGTAGAATATACCAGAAATGTGGGATGTTCCGTGCGGACATTTTCTTTCTGGGATTCCTATGAAGTATATCTGCTGCGTACGAACTATGAAGCTGTCAGTGTACGGCTCCTGAACGGAAAAGTACCGGAAGAGACGATACAGAAGATGGAAGAGATTCTGGAAAGCATGCGGAAAATTCCGGCGGAAGAGTTCGAGAGTGTTTTTGAATATGATAACCGTTTTCATGAACAACTCGTACTGATGTCGAAACTTCCAAGACTTGCCAAAGCATGGAAAGAGCTGTATTATGGAAATCTGCTGGCAGGATATGAGCTGGTAAGAGAAAAAGAACAGATCCTGGCACGTCAGTATGACAACCATATAGCGATTCTGAATGTCTGCAAGGAAGGTGATCCGGAGAAAATCTGCCGGGAAGTGAAAAAACACTACTGGAAGACGATTTTCCGTATGATGCAGGAACAGAAGATCGAAGATCCGAACCTGGAACAGGCATGGATGATGGCAATCTAAAGAAGGAGAAACGGCATGGAAGAATTATATCAGGCAATTGAAGAAAAGATCAAAGCTTCCGGATATCCAAGAGAAATTTCCGGGGAGCGTGTCTACGATGATATCTGTGATCAGATTGAGGGAAAAGAGAACGGAACGTACCTGGTACTTTCCAAATTCGAGGAAGATGTGGTATTTGAATATCATATCACTGTTTCCGATGATAACTTTAATCTGGGAATCCTGACGATGAAGACACCGGAAGGTGTTTTCGAAGCAGACTTTGACAAATAAAAAGCAAACAAAAAACCGGGCGGTTCGTTTGAAGAACCAGCCCGGTTTTTTGTTGTATTGCATATCAATAATGTTGGAGTCAAAAAGTATTTTGACCTCTTTGATACCGGATTGTTCCGTACTTCGTACTCTCACAATCCTCAAAAACATTCGCAATTCGCTCATTTTTCTTCGAAAAATGGCTACTTACTCATGTTTCTGAACTTGGGACCTTGGTATCATATCAATAAAATTATTTCATAATTTTACGGAACAGATCTTTCAGATCTTCCACACTTGCGTCTTTCGGGTTACCCGGTGCGCAGGCATCTGCGTGAGCGGATTCTGCAAGGAACTGCAGATCCTCTTCTTTGACAGCTTCGAGAACAGACGGGATTCCGACATCAGCGGACAGTTTCTTGACAGCATCGATGGCTGCTTTTCTGTACTCTTCCTGTGTCATATCGTCGACACCTTTCACACCCATAGCACGTGCAATCTCACGATATTTTTCACCGGTGCATTCCTGGTTGTATTCCATAACGATCGGCAGCATCATTGCGCAGGCAACACCGTGTGGGGTATCATAAACAGCACCCAGAGTATGAGCCATGGAATGAGCGATTCCCAGACCTACGTTGGAGAATCCCATACCTGCGATATACTGGCCAAGAGCCATTCCTTCACGGCCTTCTTTGGTGTTTTCAACAGCACCGCGGAGAGACCGGGAGATGATTTCGATAGCTTTCAGATGGAACATATCGGTCATTTCCCATGCAGCTTTTGTGGTGTAACCTTCGATGGCATGGGTCAGAGCATCCATACCGGTGGAAGCGGTCAGTCCTTTTGGCATGGAAGCCATCATTTCCGGGTCAACAATTGCGATGATCGGCATGTCGTGTGGGTCAACGCATACGAATTTACGTTTTCTTTCCACATCGGTAACGACATAGTTGATGGTTACTTCCGCAGCAGTTCCGGCTGTGGTAGGTACAGCGATGATCGGTACGCAAGGTTTCTTGGTCGGAGCCACACCCTCGAGGCTTCTGACATCTTCAAATTCCGGGTTTGCGATGATGATACCGATGGCTTTGGAAGTATCCATGGAAGAACCTCCGCCGATAGCGATCAGATAATCAGCACCGGAATCCTTGAAGGACTGTACGCCGTGCTGTACATTTTCGATGGTTGGATTCGGTTTGATGTCGCTGTAAAGTTCATAGTCCAGACCGTTTTCTTTTAACAGGTCTGTTACTTTGGAAGTTACATTGAATTTTACCAGATCCGGGTCGGAGCATACGAACGCTTTTTTAAATCCATGTGCCTTTGCTTCATTTACGATTTCCTGAATAGCACCTGCTCCGTGATAAGAAGTCTGATTTAACATGATACGATTTGCCATAATACAAACACTCCTTTTCTCTTAGGGAATCACCGCTTTCCGGCTGTTCCGTTCTTTTGTGATTATATTAACAATGTTTTCCCGAAAAAGAAAGTTACAGAATTCGGCAAATGTAACATTTTGATGGAAAAATTTTTTTTTATTCCGTCAGAACGCCGAAAGAAGCAAAAAGATCCGCCAGTTTGGCTGGCATGGCTTCCACCATCAGGCGTGCCAGGTCTTCCGGGGAGTTTGTCATGCCGGAGAGTACCCATTCGATCGTCATGGAGATCGATCCGTGGCAGTACATTTCAAGAAGAAACCGGATATCCTCGGATGCCGGAGCGCCGGTCTTTAACTGGATCAGATCCTGATAAAACCGGAAGATCAGATGAAAATCGTGTTCCCGCAGTGAGTTCTGCCGGTCATAACGGAAGGCGGCACGGAAAAATTCTTTTTCTTCTGCGATATAGGAAAATTTTAACTGCAAACCTTCCTGAACCGTTTTTCCCTGTCCCATGTATTCAAAGGATTTGATCAGTAGTTTATCAAAGTACCAGTTGATCAGAGCAAATTTGTCCATAAAGTTTCGGTAAAAAGTCTGTCTGGTCAGACCGCAGTTCTCTGTGATCTGGCGGACGGTGATTGCGTCTACCGGAGTGTGGCACATACATTCCTTCATGGATTCTGCCAGACGGTATTTTGTTTTCTCTCCCCGGGTGAGGGAAGAGGTTTCGGTTGTCAGGGTCATAATAAGTACCTGCTTTCTTTAAAGATTTCCGTACTCTCTATCATACCACAGAAAAAAGAAAACAGAAGAGGAAAATAGAATTGCGAAAGCAGGGGGAATGAGATAAAATGACTGTATGACAACGAGGGGGATGAATTATGACAGAGACATACGTTTTGAAGCAGATGGTCAGCCTGGCACACACACCGTTTCAGATTGTGAACCGGGATGGAAGTGTAGAACTGGGAGTAGGGATGAGAAATGTGGAACGGCTGTTTTACGAAAAAAATCACCAGATGATAGCGGTCGCCAGAGAGAGAGCAAGAGAATATCCGGTGATCTTTGCGGAAAAACGGCTGTTATTTGCCGTATTTCCGGAAGATCCTGTGACGGGTCAGATCCTGCTTGCGGGACCGGTGGTGTCCAGAGCTTTGTCGAGGGAGCAGCTGATCGAAGTGCGCCGGGAATGGAACATGGGAAAAACAGATTATCAGCCACCTGTAACGAGCATCAAAAAAATGGTTTCGATGATGCTTCTGCTGCACTGGCAGAGCACCGGTGTTACGATGAGCGTGGATGAATTCTGGAAAAAAAACAGGAAAAATTATCAGTCCGGGCAGGAGTTTGAACGGCGCTTATCGAGAGAACTGTTCCAGTATCAGGAAAATGTAGGACTTCACAACCCTTATGAACAGGAACTGCGTGAGATGAACAGCATTACCAACGGAGACATGGAAGCATTGAGCCGGAGTATGTCCGAAACCTATGAGGGAGAAATCGGAATTCTGGCGAAAGATCCGCTGCGCTCAGCGAAAAATGTGGCAATCGGAAATATTACGCTGGCATCCAGAGCGGCGATCCGCGGAGGAATGAGTACAGAAAAATCGTTTTCCCTGGCAGACAGCTTCAGCCAGCAGGTGGAAGAAATCGAAAATCTTCCGGAGGTGGAGGCTTTTAAGCGGGAAATCAAGTTTACCTATGCACGCATGGTGAAAGAAGAGAAAAATAATGAGATCGTGGAGGGGGAAAATCAGGGGAATCCGCTGATCGCACAGGTCAAAGACTATGTATTTCATCATCTGCACGGGGCGATACAGGTACAGGATATTGCACAGGCGCTGCAGGTGAATCCGGATTATCTCTCGCATCTATTCAGCACCAGTGAGAATATCACGATGATTGAATATATCCGGCAGGAAAAGGTGCGAAGAGGAGAGAACCTGTTAAAATACTCCGATTACCGGGTGCAGGATATTGCGTTTTACCTCGGTTTCAGCTCCCAGAGCCATTTTGCCAGAATCTTTCAGAAGACCACAGGCATGAATCCGAATGAGTACCGGAAGACCTTTGGAAATAAGAAAAAGTGGAAAACAAAAGCATCTGAGAGTACACAGAAGAACCAGGAGGAGAAAAAGTGATTGCATTATTGCTGATGCAGCAGATTGCTGTATTATTTCTGATTATGGGACTGGGATTCCTGATCGTAAAGCTGGGGATTGTGGAGACAGAGGACAGCCGGGTGCTTTCGATGGTGACGATTTATCTGGTACTGCCCTGCGTGACGATTCATGCTTTTCAGATCGAATATTCCACAAAGATAAGAAATGGATTTCTGCTTGCAGTCGTCGCGGCGATCCTGATCCATGTAATATTGTTTATAGTCTGTGGGATTCTGAGAAAGCTGCTAAACATGGATGAGGTGGAGACGGCTTCGCTGATCTATTCAAATGCGGGCAATCTGATCCTGCCACTGGTGACGTCGATCCTGGGAGAAGAATGGGTGATCTATGCCAGCGGCTTTCTGTGTGTACAGACGATCATCGTGTGGACGCACGGACAGTCCCTGATGCAGGGACAGCGCCAGGTGAACTGGAAAAAGATCGTGCAGAACATCAATCTGATCGCGATTCTTGTGGGACTGGTGTTTTTCCTGTGCAACATCCATCTGCCGAAGATTCTCGATTCTATGACTTCCTCCCTTGCTGGCATGATCGGTCCGATCAGTATGGTGATGATCGGCATGCTTTTAGCGGGTGTGGACTGGAAACAGGTCTTTGGAAAACGGAGAATCTATGGGATTGTATTTTTGAAAATGATCGTGGTGCCGGGGATCATTACCCTGTGCCTGAAACTGGCGGCACCGCTGATCCCGATGGAGAATGCAAAAACGATCCTGTTGATCAGCCTGCTGGCAGTAATTGCCCCGACAGCGGTAACGATCACACAGATGGCACAGCTTTACAAGAGGGATGCGGCATATGCAAGTTCGATCAATGTATTTACCACGTTGGTGTGCATCGTGACGATGCCGCTGATGGTAATGTTGTATATGATGTAAAGCGTATTTGCATAAAATCAGACGGAGAGAGAAACTATGCGGATTAACAGAGAAGATATGCTGGAACTGACCCGGCGTATGACAGTAAAACGATCTTCCATGACCCGGATCGCGGGAGCTTATATGGACCGTGACGGATATGTGGACGGAACTTTTAACACGAATTTCCTGAAACTGTCCCCGGCAGACAAAGAGAAAAATCTGGCACTGGCGAAAGCCGTTCCGTTTTCGGAAACCAACGTCAATCTGAAGCGTTATCCGTTCCCGAAAGAACAGATGGCAGCCGGAACTATGTGGCAGCTGCTCAACGGGATCAAAAAGAGCGGATTGAAAAATGACGCCCTGATGGATATCTTTTATGAAATTGTCGGGGAACAGTACCGTTCCTACGGAGATTACGCCGTATATATGTTCCACGACCGCTACGATATCCCGGTGAAAGCGGCGGATCATGAGCGGGTAGGAGAATCGGAAGAAGTCTACGAATATCTGATCTGCATCTTCGCCCCGGTCAGCGGTGACTACGAGCCGGGACAGCCGGAGTGTGGATTCCTCTACCCGGCATTCTGCGACAGAAGCAGCGACTGGAATTATGTGGATATTTACCAGAGAAATGCGGAGCGGCCGCATAATGAACTGCGCAAGATTCTCGGGGTATAGAATAAAAGAAAAATAAAGTGAGTTACAATAAAGATAAGGTGACAACCAAGCCGGCATGACGGATCTGTGCGCCGGCTTGGTTTGAAGGGAGAAAAAATGGCAATTGTATTCCACAAAGAGAGCAGATGTTTTCATCTGTATAACAACGAAGTAAGTTATATCATCCGTATCATGGAAAATGAGCAGTTAGAGCAGTTATATTATGGAAAGAAAATTCACGACCGGGAGGATTTTACGTATCTTCATGAGGAGTGCATGCGCTCCCAGATGTCCGTCTGTGTTCCGGAACCGGGCATCCTTTCCATGCAGTATACAAAACAGGAATTCCCGACTTACGGAACCGGTGATTACAGAAGCCCGGCACTGACGATCGTACAGGAGAACGGAAGCCGGATCGTGAACTTTACCTATGCATCCCATGAAATTTATAACGGAAAGAAGGACATTCTTCCGCTGCCAGCCACTTATGTGGAAAATGAAGATGAGGCACAGACCCTCGAAATCACTCTTCACGATGCAGTGATGGATACTGACCTGATTCTTTCTTATACGATCTATGAAGATTATCCGGTAATTACAAGAAATGCAAAGATCAGCCATAAAGGAAGCGAGAAGATCGTTCTGGATAAGATCATGAGTGCCAGTGTAGAATATAATGATATGGATTATGAGATGATACATCTGTCCGGTGGCTGGGCAAGAGAGCGTTATGTGAAAACCAGAAGACTGGAGATGGGTATCCAGAGCATCCAGAGCCTGAACGGTACCTGCAGCGGTGCAGAACAGAACCCGTTCCTTGCACTGAAACGTCCACACACAACAGAAAATCAGGGAGAAGTATATGGCTTCAGCTTGGTATACAGCGGCAACCATCTGGGACAGGTAGAGGTTTCGACTTTTGATATGACCCGTGTGATGATGGGAATCAATCCGGAAGGCTTCAGCTGGGAACTGACACAGGGCGAATCCTTCCAGACCCCGGAAGTGGTTATGGTTTACAGTGATCAGGGTCTGAATAAGATGAGTCAGACATATCACAGAATCTACCGGAAACGTCTGATGCACGGAACCTGGAGAGATCAGGTACGCCCGATCCTGTTAAACAACTGGGAAGCAACCTATTTTGATTTTAATGAAGAAAAAATCCTGAATATTGCGAAAAAAGCGAAAGAAGCAGGTGTGGAACTCTTTGTTCTGGATGACGGCTGGTTTGGTGCGAGAAACGATGACTACCGTGGACTGGGTGACTGGTATGTCAATCTGGAAAAACTGCCATCCGGTATCAGTGGTCTGTCACAAAAAGTAGAAGAACTGGGACTGAAATTTGGTCTGTGGGTAGAACTGGAGATGGTCAACAAAGACAGTGATCTTTACCGTGCACATCCGGACTGGATCATCAGTGCGCCGGAGCGTTTTGAGTCTCATGCAAGACATCAGTTTGTTCTGGATTTTTCGAAAAAAGAAGTGGTTGACTATATCTACGAGATGGTTGCAAAAGTGATTCGTGAATCTTCTATTTCATATATTAAATGGGATATGAACCGTTATATGTCCGAACCTTACAGCAAAGGAACTGATCCGTCCCAGCAGGGTAAAGTAATGCACAAATATATTTTAGGTGTGTATGATCTGTATACCAGACTGACCACAGAATTCCCGGAGATCCTGTTTGAGTCCTGTGCAAGCGGTGGCGCAAGATTTGATCCTGCCATGCTGTATTTTGCACCACAGACATGGACCAGTGATGATACCGATGCCAGTGAGAGAACCAAGATCCAGTACGGCACTTCTTATGTATATCCGATCGTCAGCATGGGATCTCATGTATCTGCGGTACCGAACCATCAGTTATACCGTACGACACCGATCGAGACAAGAGCGAATGTCGCTTACTTTGGAACCTTCGGTTATGAATTGGATCTGAATCTGCTCAGTGATGCGGAGATGGCAAGTGTTAAAAAACAAATTGCATTTATGAAAGAATACCGGGAACTGATCCAGGTAGACGGCGATTTTTACCGTCTGTTGAATCCGTTTGAAGGAAATGAGACGGCATGGATGGTTGTTTCTCAGGATAAGACACAGGCAGTGGCGGCACTGTACCAGAGACTGAACAAAGTCAATGCGTCCTGGCTGCGCCTGAAACTGGAAGGTCTGGATCCGGATGCAAAATATCAGGTAAGCTGTGATCTGACCCCGTCCTCTTCTTTCGACACAGAACTGGCAAAACGCTACGGTTACGATACAGTAGGAAATCAGGTAAAAACATATGAAGCATACGGGGATGAACTGATGCGTGCAGGTATCCCGGTTGACCGACAGGATCTGAACAAAAAGGGCGGAGATTTCGCATCCTTACTGTATACAATTAAGAAAGTGGATTGATAAAAAATTTTTTAAACAGCACGTTAGAGCGTGTCTGAAAACTTACCGAAGAAAAAAGGAGAGATAGGATTATGCAAAAACAATACAGATTAGGAATTCCTTCGTTTATTACTGTAGAGACAGAAGATGGCAGCTGGATCGGGGAGAAGGATGCACAGAAAACAGAAAAAGACGATGTTGTTGTAACATATGAAACCACACCGGAAGCAGAAGAAGTCTGGCTGACCGCAGATCAGACAAAGGTAAAGACGATCAAACTTCGTTGGAATACACCGGTAGATAAAAAATCACGGATCCTCGGCGGCTCCTGGGAGAGAACGTACGGGGATGTGGACTGGAAAGGTGTCAGCGGCAGTCGTTTTATGCCGTGGTATTTTCTGGCAGCGGTCGGAGAAACTGTGACAGGATACGGGGTCAAGGTAAGACCTTCCGCCATGTGTTTCTGGCAGGCAGATACCCGTGGAATTACACTGGTGATGGATGTGCGCTGTGGCGGTACCGGTGTGCAGCTTTCCGGTAGAAAACTTCGGGCTGCTCAGATCGTAGCGATGCAAACTGAGGGAATGGGGACTTTCGAAAGTGCCAGAGAGTTTTGCAAAGTCATGTGCACCGATCCGATCTTACCGGACTATCCGGTTTATGGAAGTAATAACTGGTATTATGCTTATGGAGACAGTTCAGAAGAAGAGATCCTGCAGGATACCGACTATATCGTGGAACTGACCAAAGGTGTGGACAATCCGCCGTATATGGTGATCGATGACTGCTGGCAGGAACATCACCGCCTGAATGAGTACAATGGTGGTCCATGGAAAAAGGGAAATAAAAAATTCCCTGATATGAGTGCACTGGCAAAAAAACTGGAAGAAAAAGGCGTACGCCCTGGCATCTGGGTTCGATTCTTATTGAATGAAGAAGAGACGATTCCCAAGGAATGGAGATTATCCCATAACGATTGTCTGGATCCTTCCCATCCGGGAGTCCTTTCCTATATTCAGGAGGATGTGGAAAGGATCTGTAACTGGGGTTATACACTGATCAAACATGATTTTACCACTTTTGATATCTTCGGAAGGTGGGGCGTGGAGATGAACCCGTTCCCGACAGAGGACGGATGGCAATTTTACGATACTTCAAAAACCAGTGCGGAGATTGTAACCGGACTGTACCAGGCAATTTATGAGGCTGCGAAAAAGCACCATACTCTGATCATGGGCTGTAATACCATCGGCCATCTGGGGGCAGGTCTGATGCAGCTGCAGCGAACCGGAGACGATACCAGCGGTATCACCTGGGAGAGAACAAAGAAAATGGGAGTCAACACCCTGGCATTCTGTCTGCCACAGCATGGAACATTTTTTGATGTGGATGCGGACTGCGTAGGTATAACGGGTTCCATCCCGTGGAGCCTGAACCGTCAGTGGGCGGATGTTGTTGCAGAGTCCGGAACCTCTCTGTTTGTCTCAGCAAAACCAGGAGTGCTGACAGCAGAAGAAAACGAAGAACTGCACCAGATTATGTTAAAAGCATCCCGGCAGGATCATCACAAAATCCCGTTAGACTGGGAAGAAACCGATTGCCCGGAAGTGTGGGGAGACGAAGAGGAAGAAGTAGAATACAACTGGTACGAAGAAGCCGGACCGGTAGCAAAAGGAAATGACCAACTGTATCATGCGTATATTCCGCTGTCATAAAATAAATGAGGTGATTGCAAGAGGCGAAAAGTTTTTCAAAGGCTTTTCGCTTTTTGCTTGTCGTAAAAAAGATTATTTCAGTGAAAGTAAAAAATATAGTATTGTATAAAAAGAAAAAGAGAGCCTGGATGAAATATTAGAATTCGCAAAGAATATTACTGTTTTGCCTGACAGAAAAATATGATACTATATGATAATAAGTAAGAATGTCAGAGAAAGGTGCAGAAATGGGAAGTTATCTGTACAGAACAGAAGTATATCTGCGTGAGTCGTCCAAGGAAATTTGGAAAATCCATGGTGGCAAATATGCTTGCAGGAGAACGGGTACAGATTAATACGGGAACATTTTCCAATGATATGACGAATTTCCAGGGGAAAGATGATGTAGTAACGTTACTGGTTCACCTGGGATATCTGAGTTATCACTGGCCGGATAAGACGGTTACGATTCCGAATAAAGAGGTTTCGCAGGAATATATCAATGCAATCAGCACAATGGACTGGTCAGAAGTGACGGCATCGATCGAAGCATCCAGACAGTTGGAAATACTTGGTTAGGGAAAATTATATAAGAGAGAAAAATGACGAGACGGTATTAACTGTCTCGTTTTTTGATTTACGCGAGCAACGAGCCAAAGTTCATGCTTGCATGAGACCTTGGCGACTGCCGCGATAACGAGTAAAATTCGCGAAGCGTATTTTATCTCGTTAACGAGGTTTGAAAAGAGGAAAACCACCGGCAATATATACAAAAACAAAAGGGTAAAATTATGAAAAAGGCTGAAAGTGAAAAAAGTCGAAAAAAGATATGACATGACGAGCAAAAACTCCGTGTATTAAGTAGAAGGCAAAAACAGAAAGGAGGGCAGGAAGTTGTAATGAAATAACACAATGCACAGGAGGATAAAGAAAAGAGATGAGAAAAAAAGCAGTAGTAATCGTATGTTCCGCTTTGCTTACGGCAGGGATGGTTTCTCCTTTTTTACCGGGGAACAGAACCGGGGAAGAAGTCGGACAGGTTATGCGCAGAGTGCAAGATACCTGACAGAAAAGAGTAAGACCAACAAGATATCCAAAGTGACAAAACTCCAGTCTCCGGGGAAAAACCATTCTGGAAAATGGATACCTGGAAGACAGCTTGGGATGGCAGAAGATCCAGCAGGAAGCAACAGCGGCGCTGGAGACCGATGCCGGGAAGGCACTGGAAGGACAGAATGTGATGCCCACACTGAACGTTCCGGAAGGGGCTGCGGTCAATGCGGCAAAGGTTTCCATCAGTGTGACCGGGAAGGCAGACGGGTATGTGGACTGCCTGCAGCTCGAAGAAGGGCTCAGTGCCGGAAGATACAATCTGATCGAAGGGGGAGAATTTGATGAAGGGCTGCTGATGTTTGAGAAAACAGAGATGAACATCTATGACCATGTCATCGATTCTACCAAACCGGATACTGCATTGAAGTATGCCTTCCGCCGCGGAGTGGTCAGTGATACGGAGGTGAATCTGAGGTCCGGTCCGGGAAAGAACCATACGATTGTGTCAAGTGCAAAAAGAGGGGAACATGTAACGGCTATCGGACAGGCGGTGGATTCCAATGGGGTCACCTGGTATCTGACCTATCTGATCAAGGACAGGAAATTGTATACCGGCTATATGATCTCGCAGTTTATTGACTTTTCGTCACAATTTGCAACCGAGTCAACAATCGGGGTTGTAGATGCAACGAAATTGAATGTCCGTCATGGGGCAGGAACAGGGTATGCGGTCATCGATACGCTGGAACAGAATCAGAATCAAAATGTCCATATCGTAGACCATGTGACGAGTGCCGTTGGTCAGAGCTGGGATGTGATTGCCTATGAAAAGAACGGGGAATACCGGATCGGATGCGTCTTAGGGGATTATATCTACAGTACATTAATGCAGCCATCCATAGAACCGATGCAGACAGAAGTGCTGGATAAGCATGTCTTTTATGTGACGGGAAACCCGGCAAAGGTAAAGAAGCTGACGCAGACGCTGTGGATCTCCGGAAAAGCCGGGGACAGTTATATGGGCAATGTATGGGGATGCGGTTATCCGACAGAACGGAAAGACGGTCGCGTGTTCGGACTGGAAGTGGCGTTTGTCGGGGCAGACGGCAGCCGGGAGGCTTATACGAGTGAATTTAAGGCAGATACGACAACCTGGCAGTTCCTGAATGATATCTTTATCCCGAAAAAAGCGTATGAGAAGATCGAAGTCAGCTGTGTCTACAGTTACGAAACCAATGTGGCAGCTTTTGATGGTCTTGCCCTGTACCGGGAGGACTTTGCAGAAAGCTATCTGTACGATGCCAAGGGAAACATCGTCAGTGTGCAGGAAAATGCAAAGACAAAAAGCAAATTTGATTATGACGGAAACAACAACCTGATCAAGATGACTGACCCGAAAGGCTATTCCTTCCAGTATACTTATGATACCAGACATAACGTAACGAAAGCGGTATCCACGGAAGGGATGACCTATCAGTTCAGCTATGACAGTTATGGAAATGCGAAAGAGAGCAAAATCGGAGATTCGGATATAGAAGGAGAATATATCCGTTCCACGGCGGATTACACCGCAGACGGTGCATACCTGCAGCGCATCACGGATGCACTGGGGAACCGGACAAAGTATGCATATGAGGAGGAGACCGGACTGCTCGCAGAAGTAACGGATCCCAGTGGCAACGCAACAAGTTATGCTTACGATGCGGCAGACCAGCTGACCGGTGTGACAGACGGTACCGGTCAGATCCAATACAGCTACGAAAATGATGAACTCAGGCAGATCCAGGTCAATGACCCGGAAAGCGGAATGGTATACCGGTTCGAAAATGACGGGTTTGGAAATGCAAAAGCAACCTATGTCGGGGACAGCTGTCTGGTATCACAGACCTATGAGGAAAAGAACGGGAACCTGCTGGCGGAAACGTATGGAAACGGCTATGTCTACCAGTATACATACGATGATATGGACCGGGTGACCGGGATCCGTCTGACAGACCCGTCCGGGGAGGAATACCGGCTGTATGAGTATGCGTATGACCGGGAAGGAAACCTTGCGGTGGTACGGGATATCCGGGAAGACCTGGGAGAAGAAACCATCGAGACCCGATATTTTTATGACCTGTCAGGAAGACTTGTCTATTACCGGAATGACAGGGACGAGGACTATCGGTTTACCTATGACCTGAATGACAACGTGGAGAAAGTGGATCAGGGAAACCGATACCGTGCAACGGCACTGGAATACGGGTACGACCGGGACAACCGTGCGATCGGTGTGACGAGCGGGGAGTGTACGGAAGCGGTATTTTATGATGACTTAGGCAGGGTTGTCTCAAAGGCACTGGGAAAGATCTTTGAACAGAGGATTCGGTATGGTTACCGGGAAGGGGCAGATGGTAGTCAGTCCGACCAGCTGGAACAGTTTTTATGGGAAGATGTGCAGATTAATTATCAGTATGATGCGAATGGGAACATTACGCAGATCACAGACGGAAAAGGAAAGATCCAGTACACCTACGATACCCGTAACCAGCTGATCCGGGAAGACCGGGAGGCAGACAAGCAGACGATTACCTATGCGTATGACAAAAATGGTAACCTGTTACGGAAAAATCGATACGAATACCAGCCGGAAGCCGCTATGGAGACCTTAGCGTCCGCCACCCCGTCAGAAACAAAGATCTACCGTTACGAAGGAAACTGGAAGGATCAGCTGACATCGTATAATGGGGAAACCATTGCGTATGACGCCATGGGGAACCCGACGGTATACCGCGGGATGGAGATGGGCTGGAAGAACAGCAG
>JABLTO010054911.1_pt1 | contig 50646 bp, 38 predicted proteins | sample 7160091 | NCBI WGS metagenome assembly JABLTO01 (sample SAMN14651225, study PRJNA627086) | human gut metagenome | isolation source: feces | host: Homo sapiens
AAGAACATCACCCATTTAAAAAATCACAGATTTTGAATGGGTCTCGATAACCTTGTTACTCGCTCTGCTCGTAATAACGATTCTTCGAATCCTTATCTTCTTCTATCGAAGAAAAAAACAGACATCCGTGCGGATGTCTGTTTTCTCTTGGCAGAGGTATAAGGATTCGAACCTTAAATGACGGAGTCAGAGTCCGGAGTGTTACCGTTACACTATACCTCTATATATTTCAGTTGGCAAATCGGTTTCGCATTGCTGAATAATATTAGCACATTCGGAAGAGGTTGTCAAGAAAAAATGAGAATTTCTCAGCAAAAAATTCGGATCATCGCAGCGGCGACGGTCCGCTGCGTTTGTAAATGGCAAATTCTTTGCGCATGGATGCGGCTTTTGGCGCAGTGCCTTGCATAACCGCCGGATTTTCGCTATACTGAAACAGGAAATACCGGAGGGCAGTGGAATCTTTATTTTTGCAGCGCGGCCAGCTCTTTTTTCATAGCAGAGAGGAGCACCTTGTTGTCTTTGCCGTTTGAGGTGATGACCACATCGCAGGTATAGCCTGCGGCGCGTATATAAAACTCCTGCTGGAAGCGGCCGGTGCGCAGCTGGAGAGCGCCGGTGCGCTGGGCGCAAATGTCCGTGTATTTCATGGCCAGACTGGTCTTTATGTCCGAGCGGGTGTATTCGCCGCCGCGGATGGTGGGCTTGGCGTCGAAAAACGCCGTAGCGTTCTGCTGCTCCTCGGAGGTCAGGCGCAGGGTGTACTGCACGGTGCCGGTGTCGTATTCATCTGTGCGGGTGTAGTTGCCGTCCGCCTTTTGCAGGCTTTCCTCTACCAAGGCACTGTCCACCGTGGACGGAAAGTTGGAGGCGATCATCACCTGGGCAGGCGGAAAGTTGTTGTCTGCCGTGTAGTAAACGGCAAAGTACGCCACACTGCCGGCCAAGAGCAGCAGCGGGATCAGCAGAAAAATGCGCTTGCCAAGTTTTAAGAACCAAACGGTCAGCCCAATGGCTACCAGAACAAGAACCACAAAAACCACAAAAAATACATTCCAAATCATAAACAGACCTCGTTTGCAAGAGTAACTCTATTATATCTTGCTTTGTCTTGTAGGTCAACAGTAAGTTGGAGGATCGGTCATGAATGTGCAGGTCAACGGCGTAATATTATACTATGAAAAGCAGGGCAGCGGGCCGCCGCTGGTGCTGCTCCACGGCAATGGGGAGAATGGACGCATTTTTGACCGTACCGCAGAAGTATTGGCCCCTCATTACACCGTCTACACCATTGACAGCCGCTGCCACGGCAAAAGCAGCCGCAATGTGCCCTTAAGTTATGATTTAATGGCGGCAGACGTGCTGGCATTTTCAAAAGCATTAAAGTTGGAAAAGCCGGTGATCTGCGGCTTTTCGGATGGGGGAATCGTGGCGCTGCTGGCAGCAATCCGGGCGCCGGAATTGCCCGGTGCGCTGATCGCCTGCGGCGCCAATACCACCCCGGCAGGTCTGAAGTGGCCGGTGCGCCTGGGTATGGCGCTTCGTTACCTGGTGTGCCGGGAACCGCGGACCAAAATGATGCTCTGTCAGCCCCAGATCTCCCCGGCTATGTTAGGGCGTATTCAGGTGCCTACACTGGTGTTGTGCGGCGCCCACGATATGATCCGCCCGGCAGACAGCCGCGCTATTGCCGCCGCCATTCCCGGTGCCCGGTTGCAAGAATTGCCCCATGAGGGCCACGGTACTTATATCGTCCACAGTCCTAAACTGGCCCACCTGGTGCTGGCATTTCTGCGATCCCTGTGAAGTGCCCCCCCTGCCTGCGACGGGAATGGATAAGGATTGCGATTGATTTTAGGCGTAAAACAGCAGCCATCGGCTTTTGGTCGATGGCTGCTGCTTTTTTATATTATTGATTTTGCTTTTTGGCTTTATGCTTTTTAATGACTTTTACCAGTACAATGATAACCGCGGTCAGCGCCGCCAGGCCGGCAATGCCGCCGCACAGTGCGGGAATAAAAACACTCTTATATTCATAATAGCCATGCTCTCGGATATAGGGGTTCTTCACTGTATAATCCATCAGCTTGTCGGCGGGGATTACCTGGGTTTGGAACGTAGTCAGGTTGCTTTCATCCAGGTCAATGGTGCGCACACCCCGGTAATTGCCGTAGCTGTAAAAGGTGACGGCAGGCGCAGCCAACAGGCGAATGCCTTTATATGTACCGGCGTAGTCGTTCACATGGTCGTGGCCAAAGATCGCGCCTAAAATATCGCCCTGCTTGACCCAACTGTCCAGCTGGCCGTCATTGGCGGTGTTGGCGGGGCAGGGACCCTCGTTCAGGTGGCCGGCGTCGATGTAATCCGGGTTGGTCACATAATATTGGCTGGTGTGGTTGGCGTTGCCTCGCACGGCGCCTTTGGTACCCTTGGACACTTCGGTAAACATATTGTACACCTCCGGCACCACAATATGCTGGAACAGCAGAGAGGGGACGGGCTTGCCGCCGTTCTCCGCCTTTAAGGCGTTAGAGGTGCGCTCGTACCAGTCGATCTGATCCTTGTGCACATAGCCGTAGCCGCCGCCCTCGCTTTCGTCCGTATAAGGATTGGAGTCCATAAACCACAGATTAAAGACGGTTTTGTTCCCGGCGGTGTTGAGAATGGGCAGGTTGTAGTTGCCCACGCCGGTCATCTCCTCACCGTCCACCGCCATACAGTATTCGTAGGCTTGGAACCAGGCCATCAGTTGCTTTTTGGCCTGCTCTTCGGTCATGCCGTTTTGCTCATCACACAGCCCCTCGTGGTCATGGTTGCCGAACACCAGGGCAAAGGGGATCTTGCGGTCGTTAATGGCTTTGCCTACAATATCCACCGCCGCCTTGGTCTCCTCCGGGGTGACCCCCTTCCACCAACCGGCAATGTTGTCACCGGTCAGGGCGATAAAGTCCGGCTTCGTTTGGTCAATGGCGTTATTCATCAGGTCCACGGTGGCCTGCTGGGGGGTGTTGGTGTCTTGAATATCGGATAAGATTAAAATTTTGAATTTGCCGTTTTTGAATTGCAGGGGCGCGCCGGCCGTTTTGTCCGCAGCCAGCGCCGTAAAGGGCAGGGTGCCCAAAATCAGCAGAGCGGTCAATAGGGCTGTCAGGGCGTTACGCAGGGTTTTCATCTTTGGGTTCCTCCTTATCTGCTTTCTTTTTCTTTTTGAATTTGGCCAGCAACTTTTCCGCTTTGGCCCACTCGGCCTCCGCCTTGTCGGCGTCCGCTTCCAGTCGCTCTTCCATATTGTAGTTCATAATATTGCAGCCGCACTTTGGGCATTCCGGCTTTAAGTAGAATACGCTTAGCTTGGCACCGCACTTGGGGCATTTGTTTTCCATAAGCTCCTCCTTATTCCGCGTCTGCGGCAGCGCCGGTCAGGTTTTCTCTCCGCTGTGCCAGCTCCCGGTGGATGGTGTCCAGCTTTTCCCCCTCCAGGTCGTAGAAAATAAACGGGATCAGGGACAACAGATTCAGCACGGCGGGAATGATGGTCACAATGGCCCAAAGCAGGAAACGTGTATTCAACTCGCCGCCCTCCGGCAGCACCATATCCTGGTTCACCTGTTGCAGTCCGATCACCGGGATCAGCGCTGCGGACACGGCGGTGGCCAAAGAGCCGGTGAGTTTACTGACGAAAGTGAGCAGAGAGAAAGAGGTGCCTTCGCTGCGCTCCTTGGTTTTCCATTCCATATAGTCCACCGTGTCGCCGATCATTTTGGTGGGGATCACCATTTTTATGCTGCTTATGGCGGAGTTAAACACGCCCCACACCATCATCAGCGGCACGATCACCCGGGGATCACGATACCAGTGGGCGCCGATCAGGAAGATGGCGCTGGATACCACAGCCTTGACGATCACCGCGCGAATGACGATCTGCTTGGAGGTCCAGCGCCGTTCCAGCGCCGGAATAAAGGTATAGGCCAAAAATCCGGTAATAGTGCCGGGAATACCGGCTACAATGGACAGACTGGCGCTGCCCAGGGTAAAGAGATAAAAATACTGGGTAAAAGCGTCTGCAATGCTCTCCACCGTGCCCAGCACATTGGAGCACACGATCAGCAGCAGCGGCTTGTTCTTTACCAGGCACTTAAAGCAGTCGGAGATTTTTGGCTCCTCGCTTTGCTGCATTACCCGCTCTTTGGTGCACAGCCCGGCCAGGGAGAACAGACCCATACCGAATGTGCCGGCCACAATGCCCAAGATAAAGAACAGCTGCCGCATATCCATGCCGATCTTGCCGCTCTTTTGCAGGTCAATGAAGATGGAGATAACCGGACCCACCAGGCCGCCGATGGCACCGGAGATCAGGCGGGCCGAGGTAATGACCCGGCTGCGATCCTTGGGGTTCGGCGAGATGGCTGCCGACATTCCCCAAAAGGGAATATCACCAATGGTGTAAAAGAACTCCCAAATAAAATAGGTGATACACATGTAGACGATCTTGGCGGTGGTAGACTCCACCCCGCGCAAAAACTCCGCGCCGCCGAAAAAGAGAATGGTGGCGGCACCCAGCGGAATGGGTACAAATAGCAGATAAGGCCGTAGCTTACCGTAGCGGGTACGGGTCTTGTCTACAATGGTGCCCATGATCGGGTCGTTCATGGTGTCCCAGATCCCCATAAAGAAGATCATCAGCGACACGGCTTGGCCGGGTATGCCGAATACAGTGACCAGGAAAAAGGTCAGCTGCATACGCACCAAGTTATAGCCGATCACCTGGCCGCCGTTGGCAATGCCGTAGATCAAGGTTTCGCGAACGCCTACATAGCGTCGCTCTTTCAGTTCCGTTTGTTCCATAGCATATCCCCCTTCTTTTCATGAATGGAAACGGTTTATATTATTGCCCGCCACAGGCGGTAATTTATTCTTTGGGCGCCAGGCAGTTCTCTGTAAACCGCTCCAGCGCCAACTGATAGGCAGTAGGGTCGGTGTAGTAGCTCCTGGCGTGGACGGCTGCCGGTACGGTCAGCTTTGCCTTTTCCGTGGGGCAGGCGTTATAGAGTTGGTCCCGCATAAAGAAAGGCACAAAGTCGTCCTTCTTGCCGTGGATAAACAGTACCGGCACCCGGGCTTTGGCTACCGCCGCAATCGGCGCAGCTTGGTGGAAGGAATAGCCGGCAAACAGCTTGCAGTATAGATTGCAAATGTGCAGAATGGGAAAGGGCGGCAGATGGAACGAGGTGCGCAGTTGGTAGCGGAATTCCGCCCAGGCGCTGGTGTAAGCGCAGTCGGCAATGATGCCTTTTACTTGCGCCGGGTCCACCTTGTCGCTCATCATCAACACTGTGGCACCGCCCATGGATACCCCAAGCAAAAATACCGGCAGATCCGGATAATGGATCTTTGCATAGTCCAGCCAAAGCAGGGTGTCCAGGCTCTCGTGGGTGCCGTAGCCCATATATTTGCCGTCGCTTTCGCCGCAGCCCCGGTGATCCGGGAACAGCACCGTATAGCCTTTTTTATACAGATAAGGCGCCATAAGGGCAAATTCGCCGGTGCCGTTGCTGCGTGCGCCGTGGCAGGCGATCAGTAGGCGGCCGTTGGGCTTCTCCGGAGTCAGCACTTTGGCTGCCAGTCGTGCACCGTCCGGCGTGTGCAGTTCCACCGATCGGATCGGCAGCTGCGAAAAAGCTGCCACGGCAGCGTTGTTCTTTTTTTCATACGCGTCCGGCATGGCGTTGCCGGCAATGCGGTCTGTGATCCAGCGGGGTATGGACACGGTTTTGCGCCATACCAGCTGGTTAAAAATAAAGCCGCATACGAAAAACAGCAGCACCACCGCTGCGGCGGTCACTGCCAACAGGATACCGATTGCTTTCATATTTTTTCTCCATCAGCCGTCGTGCCGGCCCAGTAGGGCATGCGTGGCGAATTTCGCGCATAAACGGCCAATGCCATCATAACTCATATTGCACAAAAAATCAAGTTGCTTACAATATATTTTGTATAAAATGTCAATACTCGGCTTGCGATTTGTGCACTTTGCTAAGTTTTTGATTTGCAATCCCAAACGGTTGTACGGCTTTACATAGTGGGATCTTTTGGGTGGCAAGTGGGAGAATTGCCATTGCTCTGTACGGGGAGGTATGGTATAGTGTAGATAGTTGTAAAAAAAGAACCCGGAGGGCGAAAGATGATTTTTTACTTAGAAGAAAATCGCATTTTTGTGCTGGAGACGGAGAACACCCATTATGTGTTCGGCATTGACCCGGCAGGGTATAATCGGCATTTGCACTGGGGTGCCAAGTGTGACCCGGCGGATTATGCTTTTACGAAGATCGGTGACGAAAACTCCAATCATTCCATGCTGGACGAATACCGACAGGAGCTGACTCCCTTTGGATCCACCGTGTACCGCACCTGTGACCTGAAGGCACAGTTTGCAGACGGCTGCCGGGAGGTGGCGCTGCGCTACACCGGCTATCGGCTGGAGGACGATACCCTGCGCGTTGCGTTTGCGGATGCATACTATCCCTTGCAGGTGCGCCTGGGCTACCGGGTGTATCCGGGGCTGGATATCATCAAGCGCTGGGTGGAGGTGGAGAACACCGGCTCCGCGCCGATTTCCTTTGAGCGGCTGTTTAGTGCTGGGTTCTCTCTGCCCGGTATGGATCCGTATACTTTTGAGAATACCAACGGTGCTTGGGGCGGTGAATTCCTGCCCTGCCGCACGGTGCTGGATGGGGGCAATTTGGTGTATGAGAGCCACCGTGGCGCGTCCAATCATAATCAGTCGCCGTATTTTATCGCCCACCGCGGTGCCACGGAGACCCGGGGCGCAGTGTACTTTGGCTCCCTGGCGTACAGCGGCAATTTTAAGGTAATTGCCGGTCGGGATCTGTACGGTATTACCCGGGTGAGTCTGGGTATGAACGACTTTGATTTTTCGCACACGTTAGAGCCGGGGGCGCACTTGGAGACCCCGCCGGTGTACTGCGGCAAGACAGAGGGATTGGGCGAAATGTCTCGCCAAATGAACCGCTTTTGCTTGGAACATCTGTTGCCGTCCCGATTCCGGGCAGAGACGCTGCCGGTGCTGTATAATTCTTGGGAGGCCACGGAATTTAATGTGAATGTGGCGGACCAGACCCGCTTGGCGGAGATTGCCGCGGGGATCGGGGTGGAGCTGTTTGTGATGGATGACGGCTGGTTCGGTGCCCGCAACAACGACCGTGCCGGGCTGGGGGACTGGTTTGTGAACCCGGCAAAGTTCCCGGGCGGCCTGGACGAACTGATCGGCAATGTAAACGCCCTGGGTATGGATTTCGGCCTGTGGGTGGAGCCGGAGATGGTGAACCCGGACAGCGACCTTTACCGTGCCCACCCGGACTGGACCTATCACTTCCCACACCGTCACGCAGATGAATTGCGCCATCAGCTGGTGCTGAATATGACCCGCAGCGATGTGCAGGCGTATATTTTAGATTGCCTGGATCGGCTGCTGACGGATCACAATATCCGCTATATCAAGTGGGATATGAACCGGCCGTTCTCCCAGGTTGGGGCGGAGAATTTGGCGGATCCCAAAATGTATTCTTATCTGCATACCATGGCAGTGTATCGGATCGTGGATGAACTGAAACGCCGTCACCCGGCGGTGCAGTTTGAAAGCTGTGCCTCCGGCGGCGGTCGGTGCGATTTAGGAGCCATCAGTCACTTTGACCAGGTGTGGACCAGCGATAATACAGACGGCATTGACCGGATGACCATACAAAAAGGCTATTCCATGCTCCACCCCATTAAGACTATGCGAGCGTGGGTAACGGATATTGCCGGGATCAACAAGCCCTGCTCCCTGGACTTCCGCTTCCATATCGCCATGCAGGGGGCACTGGGCCTGGGCGGTAATTTGGAGAAGTACAGTCCGGAAGAACTGGAGATCTGCCGCCGCAATGTGGCGCTGTATAAGGAGATCCGCCCGCTGGTGCAGTTCGGCGACCTGTATCGGATCCTGGATGCGGATCGGGACGAGGTGCTTTGCAATCAGTATGTCAGCCGGGACAAAATGCAGGCGATTTTGTTCCTGAGTGCCCGGGGCACCCGGTTCTTTAAAAAGAAGATGAACCTGCGCTTTGCGGGCTTGGCGCCGGACAGGGCGTATGCTTTTACATTGGACGGCGTGGCGTGTAAGAAAGGCGGCGCCTTCCTCATGGAAGTGGGCTTGCCCGTCTATGTGCGTGGTGCCGATTATAATCAAATCGTCCGCTTGACCGCAGTAGAATAAGTGAAAAAGAATAGAAAAAGACCGGGTATTGCCGGCGTCTAACAGGCGCGGGTGTTTACTCGGTCTTTTATTTCTGTATTCCGATTTTAGTGCCAGCCGTCACAGTAGTCTTTGTTGTGGGCGATGTAGGCGTCGGTCAGGGCGCAGGCCAGGGAATAGCTGTTCACCAGCGGGTGCAGGGTCAGGGCCTGCACGGCGGCGGCGCGGCTTTTTTCCCGAATGGCTTTGGAGGCCAGACGCTCGTAGTTCTTCACCCGGCGGATCAGCTCCAGATTTTGCTCGTCTACGGCGCCGATCCGATGGGGCGTGCAGCCCTTTGGCCCCACCTCACAGGTGACCTCCACTACATCGTCCGGTCGCAGGCCGTCTATGGCGTTGCCGTTTGGCACGCACAGGATCATGGGGCCGGTTTGGCCGCTTTGGGCGTTTTCTATGAATTTCAGCGCCACACCGGCGTAGCCGCCGTCGTCTTCTTCATAAATATTAAAGTGCCAGGGCTGGCTGCGTTTCTCGCCGGTTTCGCTGGCCATATAGCTGCCCTCTCGCATACCGTACCATTTATTGAATACCGCCAGGCAGCCTTCAAAATCGTTTTCAATATCCATTTGGCGCAGCTGGGCGGTCATTTGCCGGTTGATATCCAAAATCTGTTCACCACGGGTCTGGGGCGCTTTCAGAATATTGGCCACGGCCTGTTCCCGGTAGTAGAAGTAGTAGAGATATTCGTTGAGCACCGCACCCCGATCCCGCAGCAGTTCTTTGGAGAAGTAGCGCATATCGCTGTTCTTGTAGGCGTCATCGTTCTCGATCAGATCGTGCAGAATCTCTTTGCCGTTTATGGTGATGCTTTTGAAGTAGGACAGGTGGTTGAGCCCGTACACCTCGCCGGTAATATTCGCCGGGTTCGCCCCGTACAGCAGGGCAAAGGAGCGGAGCATGCCGGAGGGCGCGTCGCAAATGCCGTAGGTAAAATCGTAGCCCATATCCCGCAGAGTTTGGGACACGACCCCGGCCGGATTTGTAAAGTTGAATACCTTTACGCTCGGCTTCGCATATTTTTTAATCAGCTCGCAGTAGGCAGCCAGCGCCGGTACGCTGCGCATGGCAAAGGACAGCCCGGCAGCGCCGGTGGTTTCTTGCCCCAGTACCCCGTGATCCAGGGCAATGCGCTCGTCCTTGGCACGCATTTCGTCCTGCCCCACCCGAATGGTGGTGATTACATAGTCCGCGTCCTGTGCCGCTTCCACCGGGTCGGCAGTGATGGAAAAGCGCATTTCCGGGCACAGCAGGCGCGCTACATGCGCCGCCATACCGCCGTAGATGCGCAGCTTTTCCTCGTCATTGTCCATAAAACACAGTTCGTCGATCCCCAGCCGCTTTGCTTTTTGGGCAATGCTTTTTGCCAGGAACATGGAGCGCACACCGCCTCCGCCAAGTACCGTGATCTTCATAGAACCCCTCCTGTATTCCCGCGCGCTCGCGCCAAATTTCCAATCTTATAGTACCCAATTCACCGCCCCTTTGTCAAGATGCAATCTCCGCTCTTCCAAACCCGGGCATACAAAAACGCACAGACAAACTGCCTGTGCGTCAAAGTGATGGAAATAAAGGCGTTATCTGCGCAGCCAATTTCTTTTTCATGGCGGTGAAGCGTTTTGCTGTCTTTACTGTCAGAGGTAACGATCACATCGCAGGCGTAGTTGGTGGTGCGCACATAAAATTTCTGCTGTTAGCGGCCGGAACGCAGTTTTAAAGCGCCGGCGCTGCCGGGCAGCAGCTTGGCTGATTTCTTTCTTCTTTCTGCGGATCGGTCGAAACATACTAAAGCTCCTTTCTGAAATGTGTCGGGCGTTTCATTGGCCCATCATTTGGGCATTGAATGGTAACAGGTAGAGCATAGCGGTAAAATACAATCATATCTATTTGCTATATGGTACAAAATTTTGTAACTGCTTGTCAATACGCAATTTTGCATTTCAGAATTTCTAGTGTTTAGGCTTTATTGACTCGGATTTTTAAAATCCACTATGATGACTTTGCCATTTTGTCTTTTTTATAATTGACTTTTACAAACGCTTTGCATTGTTCCAAACAAATCTCCTTTTGCGATGCTGTCAAAGAACGAAAAACACGTAGCAAATCATCCTCCTGATGGCTTGTTGTGGGATTGGAAGTAAAGTCTAAAAGATAATCGATAGAGACATTGAAAAATTTGGCAATCAGTTTTAAAGTGTCAAAATCCGGTTCTCTTGTGTTTTGCACATAGCTGCCTAAGGTGGATGGCGCCAAGTTCAGTTGCCTTGCCAATTCTTTTTGCGTTATCTTTCTTTCTTCGATCAATGTGCGCAAATTGCCCCCAAAGCTCATAATATCACCTCCGTTTAATTTTAGATTAAACACAGTAATATTTCTTGCCAAAACGCTAATCGAGTTGACAAACCGCAAAACGAGTATTATAATTGCGGTGAATACTATGATTAGCGGAGGTATGAAAATGAAGAACGAAGAAAATACAAAAACTGCAAAGAAAAGAGCGATCACGAAAGGGGTCTGTATTGTTATAGCAGTTTTGCTGATGGCTGGCATTGCATTTGTTGTAGCCAATTATGTGCATAAAAATTCATCTGCGCCTGTTTCAATGCAGGTGAAAAACGGTTTGTCGGCCTACGAGTTGGCCGTTGAGCAGGGATATGACGGCAGTCTGCAAGCATGGTTAAAATCTCTGGGCGGCAAATCTGCTTACGAAATTGCTGTGGATAACGGCTATTCCGGTACAGAAAGCGAATGGAATAAAGCGGTTGCGAATGTTTCTAAACAGAACAGTGTAACCATTCAAAATGCTGCATTTTCTACAGATGGCGAGTTAATCATTACCTTGTCGGATGGAACAGCAATTCATGCTGGCAAAGCTGTAGGCGTTGCCGGTAAAGACGGCACAAACGGTGTGGACGGCGCCGATGGCAAAGATGGTACAAACGGCATAAACGGTGTTGACGGCACCGACGGCGCAAACGGTGCCCATGGTAAGGATGGCAGCGATGGTAAAGGTATCTCAGCTGCAAGCGTAAATACAGATGGACAGCTGATCCTCAAATTTACCGATGGTTCTACTGTGAATTTGGACAAGATTGTTGGTGCCAACGGTACCGATGGCGTGAGCGTGACTGAATCTGTGATCAATGCCAAGGGTGAACTGGTGCTGACTTATTCAAACGGCCAGGTGTGTAATCTGGGCAATGTGATCGGTGCCGACGGTAAAGACGGTGCAAATGGTAAAGATGGTGCCGATGGTAAGGATGGCATCAACGGTATAAATGGCAAAGACGGCAAAGACGGTGCCGATGGCAAGGATGGCGTCAACGGTACAAATGGCAAGGACGGAAAAGACGGCATTAGCGTAATCAAATCCGAGATCAATGCAAAAGGCGAATTGATTGTTACCTACTCCAATAATGTAATTGATAATTTAGGCAAAGTTGTTGGGCAAGCCGGCACCAAGGGCGACAAAGGCGATACCGGCGCCCAAGGTGAAAAAGGCGACAAAGGCGATACCGGCGCCCAAGGTGAAAAAGGTGACAAAGGCGACACCGGCACACAGGGTGTCGCAGGTAAAGACGGCATCAACGGTACAGACGGCGTGAGCGTGACTGAATCTGTGATTAACGCCAAGGGTGAACTGGTGCTGACTTATTCAAACGGCCAAGTGTGTAATCTGGGCAATGTGATCGGTGCCGACGGTAAAGACGGAAAAGATGGCGTTGACGGTAAGGACGGTGCCGATGGTAAAGATGGCAAGGACGGCAAAGACGGCGTTAGCGTTATCAAATCAGAGATCAATGAGAAAGGTGAATTGATTGTTACCTACTCCAATAATGTAATTGATAATTTAGGCAAAGTTGTTGGCCAAGCAGGCGCCAAGGGCGATAAAGGCGATACCGGTGTCCAAGGTGAAAAAGGCGACAAGGGCGACACCGGCGCACAGGGTGCCGCAGGTAAAGACGGCATCAACGGTAAAGACGGCACAAATGGTAAGGACGGTACCAACGGCCAAGATGGCGTTGGCATTAGCGCCATTGAGATAACCACAGACGGAAAACTGAATATCACTCTGACCAACGGTACCAAATTGGATTTGGGTACGATTAAAGGTGAAAAGGGCGAGAAAGGTGACAAAGGTGATAAAGGCGATACCGGTGCACAAGGCGTAGCCGGTCAAGACGGCAAAAACGGTACCGATGGTGTAGATGGTAAAGACGGCGCACAAGGTGAGAAAGGAGACAAGGGTGACAAAGGCGATACCGGTGCACAAGGCGTAGCCGGTCAAGACGGCAAAAATGGTACCGATGGTGTAGATGGCAAAGACGGTGCACAGGGCGAAAAGGGTGAAAAGGGCGAAAAGGGAGACACCGGTGCCCAAGGTGAAAAAGGTGCTGACGGCCAAGATGGCGTTGGCATCGCCGCCGTGGTCATCAATGATTCAGGCGAGCTGGAGTTGACCTTTTCTGACGGTCAGTTGATCAATCTCGGTAATGTAAAAGGATCCAAGGGAGATCAAGGCGAAAAAGGTGAAAAGGGCGACAAGGGCGATACCGGCGCCCAAGGCGAAAAAGGTGAAAAGGGCGACAAGGGCGATACCGGCGCCCAAGGTGAAAAAGGTGAAAAGGGCGACAAAGGCGATACCGGCGCTCAAGGTGAAAAAGGTGAAAAGGGTGACACCGGCGCCCAGGGTGCTGCCGGTAAAGACGGCACCGATGGCGTAGATGGCAAGGACGGCCAGGATGGCGTTGGTATTGCAAATGTGACCGTTTCTGATCAGGGTGCGCTGAGCGTAACGCTCACCAACGGTACGGTTGTAAACCTGGGCAATATTCGGGGCACGGATGGCATAGGTATCGCAAAGGCAGAGATCAATAGCGACGGCCGACTGGTGCTGACATACAGCGACGGAACGGTTCATGATCTGGGTCCGGTTGTGGGCGCTGACGGGCAGGACGGTACCAATGGGCAAGACGGCTTGGGCATAAAATCCGTAACGGTCTCTGCCGATGGTCAACTGAGTATTACCTATACGGACAATTCTGTAGTGGATTTAGGCAACATCAAAGGCGAAAAAGGTGACAAGGGCGAAAAAGGTGAAAAAGGTGACAAGGGCGATACCGGAGAAGCCGGTCGCGGCATCGCCAAAACGGCCCTGGTAAATGGCGAGCTGATTGTTACCTATACCGATGGTACGCAGGATAATTTGGGTGCAATTAATACTACGGCAGAAGAATTTGACGACTATTTTGATTATACATTTGTTTCCAAAACGGAACTGCGTGCCACACTTAAAGAATCAGCTGGAACTGTAGATCAGTACGGCACGATTGTGGTGCCCAGTCAACATAACGGTAAAAAAGTTGTTGCGGTAGCTGGCTTCAAGTATGCATGGTACGCAAAAGTAGTGTTGCCTGAGGGCATTCAACGCATAGATAACCAATGCTTCATGAGTTGTAGTTTTTTGACAGAGATAGTCATGCCAAGTACAATAACGAGAATAGGGACGGAAGCGTTTTCTGGGTGTAAATTATTAACAAATATTACAATTCCGAAAAATGTGAAGGAAATCGGGGATAACGCCTTTTATGGTACGGATTTAACATCAGCCGTCTTTGAAAATCCAAACAACTGGGAGAGGTATAAAAGGGGTGACTATTCTACCAGTAGATCTTCTGTAGATGCATCAACATTAGCAGATCCGGCAAAAGCAGCGAAGTTGCTAACGGAAACATACCTTACTGGTAGTGGGGTTTCTAATCGTACATATGTTTATGGCAAACGATAAGCCAAGCAGTTTAAGATAACATTTGATGCTTGCTTTGAAAAGAGAAAAACAATGATTTTGTCAAGGAGGTAAATAACATGATTCAAGGTGAAAAAACGAAAACATACAATATTTCTGCAGATTTGGTTCCTGTAGATATTGAGGTGATTAAGGCGTATATGCTGGGGGCAGTCAACAGCTTTTGCAATGTTCAGCCCGGCGAGCCTTTTTCCGTGCGTATTTTGTTTGGTGGCAATAACAGGGATTGGCACAATACACCGATGCAAAAGCTGTATGATTATTACTTGAGTCAAGGCAAAAGCACGGAGGAGGCACATCAAAGTGCGGCCATTGACGCGGGCAGACTGTTAAAAGCGGTCCTTGAGCGAGATCAACGGGAATTTGCGATCGTTGGTCAGGAGACCGGCAAACAATACAAACTGGTATAAGCATAAACAAAGTGCGCGGACTGGTTCCGCGCACTTTGTTTATGCCTTTAAAATACAGCAACGGCAGTGCAAAGCTTTATACCTTTACAGCTTCTCCAGCAAGGGGAGCAGATCCGGTAGGCGGTGGATCTGGTATTCTACGGTGCCGTCGGTGGGGAGGGGCAGGCGGTTCGGGTTGTACCAGCAGGTGTGCATACCGGCGATTTTGCCGCCCAGCATATCGGAGGTCAGACTGTCGCCCAGCATCAGGCTCTCGCTGCGCTTTACGCCCGGCAGGCTGGCAAAGCAAGCGTCGAAAAAGCCCAGTTGAGGCTTATTGGCGCCTAGGTACTCGGAGATAAACACCCGGTCCAGCAGAGGCAAAATGCCGCTGTTTTTCAGCCGCCCTTCCTGTACCCAGCCGGTGCCGTTGGAGGCCAGACACAGGGTATAGCGCCCATGGAGGGCGGAGAGCAGTTCTTCTGCTCCGGGGAGAAAGAAGTGGCGGCTGCTCAGCCGTTCCATATAGTAGTGGTTCACTTCCTCCCGATCCAGGTCGCTGCCCAGGTGAGTCAGCAGCAGATCAAAGCGGCGGTAGCCGATCTCCGATCGTTGCACTTTGCCTTGCTCCAGCAACTTCCACTGGGCATCATTACCGGCACTGTACAGAGCCAAAATCTCATCTGAATAGGGCAGGGTGTAGTGGCGCATGGTTTCCTCCAGTGCCACTTGTTCCGCCTGCTGAAAGCTGAACAGCGTATCGTCTAAATCTAAAAAAATCGTGGTGATCATAGCGAGCTCCTTTGGCTCCAGTATAGCACAGCTGCCGCAGAGTGTGCAAGTCCCAAAAAACGGACGGCAGCTTGTATGCAGGCGTATTTTATGGTATGCTTTTTCCAAGGAGGTAGAGGAATGGATGCAATCAATTTGATTTTATTTGCGGTGCTTTTTGTGCTGCAGGTGGCGATCCTCATTTTGCTGCTGCGCCGCCGCAGTGGGGATGCAGGGCACCAAACGGAGCTGCTGGCGCGGCAGCTGCAAGCCCAGGACAATGAGCGCCGTGCCCAAATAGAGCGGTTGGAAGCGGCAGTGCAGACTCTGCGGGAGGATAACTATCGTCAGCAGGTGAAGCTGCTGGAGCTGGTTCAGAACCAAAGCGACAGCCAAACCCGGCGGTTGGGTGCCTTTATGGCAGAGATGCAAAAGAGCAATGAGCAAAAGCTGGACCAAATGCGTCAAACGGTGGACGAAAAACTGACCGGCACCCTGAACACACGGCTGAATGCCTCGTTCCAGACTGTATCCCAGCAGCTGGAGAGCGTGTACAAGAGCCTGGGCGAAATGCAAAAGCTGTCCTCCGGGGTAACAGAAAGCGTCAACGGGTTGAATCGGGTGCTTACCAATGTAAAGAGCCGAGGCACCTGGGCGGAGGTGCAGCTGGGCAATATTTTAGACCAGACGGTGCCGGGTATGTACGATACCAATGTGGCCACCAATCCCAAGTATAACGGTCGCGTAGAGTTTGCGGTGCGGATCCCGGCGGCGGACGGCAGCGGTCACGCCTGGCTGCCCATTGATTCCAAATTTCCTATGGAGGATTATGCACGCTTGACCGCAGCGGCTCAGGCCGGGGATCGACAAGGCATGGAAAGCGCCCAAAAGGCGCTGGAGCAGCGGGTGCGTGACGAGGCCAAGTTGGTGCGTCAGTACATTTCTGCCCCGGAGACCACACCCTTTGCGGTGCTGTATTTGGCCACCGAGGGGCTGTATGCGCAGATTCTGGGCAGTCGCAGCGGACTGGCGGAGAAGCTGCAGCAGCAGGGCATTTTGCTGGCCGGGCCCACCACGGTGACAGCGCTGCTTAATGCGCTGGCAATGGGCTTTCGCACCCTGGCCATCAACCGCAAAGCCACGGAGGTGTGGCAGGTGCTGGGCGCTGCTAAAATGCAGTATGAGAAGTTCGGCGACCTGCTGCAAAAGGCACGCAAAAAGGTGGATGAGGCCGGCAAGGTGCTGGACGAGGCGGATCACCGTAACCACATCATTCAAAAGCACCTGCGCCGGGTGGAGACCCTGGACGACCCGACGGCAGCGGAAGCGGTACCGGAATTATTTGACTGAACAACCCCGATAAAAAGGGCGCCTGCTTACAGCAGACGCCCTTTTGCTTTACGCATACGCTTTGATAATTTCCCGTATCATACGAACATTGTCCTTGGTGTGCAGGGCGTTTGGAGCCTTGTATTCCAGCAAACAGCAGGGAATGTTCAGCTTTTTGTGTACCCAACCGATGGCGTAGCCTTCGTTTGCGGCATAGACGCCGTCTTTCATTTTGTTTAAGTGCAGGGTGCGATTGACGATTTGGCACAGCTTTTTGGTACCTAAGGTTTCGTTAAGCCAGCCGTGGGCATTGATGTACACATTGGGCTTGCTGCGGAGAATAAAGTCTCGCAGGGCACGGGTCTCTTTGCCCTTAAACGGACCGAAATCCCGGTTTATATCAATATGCGCGGCGGTGCAGCGCCCAAAGGCATTCTTGCCGGAGCGTTGTGCGTTTTTGCCGGCAATGGCACCGTCCGGATTGGCGCAGGGTACAATAACCAATCGGTAATTGCCCAATTCCTTCGGGTGGGAAGCAAAGTGGGCTATCAAGTGGTTGGCAATGGCAGTCAGACGCTGTCCGTCTCTGGCATAATCGTCCTCAAAGCCGTGGATGGCAAAGTCAATAAACAGCGTCTTTTTGTACTTGCCGTTTGCCGGGGTGATGATATAGCCTTCCAAATTGCGATTTTGTACGGATTTGCCATAAACCACTTGAGTCACATGGTTGTGGTCTAAGGCCAACTGTGCGGCATTTGCATTCAGCGGCAGCGCCTTGTTTTGTACGCGAACGGTAATCTGTGCCGTAACACCATTATAGGTGCGTACGGTCAGTTGGGTTTTGCCGTTGGCTTTGCCGGTAATGTAGCCTTGCGGAGTGACTGTGGCAATGGCAGAATCCCGGGTTTTGTATGTAACGGTGTAGGCTGCGGTGCCACGGGCAAATTGCAGCTTTATCTTATGGTTGTTGGCACCCTTTTGGATAATCACATTGCCGCCTTTAACGGCTAATTTGGTGGGAGCGGCCTTAACCGTAACGGTGCAAGCGGCGGTTTGGCGTCCGTAACGCACGGTCACTTTGGCTGTACCGATTTTCTTGGCGGTAACCACGCCGGATTTGCTAACGGCCAGTACGCTTGTGTCTGCTGAACGATAGGTGCAGTCGGTAGGGTGGATACGAGAATTATTGAATTGAATACAAGCGGCTTTTTCGCCTAAGCCCAGCGCAACGGTGGTGCGCTTTAATGTTAGATTTTCTGCAGCATAGGCTGTGCAGGTGTTGCTGAGCAAAAACATCAGCAGCAATAGTGCTGCCGCTATGGAAGTGCGGTGCTTCATAACAGAATCTCCTTCTTTTCTGATTTGGCAGCGACCCGGGTGCCACTACTGTAACAGTGTATCATTTCTTGCAAAGTGTGACAAGTTGTTTGCGTTTTTTGCCGTATTTTGATATTTGCGTTTATACGCTGCGGTTTTGTGTACGGCAAAGTGCTGCAAAATTGTGCCGCAAATGCAAAAAAATTTGTTTTTGCGTTTATTGCGCCGCTTTAGACTTTGTGGTAAAATAAAATCGAGGTATTTGATTATGGAGCATCTTTGGAAACAGAATTTGCGGCAGATTGAGCCGTATGTACCCGGGGAGCAAAGCAGCGACCCGGATCGGATTAAGCTCAATGCCAATGAGAACCCGTATCCACCGGCCCCCGGCGTGGAGGCGGTGCTGCGCAGTTACGACCCGGCAGCGCTGTGCCTGTACCCGGACGCCAATGCCCGGCTGCTTAAGGCGTCCATTGCCCGCCACTACGGCGTGGCGCCGGAGCAGGTATTTGTGGGCAACGGCTCGGACGATGTGCTGGCACTGGCCTTTCAGTCCTTTTTTAACAGCGACAAGCCCATTGCCTTTCCGGATATTACTTACAGCTTTTACCCGGTGTGGTGCCGGCTGTTTCACATTCCTTTTGTAACCTACCCGCTGACGGCGGACTTTCGCATGGATCCGGCGGATTACGCGGCGCCTAACGGCGGCGTGGTGCTGCCCAATCCCAATGCCCCCACCTCTATCGGTGAGGACCTGCCCTTTGTGCAGGCGCTCTTGGAGGGCAATCGGGATGCTGTAGTGATTATTGATGAGGCCTATGCGGACTTTGGCGGCGTCAGCGCCGTGCCGCTGCTGGCGGACTATCCCAATTTGCTGGTGTGCGGCACATTTTCAAAATCCCGCTCTCTGGCCGGGCTGCGGTTGGGCTTTGCCATCGGCAGCCCAGAGCTGATCGGTGTATTGGAAGCAGTGAAGAATTCCTACAACAGCTACACGGTGGACAATTTGTCTCTGCTGTGCGGTGCAGCTGCTATGGATGATGAGGCGTATTTTGCCAAGACCACGGCGGCGGTGATAACCACCCGAGAGCGGGTGCGCCGGGCGCTGGAGCAGATGGGCTTTTCCGTATTGCCCTCCCGCACCAACTTCCTTTTTGCAACGAAGGACGGCGCGTCTATGCGGGAACTGTTCCTCTATTTGAAACAAAGACATATTTACATTCGCTATTTTGACCTGCCGCGGATTGACAATTATGTGCGTATTACCATCGGTACCGACGCGCAGATGGACGCATTTTTGCAGGGAACGGAGGCTTTTTTGCGTGGAGAATAAAAAAGTTGCGCTGATCTTCTTGTATTTTATCGGTGCCATTCAGCTGGTGGCCGGTGTGTACACCCAGCTGGTGGGGTTGTTTCATTGGGACTTTATGTCCCTGTTCCCGGTGGTGGAGATGGGCACCCAGCAGATCTTGTATTTGAATTTGCTGGCGGTGTTCCTGGTGACCACGCTGATCCATATTGTGGTGGCGGCACTGGTCAATGACGGCAGCTACGGCCCACTTGAGGTGCTGCAGGCTTGCCCGCCGCTGACCGTCGTGGTGCCGCTGGTGCTCTTTGGCATTTCCATTTATACCACTCTGGGCGCTACCTCGGCGGGGGAGCGGGTGTTCTGCCTGGCTGTGTCCGCTTTGTATATTCTTGCCTGCTATATCAGCGTGGGCTGCATTGCCGCTGTGCGAGATATGGAAGATTAAACAAGAAAACAAACAGAAAAGGACCTCTGCGTGCCAAACACAGAGGTCCTTTTTTATGCTTTATTTACCGAGAAAGAGTACCAACAGCAGTGCCACTACGGCAATACCGCCTAAGGCGGCAAAAATTTTAACCGCTCGGGAAATGGCGTCGTACACATTGGTGGGCATGATTTGGAAGAAAGCAAAATGCAGCGGCTCTTGCAGCTTTTTGCCTACCAAGTCCCGGTAGCGCAGGTCCTGGGTGGACAGGCTGCCGTCTCGGTGCAGCGTAATGGTGCGCACACCTCGATCCAGTCCCGGGCCGTACACATGGAACCCGGCGCCCTGGGTGTAGCCCACATCAATGCCGCGAATATCACCGTGGAAGGCGTTGTTGTGGTCGTGGCCGAAGTACAGGCCCTTCACTTCGCCCTTTTCGCAGAAGGCGTCAAACTCGCCGCTGTTCTCCTGGGGATCGGCGGGGGACTCTTTCATAAAGCCCTCTTTGTCTACCCGCTTTCTGTTCAGTACGAACCACTCCTTGGCGTGGGTGCGGAAGCCCTGTACTGCGCCTTTGGTGGACTTTTTCACCTGCGTGAGCAGGTCAAACACCTCGCACACGGGAATGTGCTGAATGACAACGGAGGGAATGGTGTGGCCATATTGTTTTTCGTAGCTGTCGCGTACGCCCCGATACCAGTCAATCTGGTTTTGGTGCACATGGTCGTAGCCCACTTTCAGGCTGGAATGGCTGTCGATCAGGTAAAGCAGATAGCCGGGCCGGTCGCCGTCGGCGATTTCCAACACGCAGTTGCCCACACCGTCCACGCCGGGCGTATCCTCTCCGATAAAACCGGGGATCTCTTTGTAGATTTCAAACTGGGCACGGTTGTCCAGCCCTACCTGCCGATCGTGGTTGCCAAAGCAGATGGCAAAGGGCAGATGCCGCTCCACCACCGGGGCGGTCAGCTCTTTCAGTACCCGGCGTACCTGGTTTACATCACCGTGGAACCCGCGCCCCCAGATCTGGTCACCGCTGTATACCAGCAGATCCGGCTCCTCTCGATCCAAGGCGGCGTTGATCAGCGCCAAGGTGTCCGGGCTGACCTTGCGGCCCTCTTGCGTATCTGCAATTTGCAGGATCTTAAAGGTGTCGTTCTTGAATGTCAACTTCATATTTATTCTCCGTTCTCAGGAATTTTGCCTTTTTTCTAATTTTAACACAAGAAAGCCTTGACGGCAACGCTTTTTCAAATTATAATATGAAGTGCTGTTACGGCAAGTACATCCGCCCGTGGCGAAGCTGGATATCGCAGCAGATTCCGATTCTGAAGGCCGGGGGTTCGAATCCCTCCGGGCGGACCATAAACGCGGCAAGCGTCTTTACGATGCTTGCCGCGTTTTATTTTTTTGCCACTTGCCGGTGCGTGTATCGGCAAAAAAAGTACACGATAATAGCGCCGACAGGCTGGACAGCTTTGTAAATAGGCGGTTTGATTCTTTTCCATTATATATAAGAGAGTTCTTGATTTCATCCGGAAGCTATGTTATACTGAGTATGAACGAACGGTCAGTAAAGTTAGAAACGAATAACTATAGATTTTGGAAAAACTGACCGGGTGCCGTTCTTGCCGATTTTGCCCCCATTTTTGAATTTTGAACGGAGGTAAGAAGATGAAAATAGGGAAGAAACGACTCACAGGTACGCTTTTGGCGCTTTGTGCCGCTTTGTTGGTGCTTTGCATCGTGCTTGCCATAGGATGGAGCAAGGCGGCAAAAGCCGACGCAGAATTGCCGGAGGTGCGGAACAACGGCACGGCGGTTCAGTGGAAATACAGAGATGAAACCGATTGGCGCGACCTTGTGGCGCTTACCGAACTTACGGGTGCTGCCGGAGAAAACGGAAAGAATGGAGCCAACGGCGAGAATGGCACCGACGGTAAGAACGGCAAAGATGGGATGAACGGCATTGACGGCACAGACGGGCAAAACGGTATCGACGGTAAGAACGGAATAAACGGTGCGAACGGCAAAGATGGTATGAACGGCGTTGATGGCATAGACGGGCAAAACGGTATCGACGGTAAAGACGGCATAGACGGCATCAACGGCAAGGACGGCATGAACGCCAAAAATATAGAAGTGCAGCGAGCCGAAACCCACATACAGTGGCGTTACGAGGGCGGCGAGTGGCAGAACCTTGTGGCGATCGCCGATATAGAAGGCCCTGCCGGACAGAACGGTAAGGACGGCGCGAACGGAAAAACGCCGGAATTCCGCGTAAGCGAAAATATCCTGCAATGGCGCTATGTCGGCGATGAAATATGGCTGAACCTGTACGACCTTACCGCATTAAAAGGTGCGGATGGCAGAGACGGCGTTGACGGTAAAGACGGCATAAACGGAAAAGACGGCGCCGCCGGTAAGGACGGCACCAACGGGCAAAACGGCAGGGACGGCAAAGACGGTAAAACACCTTTTATCGGCGAAAACGGCAACTGGTGGATCGGAGACATCGACACCGCCGTAAAAGCCGCAGGCATTGACGGCACAGACGGTGTTGACGGCGACAAGGGCGAAAAGGGAGAAAAGGGCGACAAAGGCGACAAGGGCGACAAAGGCGACAAAGGCGACAAGGGTGACAAAGGCGATAAGGGCGACAAAGGCGACCCCGGTCAGAACGGCGGAAGCTTCGGGTACTTTGCAGCAAACGGCAGAGTATACAGTTGGGGAACACCGCTTCCGTTCAATGTAAAAAAAGAAAGCGGAGATTTGATCTCCTATGACTCATCAAGCAAAACAATCACCCTTTCAAAAGGTCACACATACAGTATGGTGTTCAGCGGAACGGTTATGATCAGCGCTAACGGTAACTATAAGTTGTGCGGTGCATCACTCATTGACGGATATAACAGTTCGGAAATGATGCTTGAGACGCGAACCTATGTGAGTATGATAGATGACGGTCAAGGTGCAAGACTTGGTATGTCGTATAACACGATATACCGTGCCGAAGCGGATATTGCTTTGACATTTCAATATACAAATATGCTCTTCCAGAATACCAATTTTACCGACAGTCAGTACAACATAACCATTATTGCTCTTGACTGAGCCGACCTATACGGAAACGGAGGTAGCAAGAAATGAAAAAACGAATACTCAGTATCCTGCTCGCCCTATGTATGCTGTTCTGCCTTGTGCCGACTACGGCGTTTGCCGCGGACTGCGCGGAGGATCTGGTAGACCCCGTGATCTGGATTCACCTCAGTTCTGATGGCGGCGGCTACTATGACGTTCTAAATGGTACATGGACGGCGGCGGATTTCTTCCAGCCGGGCAAGGCGCCAAAGGGAGCGAAAATCACTGCGGTCACGCCGCCTACTTCTCCCTCCATTCCGGTTAGTGTGAATGTAAACAGCGACGGTACGCTGAACTGCACGAAAACCGAAAACACCACGGAACCAGTACCCAAATCAGAGACCTATACCGTCACCATCACCAGCGATGACTACGCGCCCATTTCCGCTCCGCTGACCGTGCGCCAGTATCTCAATGCAGGCTTTAGGGGACCGGTCTATTTCGATGATGAGTTGCTCTACGGAGATACCTATACTTACACGTGCCGGGTGAATAACCCCGGTGAAAACGGCGTCTGGTCCGCGCTGATACAGGACCCCCAGATGTTTGAAATTTATAAAGAGACCACCGACACCACCAGCGAACCGGGGAAGTCTATCTACACCGTCCACATCCGAGCCATCAAGGCAGGCGCACGCGTAACTTGTATCGACTTTCTGTATGTTTCCGATACGACAATGGCATCGTCTAAAGTTTCCAGGGGGGCTGTCACCGGCGGTGCTGTCCGTACGCGCCCCCTCACCGTGACGGCTGGCAGCGCAACCATCACCGAGGGCAATGCGCTGCCAACAGACCTTGTGACCTGTACCGGCCTGCTGAACAGCGAAGGACGCAAGGACGACCGGGATACCGTACTGGACAATGCTCTGGGCTACCAACTGCTTGACGCAAACAACGAGGAAGTCACGGCGGCAACTGCCCGCAATATGCCCGGAACCTACACTGTTGTTCCCGCTGCCACCCTCAAATCCGGCTGGGGCGAGCGGTATTCGCTTAACAAGGTCAACGGCACGCTGACGGTGGAAAATCAGCCTGACGAGCAGTTTACCCTCGCCCCCGGCGGCAGATACTATTTCGACCTGTCGACAATGAATATTCCCGGAACGGTAAACAGCAATCTGCCGGACAGCACCCTGCACTATGTGCCGTTTACCTATGTGGGCACGGTGAACGCCTACAAGCTCACATCGGAGACGGCAACCACCCAGGCGTATGCACAGCAGAATAAATATCTCCACAGCCTGTTCATTGCGGATCATGCCGTAACAAATGATGTAAGCTGGGATGCCCTGAACACCGCAGATTTGATTTTCGGCAAGGACTATGCCGCAGGCGGCGTAAACTATACGCTGCGCGCGCCGTCCGCGGGAAGTAGTTTTACAGGCTCGGGCGATTCAGAACGCGGCACGCCCCAAAACAACGAATGGGACAGGATACTGGACAAGAACGACGGATATATCAAAAACTGGGATGGGATGTTTTCTTGGGGGCAAGACACTTTTGAACGTGGTACGGAGCCGAACCGTGCAGTTCGCGGGCTCGATTCGGCCCGCCACTGGAGCGACTTCCATGCTATGGATTCCCGCCCGTTCTTCGGTTTCCGCCCCGTGCTTGATGTCCTGAACCCCGGCACGCTGGGCGCTGACGGGCTGAAAGCCGTTACCCTCGACCTTGGCGGCGGCAAGCTGGGTAATAGCTCCGAGGATATTCAAATCATCGTGAAAACCGGCAGCGACTTTACCGCGCCTGCGTCCGACGACCTGACCCGCCCGGACGGAGATACAGGCAATTTTTTTATGTGGCGCGGAAGCAACGGTAAATTCTACGTTCCCGGTGACAGCGTTCCTGCTGATGTGACAGCACTGACAGTGCAGTGGACAGTCCCGACCTATGCCGTCACACTGCACCCCAACGGCGGCACCATCAACAGCGGCAATGTCACCGGATACACCTATGGCGTGGGCGCAACACTCCCGACAGCCGACGATATGACCAATACAGGCCACACGTTCAAGGGCTGGTATGTCAACGAAAATCTGACCGGCTCTCCTGTTACGGCAATCGGCGGTACAGGAACGGGCAATAAGGAATACTGTGCAAAGTGGGAGATCAATCAATATACCATCACAGTCAAACCCGAAAACGGCAAAGCGGATATTACCATAACGCAGGACTACGGCACGGCAATTACCGCGCCCGAAGCCCCGACAAGAGAGGGCTACACCTTTATGGGTTGGGATCAGGAAATTCCCAAGACCATGCCTGCCGAAAATATAACGCTCAAAGCACGATGGAAAGACTGTGAAAAGCCCACAGGCGAAATTGTCATAGGCACCAACAAATGGCAGGAATTCTTAAACAAGCTCACCTTCGGCCTGTTTTTTAAGGATACGCAGGAGGTGACGATAAACGCCGCCGACAACAGTGGAACCGTGTTTGTCTCCTATTTGGTGACCGATCGGGATCTTTCAGAGGCGGAACTTCAATCTCTCGTATTTAGCGGATATGAGGAGCCGTTTCGCATAAACCGAAGCGGGGAATACATTGTTTATGCAATGCTTGTTGACGCCAGGCTGAATATAACATACCTTCGTTCAGACCGCGTAACAGTTGACAATGTTCAGCCGGTCATCGGCGGCATAGAAAACGGCAAGACCTATTGTGAAGCACAGACGGTCACCATTGACGAAAAGTATGTGAACACCGTCACCGTAAACGGCACAGAGGTCACGCTTGACGAAAACGGCAGCTTTGTTCTTTCTGCGGCAGACGGCGAGCAGAAGATTGTTGCTACCGACAAGGCCGGCAACACCGCCGAAATGACCGTAACGGTTAACGACGGGCATACCGGCGGCAAGGCGACCTGCACCGAAAGGGCGGTTTGCGAGGTTTGCGGAAAGGCTTACGGAGAGCCTGACCCGAAGAACCACACCGACCTCCAGCATATTTCCGCAAAGGCGGCGACAAAGACTGCCGGGGGCAATATCGAGTATTGGTACTGTGAAGACTGCGGCAAATATTTTGCCGATGCCGCGGCTACCAAAGAGATCAAACAGGCAGATACCGTAACGGCCAAACTGTCAGGCGCTGCCAAATCGCCCCAAACCGGTGGGGACAGCGGCGTTGTGGCCGTATTGCTGCTAAGCGGCGGTGCGTTCATCTGCTTGGTATCCCGCAGGAAAAAGCGCACCCACACCGTGTAAACCACACAAATCATTGCAGAAAAAGAGCAGGCATTATGTCTGCTCTTTTTAACACGCGGCAGGAAAGTCCTTTGCGCTCTTTACAGAGAACGATGGGTATGGTAAAATGCAGGGGAGGTGAGCAAAATGTATGAACCCAGCGAAACACGCTACGAGACAATGCCCTATAACCGGTGCGGCAAAAGCGGTCTGCGACTGCCGGCGCTGTCTGTGGGACTGTGGCAGAACTTTGGCGTGAACAATGATTACGATACCATGAAAGAGATCATCCTAACGGCCTTTGACCATGGGGTGACCCATTTTGACCTGGCTAATAATTACGGGCCGGAGCCGGGGCGGGCAGAGATCAACTTTGGCCGCATATTCAAGGAAAATCTGCGCCCTTACCGGGATCAGCTGATCATCAGCACCAAGGCCGGGTATGAGATGTGGCCGGGTCCCTACGGTGGTCGGGGCGGCAGCCGCAAGTACCTGACTGCTTCTCTGGACCAGAGTTTGCAGCGGATGGGGCTGGAGTATGTGGATATTTTTTACCACCACTGCATGACCCCGGACACGCCGCTGAAGGAGACGGCTCTGTGCCTGGCGGATCTGGTGCGCCGGGGCAAGACCCTGTATGTGGGTATGAGCAATTATGACGGCAAGACCATGCACCGTATGTACCACAAGTGCGACGATGTGCAAGCGCCCTTTGTCATCAACCAAAATCGCTATTCCATTTTTGACCGCACGGTGGAGAAAAACAAACTGCTGAAAGAAGCCCGGGACAAGGGCAAGGGCGTGATCTGCTTTTCGCCGCTGGCCCAGGGGCAACTGTCGGATAAATACGCCAAAGGCATCCCGGAGGGCGCCCGTCTGTTTGGCAACGAAAAGCTGCAAGCCCATGTGGGTTATGATCAGCACCGTGCCCAGCAGATCGAAAAACTCTATCAGCTGGCAAAAGACCGGGGCGAGACCCTTTCTCAGCTGGCAATCCAGTGGCTGTGGCAGCAAAAGGGGGTCACCTCCGTGCTGGTGGGCGTGCACTCCAAGGCACAACTGCTGGAGAATTTGGCTGCGCTGGAACAGCCTCCCCTTAGCGAGGCGGAACTGATCCGTATTGACTCTTACAGCAAATAATAGCACTTTATACAGAATAAGTAAAACAAAAGGAACGCGGCTGGCAGTCGGGTTCCTTTTCGTTTGACAGTGCCGGCGGAATATGCTACCCTTTTACCAAGAACGGCGGGCGGCGGCCCGTGATTTGGAGAGAAAAGAATGCCCTATATGCAAATGACAGAGGAGCAGTTCAAGGTTCCTGTGCTGAAAAATGTGATTTATGCCCTGCGCCTGGTGTGGCAGACGGACAAGCGCCTGCTCATCGGCTATCTGTTGCAAGAGGGGCTGTATGCGGTATTTTCCCGCTATTTGCAGAATATTTTGTTCTTAAAGATCCTGCTGGATGTGATCACCGGCAGCGGCGACTTTCGCACTTATGTGGGGGAGTTGGCGGCGTTTGCCCTTTTGGCGCTGGTGGTGAAGGTGGCCCAGTGGGAGGGTAGGCGCATGGAGAAGTGCGCCACCAAGCGGGTGCTGAAGTTGCTGAACGACCGAATCTTTGAAAAGGCGCTGTCTGTGGATGTGGCCTGTTATGAGAACCCGGAATTTTACGACAAATATCAGCGAGCAACCATGGTGACTACCAATAGCTTTTTTGAACTGATCTGCTTTGATTTTTCTGCCTTTGTGGCGGATGTGGTGGCGCTGTTGTGCGTGATGGCCACGGTGGCGGCGGTGCACCCGCTGTATCTGCTGTTTTTGGTGCCGGTGTTCTTTGTGTTCGCCGTAGAGGTGTATAAGAGCAAGTGCGTCTATCGGCGGGATATGTCCATGACCGCCAACAAACGAATGCAAGCCTATGTGCAGCGCACGGTGTACCTGCGAGAGTACGCCAAGGATATGCGCACCTCCAATATCTTTGCCGTGATGGTTCGGCGTATGGAGGCGGCCACCAAGGCCAATGTGCGCATTTTGAGGGACTACGGCGTGCGGCTGTTTTTGTACAGCGTAGTCAGCAGCCTGCTTGGTGAGCTGCTGCCGGTGCTGGGCACTTATGCCTTTGCCTGCCACAGCTTTGTGCAGGGCAGCGGGCTGACCGTGTCCGGCTTTAGCGTGGTGGCCTCCGGCATTAACGCGGTGCGGGAGTCTACCTTGGACACCACCGAGTGCTTTGACGAAATGACCTTGATGGCGTTGTATTTTCAGAATTTGCGGGAGTTTTTTGACTATCAGCCCCAGGTGGTATCCGGTCCTCTGCCGGTGCCGCCGCTGGAGACGCTGGAATTTTGCCATGTGGACTTTACTTACCCGGGCACCGATCGACGGGTGCTTCACGATGTGAACTTTACCCTGCGGCAGGGCGAGACCCTGGCGGTGGTGGGCATTAACGGCGCCGGCAAATCCACGCTGGTCAAGCTGCTGCTGCGGTTTTACGATCCCACAGCTGGCCAAATTCTCTATAACGGCAAGCCGCTGCCGGAATATGACCTGGAGCAGCTGCGGGCTGCCTTTGGCACCGTGTTCCAGGATTATAAGAACTTTGCCCTGTCCGTCAACGAGAATGTGATCGGCCACGCTTGTACCCCGGCGGAAAAAGCTTTGGCAGAGCAGGCACTGCGCCACAGCGGTGTGTGGGACAAAATTGCCTCACTGCCCCGGGGGGCGGACACGGTGCTGACCCGAGAGTTTGACAAGGCGGGCACCGGTCTGTCCGGCGGCGAAAATCAAAAGGTGTCCACCGCCCGGCTGTTTGCCCGGGACTTCCAGATCGCCGTGCTGGACGAGCCAAGCTCCGCCCTGGATCCGGTGGCGGAGTATAAAATGTATGAGAATTTGCTGCAAGTGACAGAGAACAAGACGGTGATCTTTATCTCGCACCGGCTGTCCAGCGCGGTGCTCAGCGACCGCATTTTGGTGCTGGCCGACGGTCAGGTACGGGAGAGCGGCTCCCACCGGCAGCTGATGGAGCAAAACGGACTGTATGCGGATATGTTCCGCCTGCAAGCCTCCGGTTACAAGCAGAAAGGGGGTGCCGCCGGTGCGCAAGCCTAAGAATGCAGAAGAGCACTCCATGTTCTCCAATTTATTCTACTTTTTGCGGCTGCTGTTTGCAGCCTCCCCGGCGCTGGTGATCGGTGAGCTGGCATGGGGCGTGCTGACGGTGCTGCCCGGCCAGCTGGTCAGCGTGCTGGGGGTTAAGTATGTGATCGACATTGTTACCTCCGGTGGGGACTTAAAGCGGCTGTACGCCGTGGTGGCCGTTGTGGTGGCGCTGCTTGCGCTGTGCCGGCTGGCGTCCTATTTGTATCGGGAGTTCTTTTGGAATGTGCAAAGGGAGAAAGCCTATTACCGGCTGAACCGGCGGCTGTATGCCAAGGCGGCGGAGCTGGACCTGGCGTCTTATGATGACCCGGAATTTTACAACCGCTTTATTCTGACCATTGAGTCCTCCGGCGACAATATCCAAAACCTGCTGGGCCTGGTGCGCCGGTACTTTGGCAACTTGATCTCGCTGATTGCCATTTCCTCTGTGCTGCTGACCATTGACCCGCTGTGTTTGGTGATTATTTTGGCGTCTATTTTGCTGTTTTTGCCACTAAGCAAGGCCATTAGCAACTTGCAGGTGCAGCGCCAGGTGGAGAACACCCGCTATCATCGGCGATCAGACTACTTCCAGCGGCTGTTTTACTTGCAGGATTACGCCAAAGAGGTGCGTATGAACGGCATTGCGCCTCTGCTGATGGAGCGCTACGACCAAGCGGCGGACGATGTGATCGCCTGTCAAAAGAAATATTTCGGCAAGATCACTCGCCGCTATCTGCTCCAGGAGACCGGAGTGCAGGTGCTGGGCTTTATGTTTGTACTGCCCATGTATCTGGGCTACCTGGTGCTGGTGCGCCACCAGATCAGCCCCGGGGATTTTGTGGCCAGCTTTAACGGCGCCTATGCCATCGCCATGAGCCTGAATTTCCTCACCGTGTGGGGCGTTGCCCAGTTTGACGAGCGGGCCAAGCTGATCGAAAAGTACCGGGCCTTTCTCCACGCCGAACCCACCATTCGGGATGGGGCGCAGGCGGCGCCCAAGCGTCGGTCCGGCGAGATCAAGCTGGAACACCTGACCTTTACTTATCCCGGTGGGGCGGCGCCTGTTTTGCAGGATATTAACCTGACGATTCACCCGGGGGAGAAGATCGCCCTGGTAGGCTACAACGGCGCCGGCAAGACCACCTTGACCAATTTGCTGCTGCGGCTGTATGAGCCCTCCGGTGGGCGGATCCTGATTGGTGGGCAAGACATTCGGGACTGCACCCTGCAAAGCCATCGGGATCGGTTTGCGGCGGTGTTCCAGGACTTCCAGCTGTTTGCCTGTCGGGTAGGGGAGAATGTGGCGCTCAGTCCGCAGTTTGACCCGGAGCGGGTGCGCCGTGCGCTGGACCACAGCGGCTTTCAGCGACCTTTGCCCCGGGGCGTGGACACCCAGCTGCTGCGGGAGTTTGACGATGACGGACTGATGCTTTCCGGCGGCGAGAGCCAAAAGGTGGCGGTGGCGCGGGCATTCTACAAGGACTGCCCCTTTGTGATTCTGGATGAGCCCTCTGCCAACTTGGACCCGGTGGCGGAATACCAGCTGAACCGGGCTATGCTGGAGGCTGCCCGGGACAAGACGGTGATCTTTATTTCTCACCGGTTGTCCACCACGGTGCAGGCGGATAAAATTTATGTGATGGAGCAGGGTCGGATCATAGAGAGCGGCTCGCACAGTGAACTGATGGCGGCAGACGGCACCTATGCTTATATGTTCCGGCTGCAAGCGGAGAAGTATAAGAACGCCAAAAGTGAATAACGATAAAAAGCGAACGATTTTTATATCGTTCGCTTTTGTGTTGCTAAAAGATGTTGCCCACCGTTACCTTGCTGTTGTCGTAGATCTCTGCCAGTTCCGTTTGGCACTGGCGAATGGTAGGGCGCAGATCGTCGCTTTCGTCCCCAGCCAAGGGTTGCAGGGTGCCCAGGGTTACCCCCGCCTCTTGTAAAGCGCGGTGCTCCATGAGCACGCATAGGGTGGGATAGCGGGCGGTCCAAATGTTTTGCAGTTGGCGGGCCTTGCGTTCTGCCTCCGGGTAATTTTCTTCTGCGGCGGCTGCGTCCATGCTTTGCAGTAGGGTCTCCATATTCTCAAAGGTGGTCTTGACCGTGTGCTGTTCAAAGATACACAGCCCTGCCACCAGCAGCAAAAACAAAATGGCAAACCAAGTGCGCTTCACTTTTTTCTCTCCTTTTTTACGGCAAAGACGGTGCCGCTGTCATCTATGGTTACCACCAGCTGTTCACCGGGGCGTAGGCTCTCCTTTTGCAGCGCCTTGGCAATGGCTGCTGCGTCCTGCACTTGGTCACCGAAATATTCCGGCACAATGTGGCCGTCGGTGACTACGGGTATGGGAAAGCCGTTGTCCGGCGTCGGTACGCCCAACTGTTTGGGGGTTACCGGGCTTTCCTCAGTACGCAGCCGCACGGACAGGCTGCCGTTGGTCTCTACCACCGCTTCCTCCACGGTGGACAGATCAAATACATCCTTTTGGCGCAGGGCGTCTATCAAGTCATCTACGGTAAAGCGCAGGCGACGCATTTGCTTTTGATCCGGTTTGCCGTGGCGTATGAGAAAGATGGGTCGCCCTTGTAGCAGGTTTCGCAGCCGCAGGCTTTTCATGGACGCCACGGAGGCGAGAATTTCCAGACTTACCAGTAGCAGCATGGGCAAAAAGGCGTTGGCCAGGGGCATGGTGTTGTCTTGTAGGGGAATGGAGGCGATCTGGCTCACCAATATGGTAATGACCAGCTCGTGAGGGTTCAGCTCGCCGATCTGGCGCTTGCCCATGATCCGCATAGCCAGAATGACGGTAAAGTAGATCAGCAGTGCACGAATAAGAGTTACTGTCATTTCAATCACCGGTTGTATTTTGTGAATAAATCCCCCGGTTATGCCAAAATTAGTACGGGTGATAGAAATTGGAAAACCTTAGGCGTCAATATAACGATAATGTACAGAAATTTAAGGCGGACTTTGCGGACTGCTCGGATTTTTTGCTCAAGGAGGCGGAAACCGGCGGTCGCAAGTGTTTTTTCGCTGTGATGGACGGATTGGTGGATTCTTTGCAGCTGGGGCAGATGATTATGGGACCGGTGCTGGGCGCACAGGTGAAGGCCCGCACGCCGGACGAGCAGTTTCGTCAGCTGATGCGTACCTGCGTGCAGTCGGTAGAGCTGAAAGAGGCAGAGACCTTCGAGGATGCTTACTATTATTTGATGAGCGGCTTTTGCGTGTTTGTGTTGGACGGCTGTCCCCGGGCTATGGTCATGGGTATTCAGGGCTGGACCAAGCGCAGTACCGACGAGCCGGAGAGCGAAAGCAATGTGCGCGGAGCCAAAGAGTGCTTTGTGGAGTCTGTGAACGACAACAAGGCGCTGCTGCGTAAGCGCATGAAAACCCATCACTTAAAGCTGCGCCAAATCCAGCTGGGCACCGCCGCCCCAACCCCGGTGGTACTGGCCTTTTTGGATGACCGTGCCGCGGCGGAATTGGTGAATGCGGTGGAGCAGCGGCTAAAGGACGCGCATTTGAACACGGTGGCGGATTACGGCGAACTGGTGCCCTTTTTAGACACAAATATGCGTTCCTTTTTCTCTGCCGTAGGCACCACGGAGCGCCCGGATGTGTTGGCGTCCAAGCTTTATGAGGGCCGGGTGGCAGTACTGGTGGAGGGCACGCCCTTTGTGCTTTATGTGCCATATCTTTTCAGCGATAATTTTCAGTCTTTGGATGATTACGATTATCCGCCGTTTTTCGGCGGCTTTGTGCGGCTGCTGAAGTATTTCAGCTTTGGTATTTCCGTATTTTTGCCTGGGGTGTATGTGGCACTGGGCACTTTTCATCAAGAACTGATTCCCACCAACTTGCTGTTTACCATTGCGTCGGCAGAGTTTCGCACCCCGCTGTCCCTGATGAATGAGGCCATTATGACCCTGATCTTTTATGAAATCATGCGAGAGGCGGGGCTGCGGTTGCCCAAGGTCGTTGGCCACGCGGTGTCTATCATCGGCGCTATCGTCATCGGTGAGGCCACCGTGTCTGCCGGGCTGATCGGTGCGCCTATGTTGGTGATTATCGCCATTACCGCCATTGCCTCTTATGTGGCGTTTCCCCTGTATGACAGCGTGTCGGTGCTGCGGCTCTTGTTTATCCTGGCCGGGGGACTCACCGGACTTTACGGTCTGATGCTGGGCATGGCGGCGCTGTTTGTGAATATTTGCAGTCTCAGCCCCTACGGCGTGCCGTACGCCGCCCCCATCGCGCCGCTAAATGTGCGCTCCCTGGGCGATGTGTTTTATCGGGAAAGTTGGACCAAGCTGGCCCGCCGCCGGGTGCGGGTACAGGATCTGCGGGGTGCGCATATTGACCAGTGTGAATAACAGCAAAATTTCTCCGTTCAGTCTGTTTGCCATGCTGTATATCAGCCGCCTGGTGGTGAGCCTGACCCATGTGCAGTCTATTATGGCAGGTAAGCTGTCTACCCAAATGCTGATGAGCGTGGGGGTAGCGCTGGTGCTTTCCCTGCTGTTTGCGGTGCCTGTGCTTCTTTGTGTGCAGCGGGACTGCTCACCGTTGGGGCACAGAACGCTGGGCACTCTTTATGCCTGTAATTTTATCTTCTTGGCGGGGATCAATGTGAGCCGCTTTGCCTACTTCGCCTCTGCCCGGTTGAATCCGGAGGCCAAAAGTTGGGGATTTGCCTTGCTGATTCTTCTATTTGCGGTATATGGGGCGTTGGTTGGGCTGCAAGGACTGTCTCGTTTTTCCGGCTTCGCCTTTTGCCTGATTGTGCTTGTGGTAGCGGTAGTGCTGGGCTTTAATGTGCAGCACTTCCAATGGTTCAGCCTGTTTCCGCCAGGCAGCAACACCGTGGGTGAAGTGGTACAAAACGGCGTGGTGCTGTCTGCCAATACGGCAGAGATTACGATCTTTTTGGTGTTGGCAGATCGGGTGGTCATCGGCGGACGTCGTTTTGGTGCCTTTTATGGCGCTATGGGGTGTTCGTACCTGACTACGAGCCTGCTGTTTCTCTTTGCCATCGGTGTGATGGGGGACGCGGCCGGGTTACAGGCGTTTCCGGTTTATACCCTCTCTCAGCTGGCAGGCAGCGGCTCAATGGTGCGCATGGACGCGCTGTTCACCGGCTTTTGGATCTTTGCTATCTTTATTAAGGCGGCACTGCTGATTTATTGTGCGGTAGAGACCCTGCCGGGCAGTGGTGGGCACAAGGGCAAGTGCCTGGGCGCCGGTTTGGCGGCCTTTGCCGTCAGTTGTGCGCTGGGACGGTTGATGACTGTGGGTCAGCACTCGCCGTTGATCACAGTGGTGCCCTTTGTAGTGTTTTCCTCTCTCATTCCCCTGGTTTGGCTACTGGGGCACAGAAAGGCGCGTGGTACAAATGAGACGAACCATTAAGCTGCTTCTTTGCTTTTTGCTGGTGGCGGCTACGCTGTGCGGCTGCTCCGGGCGGCGCACCTTGAGCAATTTGGCGGTGGTGGAGGGCATGAGCATTGACCGGGCGGCAAACGGGGTGTCCGTCTCGGTGCAGACCCTGAATATGACCAAGAGCGGCAACGGCTCGGAGGCCCTGTCCGGCAATATTACCATTAATACCGCAGAGAGCGGCACCGGTATTTCCCAGGCGCTGTCTAAGCTGTCTAAGGACTTGTCCCGCAATTTGTTTTTGGGACAAAACAAGATTACGGTGTTCAGCAGCAGCGTGGCACGGCACGGGGTGGGCGACAATATGGATTACTTTGTGCGCAGCGCCGCAAGTCGGCCGGATGTGCTGCTGTGTGTGGCAGACGGTAATGCCAAGGCGCTGCTGCAGAGTAAGGAAGACGACGCTTTGGTGCCCAGCGCAAATATGGTGCACCTGCTGCAGAATGGGCAGGATAGCGGTATGGGCGCGGTGGTGTCCGTTAATGACGCGCTGCGCTGCTTTGCCAGTCCTACCTCGGATATTTATTTGCCGCTGTTAAAGAGAGTGGGCACACATACGGCTTTTGTCGGGCTGGCGCTGTTTGATGGGGGCAAGATGACCGCCACGGCGAACATGACAGATACTTTTGGAATTCTTCTGATGAATGGCAAGATCAAAAGCGGGCTGCTAACCCTGCAAAATGACAAGTTGGGGCATATCGGGGTGGAACTGGTATCCTGCAAGGTGAGGACGAAGAGTGCCATAGAGAACGGCCGCTCGGTGTTCCGGGTAACGGTGCAGGCACAGCTGATGCTGGACGAAGTGCAAAAGGGCTATATCAGTACCATAGATAATCGCTCCATTGCCGTCATAGAGCGCCTGGCGGAGCAAAAGCTGGTGGATCTGTGCACCGGAGCTTACGCCTGCTTGCAGGCCGCCGGATGCGACGGCGTGCAGGTTGGGGCGCAGCTGGCCATGTCAGACCCGGCGGGGTATGCAGCGGTTAAAGCGGACTGGAACCGCGCGTTCTCCGCCTCTGTGATCCAGGCTGTCTGCCACTGCCGGATTACGAAAATTAACGATAATTCCATCAGAGAATAGGCGCCGTCAGCACCGCAGAGTGGAGCAGGCTTACCAGATCACTGCTGCCTTGGGTGTGAAATGCGGCGAACATGGGCACCCCGAATGTGAGCAAAAACAGCAGAGCAAACAGGATCAATACTTTTTTCAAAGTGGATCTCTCCTTTCAGATAACTTGACATTTGTCTATTATAATTGTATAATGATTGTTCTAAATGTATGTTTGAAAGGAGCGATTTTGTGGCTTCCAATTATATTTCGCCCATCTCCATGGACGCACTGTCCAACTTGTGCCAGGAGCTGGGGAAGAATAACTATATCAATGCCCACGATTTTGAACGCTATCAGGTAAAGCGGGGCCTGCGCAACAGCGACGGCACCGGCGTGATGGCTGGATTGACCCGTATTTGCTCGGTAGAGGGCTATTATATTTTGGACGGCGAGCGGATCCCTACGGACGGCAAGTTGTCTTACCGTGGTTATGACATTCGTGATTTGGTGGACAACTGCATTGCCGAGGACCGCTTTGGCTATGAGGAAGTGGTGTGGCTGCTGCTGTTTGGCAATCTGCCCACTGCCAATCAGCTGTATTCTCTCCGCGAGGTGCTGTCTGAGTGCCGGGCACTGCCGGACGAGTTTGTGGAAGATGTGATTATGAAGCACGCCTCCAAGGATATTATGAACAAGATGGCGCGCTGCATTTTGTCCCTTTACTCTTTTGATGAGAACCCGGACGATACCTCCATTCCCAATGTGCTGCGTCAGTCCTTGCAGCTGATCGCTCAGACCCCCACCATTATGAACAGCGCCTATCAGATCAAGCGCCGTACATTCTACAACAAAACCATGTTCCTGCACCCGATCAATAAGGAGCAGACCATGGCGGAGTATATCTTAAATCAGCTGCGGGTGGACAAGACTTTTACCCGCGAAGAGGCCAAACTGCTGGACATTTGCTTAATGCTCCATGCGGACCACGGCGGCGGTAACAACTCTACCTTCTCTACCCGTGTGCTTACCTCCAGCGGTACGGATACGTATTCGGCCATTACGGCCGGCTTCGGCTCCCTGAAAGGTCCTCGCCACGGCGGTGCCAACATTCGGGTGACGCACATGATGGAGGACATTATTGCCCATGTGGCAGACCCCACCAAGCCGGAGCAGGTGAAAGATTACCTGGTTAAAATCCTGAATAAAGAAGCCGGTGACGGCTCCGGTTTGATCTACGGTATGGGTCACGCAGTCTATACCAAATCAGATCCTCGCGCGGTGATCTTAAAATCCAATGCCCGCAAGCTGGCTTATGAGGCCGGATTTGAAAAAGAGTTTAAAACCTTGGAGAATGTGGAGAAGCTGACCCCGGAGGTGTTTGCCGAGGTAAAGGGCGACAACAAGGTGATGTGCGCCAATGTAGATCTGTACTCCGGTTTGGTTTACAAGGTGCTGAAGATCCCGGAGGATCTGTTTACCCCGCTGTTTGCCACCGCCCGTATTGCCGGTTGGTGCGCGCATCGGCTGGAGGAACTGATTTCCGGCGGCCGAATTATGCGTCCGGCATACAAGAGCGTGTCTCACGCCAGAACGTACATTGCCCCGGCGGACCGAGAGGTTCAGGGCTGATTTTGAACGAAAGAGGAGCGAAAAAGTGCGTACCAGACCCCAACTGATCCCTTGGATTCTGACTTTTGCGATCACCGGGGCGGCGGTGGTATTGCGCTTTGTTCAGCTCCTCTTTTTTACGGACAGCAGTACCGGGCGGGTCACGGCTGCCGGTGCGCCGTTGACTTATGGGCTGTATGCTTTGCTGCTGTGTGCCGGTGTGTGTTGCACTGTGTGTGCCCTGCACCAAAGCCATACGGCAGTGGCGGTGGCTGCAAACGGCGGCAGCCGCAGGCTGACCGTTGTGTCCTATCTGGTGTCTGTGGCGTTCTTTTTTGATTTTATTTACCGCTGCTTTTTGTGCTACGACTTGGCGGACGATGCGGTTTATTTACAGTGGAATGACCTGGTCAGCGAAGGGCTGACGGCACTGTTTGCTTTACTCAGCTGCTCCTACTATTTTGTTGTAGGGCGCAGCTATGGGGGCGGACGGTATGATTTTCGCGCTTTCCGCTTCTTTCACTTTGTGCCGGCGCTGTGGGGGCTTTGCCGTTTGCTAACCATTTTAGCTAAGATGGTCAGTGTGCTGGTAGATACCCAGACGGTGTGCGAGGTGCTGTTTTTGGTGGCACTGCTGCTGTTTCTCTTATCCTTTGCAACGGCGGTGGTTACCTCCCGCCATGCAGGGCGTGCGGTGGTGTTCTTTGGCCTGCTGGTGTTTGTGTGCGGCTGTGTGCTGGCATTGCCCGGACTGTCCGTATTGTTTACCGGGCACCGGGGTCTGTTGAACGGCAGCGTGTATTTCGGCCCGGCGGATTTATTGCTGGGTGTATTCGCCTTGGCTTTTGTGCAGGATCTGCGCCGTCGCAGCGCAGCGGATTAGGAGCGTGCCTTTGTTTTTTGCAACCTTAAAGACCGTGGCCGGTCAGGTACTGATGCTGTACCTGATCTCTCTGATCGGCTTTGTGACGGATAAGTTGGGCGTGTTTCGCCAGGCGGATGCCAAGCGAGTGATCGACCTGCTGTTTAATATCGTGCTGCCCATTGCCATTATTTATACATTTATGACCATGGCGTACACCCCGGACCATGTGCGGGGTATTCTTTTGGCGTTTGTGTGCGCCTTTGCCACCCACCTGGTGGGCGGCGTGCTGGGACAGCTGTGCTTTCGCCACCGCAGTCCCATGGAGCGGGGCGTGTACCGCTACGGTATGCTGTTCTCCAACGCCAGCTTTTTGGCGCTGCCTTTGGCACTGGCGGTGATTGGCTCGGAGGGCGTGTTCTACTGCTCCGTTTATGTGGCTGTTTTTAATGTGGTGGCCTTTACCTACGGCATTTATGAGATCAGCGGCCATACCGCCAAGATCGACCTGCGCCGGTTGGTGCTGAACCCCGGCTCCATGGCGGTGCTCATCGGGCTGCCGCTGTTCTTTTTGCAGCCCAGGCTGCCCCAGGTGATCCTGCGGCCCATGGAGATGGTGGGCAACTGCAATTCGCCCCTGGCCATGATGATTTTCGGCACCTTTCTTGCCAATGCGGACTGGAAGCGTATGTTCGCCAAAAAGGAGCTGTACTTTTGCTCCCTGATGCGTCTGGCAGTGATCCCCCTGTGTATGGTGGGGCTGTTTTACCTGTGCGGTGTGCGGGGTGATCTGCTGATCGCTATGGTCATTTCCGCCTCTGCCCCCACGGCCACCAATACGGCTATGTATGCGGCCAAGTACGACAATGACGCCGCCTTGGGCAGCGAGTTGGCCGCCCAGTCCTCGCTGTTTTCCATTGTTACCATGCCGGTGGTGGTGGCGTTGGCAGCGGTGATTTAACCCCTAAAAAGGTGAAATTTGTCTAAATAAGTACAAATTGTAAATTTTATTTGAAGTAATAATACAGATAGTTGTAAAGTTACGAATCAAGGCGTATAATAGGAAGCATTAACGGAAAGGATGGATGTTTATATGAAGCTGGTTATGGCTGTAATTTCCAATAAAGATGTTTCCAAAGTTTTGGATGCGATTACGAAGGAGGGCTTTGCCTCCACCCGTATCTCCACCACCGGTCAGTTCTTGGCCGATGGGCACACCACGCTGTTTATCGGCACGGAGGATCACAAGGTGGAGCAGCTGTTCGATGTGCTGAAGAAGCATGTGACCAAGCGGGTGGTGCGCCAAGCGGGCGTGGCCAGCACGCTGGAGGGCTCGTTGCTGCGCCAGCCAGTGGACGTGGAGGAATACGGCGCTGTGGCGTTTGTGATCAATGTGGACGAGTTCCGCAAATTGTAAAGGCAAGTATGGAATTTAAGCACTTTCTCGGGAATGAAAAAATCAAGGCGCAGCTGTCTGCATTGGTAGACGGCGGCCGCCTGCCCCACGCCGTGGTGCTGGAGGGGGAGAGCGGTCTGGGTAAGCGCACGCTGGCCGGTGAACTGGCTGCGGCATTGGTGTGTCGAGGCGAGCACCGCCCTTGCGACAGCTGCCCCCAGTGTCACAAGGCCCGTGCCGGGGTGCACCCGGATATTTTGGTCTATGCCCCGGAGGGGGGCGCCCGTTCGTTTCACAAAAAGACGGTGGATCAAATTGTGGGCGATGTGTATATGACCCCCAACGAGGCGGATTATAAGATCTACATATTGGTTAACGCCCATTTGATGAGCGTGCAGGCCCAGAATGCCATTTTGAAAGTGCTGGAGGAACCGCCGGCTTATGTGCGGTTCATTTTAACGGTGGAGAATAAGAGCGCTCTGCTGCCCACGGTGCTGTCCCGCAGTGTGGTGTTTCGGTTGGAGGGTGTGCCGGTAGAGATCGGTGCGGATTATATTTTGCAGCGGCAGCCGGAGGCGGACCCGGATCGGGTGCGCCAGGCATTGCAGCTGTGGAACGGCAACATCGGAAAGGCCATGGAGAGCCTGGAGAACGGCGAGGCCGCCAAGTACAGCGCCTTGTCCGCAGAACTGTGCCGCGCGCTGGTGGCGGAGAATGAGTATGCGCTCATTTGCGCCTGTGCACCCCTGCAAAAGGACAGGCAGGCGGTGCTGAATATCTGCGGGGTGCTGCGGGATCTGTTTCGGGACGCATTGGTGCTGGACAGCGGCGCCGATCTGCTTTCCGGCAGCGATGAAATTCCCCGGCCCCTTGGATCCAAATGTACAAGAAAACAACTGCTGCAACTGTTATCTGTGGCAGAGGACACATATCAGCGGGCACTGCAAAATGCCAATAACGCCCTGCTGATCACAAAATTTTGCGCCGATTTGCGCCAGGCGATCGGCCGTTAGGAGGATAGATTATGACAAAAGTGGTAGGCGTTCGGTTTAAGGACACCGGCAAAACATATTATTTTGACCCCAAGGGGTTGGAGATTAAGAAAGGCGACCTGGTGGTGGTAGAGACCGCCCGAGGTATGGAATGCGGCGTGGCCCAGTATGCGCCCAAAGAGGTGGCGGAGAATGAGGTTACTGCACCCCTCAAACCGGTGCTGCGTATTGCCACCGCCAGAGACAAGCAAATTCTGGAAGAAAATAAAGAAAAAGAGAAACGCGCCTACGAGGTGTGCCTGCAAAAGATCGAGAAACACAAGCTGGATATGAACCTGACCGAGGTGGAATACGCCTTTGACGGGTCCAAGATTCTGTTTTATTTTACCGCGGACGGCCGTGTGGACTTTAGAGAGCTGGTCAAGGATCTGGCCTCCACTTTCCATACCCGTATTGAGCTGCGCCAGATCGGCGTGCGAGACGAGGCCAAGATGCTGGGCGGTCTGGGCGTGTGCGGGCGGCCGTTTTGCTGCTCCACCTTCCTGAATGACTTCCACTCCGTGTCTATCAAAATGGCCAAGGAGCAGGGACTGAGCCTGTCCCCCTCTAAGATCAGCGGCACTTGCGGCCGGCTGATGTGCTGCCTGAAATATGAGCAGAACTCTTATGAATACCTGGCCAAGATCACTCCCCGCCGCGGCACCGTGGTGGACTGCAGAGAGGGTCGAGGCACGGTGGTAGACGCTGCGCTGCTCACCGGCAAGCTGAAAGTGCAGCTGGATAATGCGCCGGAGGGCGCACCGGTGATCGTCAATCGGGAAGAAGTGCGCGTGGTGCGTGCGCCCCGTCGGGGCGGCAAAAATGAGAAAAAAGCGGACAAGCCCGCTCAGGCGGAGAAGTAAGGCAAGACTAATTTTTTAGAATTCACTTGCATTTTCAAATCAATGCTGTTATATTTAGGTTGAGAAACATACAGGAGGTGTTTATCATGGCATATCAGATTTCTGATGATTGTATTTCCTGCGGTGCTTGCGCAGCAGAGTGTCCGGTTTCCGCCATCTCCGAGGGTGACGGCAAATTTGTAATTGACGCTGACGTTTGCATTGAGTGCGGTGCGTGCGAGGCAACCTGCCCCGTGGGTGCGCCTGCCCAGGCATAAGCGGATTTTGTAGATTTTTCTGCTTTTGTACAAACAAAAAGGAACACGCCGAGAGCTTTGGCTTTGGGCGTGTCTTTTTTTGTCCGCTTGCCAAAGCGGGGCGGTAGGTATATAATAAGCGCAAAGACCCGGGCACGGCCCGGTAGTGGGAGAGCCTATGAACGAGACGGTTATGCCTTTGGCAGAGCATATGCAAATCGTGGTCAGTGACCGCCACACCTTTGGTACGGACGCCGTGGTGTTGGCGGATTTTGCCCGTATTCGCCGCCGGGATCGGGCGCTGGATTTGGGTACAGGTTGCGGAATTATTCCGCTGCTTTGGCTGCGAGATGCCCGGCAAAATCCGGTGGCGTGCCTGGATATTCAGGACCGGGCGGTACGGCAAGTGCAGCAATCCATTGCGCTGAATCATTTGGAAGAGCGGCTAACCGTGCAGCAGGCAGATCTGCGAGATCATCGGCAGCTGTACCCGGCGGGCAGCTTTACTCTGGTGAGTATGAACCCGCCGTACAAGCCGGTGGACACGGGCGTTTTGTCTCCGGAGCCGTGGGATCAAATTGCCCGGCACGAGGTGTGCTGCACCTTGGAGGACGCCTGCGCGGCAGCGGGCTATCTGTTGCAGTTCGGCGGGCGGTTTTGCATTTGCCATCGGCCGGAACGGCTGGCGGATATTGTAACGGCTATGCGTGCCCATGATTTGGAGCCTAAGCGGCTGCGGCTGGTGCAGCACCGGGAGGGAGAGGCACCCTTTTTGCTGCTGATGGAGGGGCGCAAGGGCGCCAAGCCGTACTTAACGGCAGAGCCTACGCTGATTTTGGAAAGTCCGGCGGGCCGGGCGGAAATGGGAAGAATATACGGCGCATATTTTGAAGGAGGCGCAAAGTGAGCGGTACTTTATATGTGGTGGGCACGCCCATCGGGAATTTAAGCGACTGGTCGCCCCGGGCGGTTGACACCCTGGGAACTGTGGATTTTATTGCCGCAGAGGACACCCGGGTGACCTTAAAGCTGCTGAATCATTTTGGTATCAAAAAAGAGATGGTCAGCTATTATGAGCACAACCGTCGGGAGCGGGGCGAGATCATCACTGCCCGCATTGCGGCGGGGGAGGACTGCGCCATTGTAACGGATGCGGGTATGCCTGCCATTTCGGACCCGGGGCAGGATCTGGTGCACCTGTGCCACTTGCAGGGGATCCCGGTGGTGTCCGTGCCCGGACCGGTGGCTTTTGCCACAGCGCTGGCGGTGTCCGGTATGGAGAGCGGGCGCTTTACCTTTGAGGGCTTTTTGTCCGTCAATAAAAAATCCCGTCGGGATCACCTGGAGGAGCTTAAGGACGAGAAGCGCACCATGATTTTTTATGAGGCGCCCCATAAGTTTATCAACACCATTGGGGATCTGCATCGGGTGCTGGGTGACCGGGAGATCGCCATTGTGCGGGAACTGACCAAGGTGCATGAGCAGGTGGTGCGTACCACCTTGGCACAGGCGGAGAAAGACTATACGGAAAATAAGATCAAAGGGGAGATCGTGCTGATCGTGGCCGGCAAAAAGGCCGAGCCAACGGACGCCATCACCTTTGACCAGGCGGTGGAACAGGCCCGTGCGCTGGTGGAGAAAGGCGCTTCCGTTAACGCTGCCGCCAAGGAGATTGCCGCGGTAACCCCGTACAAAAAAGGCGATCTCTATAAGGCGCTGCTGTGAGTGGGTGTAATGCCTGCCCCCGCCGGTGCGGTGTTGACCGTACCACGGCCGTGGGTGCCTGTGGTGTGGGCGCTGCCTTTCGGGTGGCGCGTATGGCGCTGCACGCCTGGGAAGAGCCGTGTATCAGCGGCAAATCCGGCAGCGGAGCAATCTTCTTTTCCGGCTGTCCGCTAAAGTGCGTGTTTTGCCAAAATATGGAGATCAGTCGGGGCTGCAAGGGCGTGGACCTAACCGAGGACCAGCTGATCGCCGGTATGCAGCGGCTGATTGACGCCGGGGCGCAGAATATCAATTTGGTCAGCCCCACCCAGTACGCACCGGCCTTGGCGCGACTGCTGCGCCGATGGAAGCCCCCGGTGCCGGTGGTGTACAACACCGGCGGCTATGAGCGAGTAGAGACCCTGCGGCAACTGGAGGGACTGATAGATATTTATTTGCCGGATTTTAAGTACACCCGCCCGGCTAAGGCGGCGGCTTACAGCGCTGCGCCGGACTATGTGGAGCGTGTGGGCCCGGCGCTGCTGGAAATGCGCCGCCAGGTACAGGACCGGTGGGACGGGGATAAAATGCTGTCCGGTATGATCGTGCGCCATTTGATTTTGCCGGGCAATACCAATTCGGCCATTGAGGTGCTGAACTGGCTGCACAGCCATTTGCCGGGTACCTATGTGTCCTTGATGGCCCAGTACACCCCTATGCCGGGGCTGGAGCGCTACCCGGAGCTGACGCGCGCCATCACCCGCCGGGAGTACGACAAGGTGGTGGATCATGCCCTGGCGCTGGGTATGGATCATGTGTTTTTGCAGGAGCGCAGCGCGGTAGGTAAAGATTTTATTCCGGCATTTGATTTTACCGGCATTGTGTGATAGAATACAGTTAGACGCTGTGCGCCGAAAAGTGTAAAGACGAGGGAATGTACAAATGAAGAAATTTTTCCAGGAGTTTAAAGAATTCATTTCCCGCGGCAATGTGATGGACCTGGCCGTCGGCGTGATCATCGGTTCCGCTTTTACCGGCGTGGTTACCGCTTTGACAGACTCGATCATCAAACCGCTGCTCAACTGTATCGGCGGCGCGAAGATCCAGGGCAAGATTCATCTGCTGGGAGATAATTATTTGGACTACGGCGCGTTTTTGTCTGCTGTGGTGAATTTCCTGATTATGGCGCTGATCATCTTTTGTATGGTCAAGGGGCTGAATAAGCTGTCAGACGCAGTGAAGCACGCCACCCATGAGAAAGAGGCCCAGGCGGCGCCTACCACCAAGGTCTGCCCCTACTGCAAGAGCGAGATTGACATTGCAGCCACCCGCTGTCCCCACTGCACCTCGGTGCTGGAGGACGAAAAGGCAGAGTAACGACAGCTAAAACTGAATATGTAGCGATAATAATTTTACATAGAATCAGCAGGCATTGCCTGCGTTAAGGGGGATTTTTCTATGAAAACGAAAGCGTACACTTATCCCAGCGCCAGCGCGCTGGCCACCATCCATGCCTGGCAGTGGTATCCGGAGGACAGTAATGTGAAGGCCGTGCTGCTGCTCCACCACGGTATGGCTGAGCACTGCGGCCGCTACGGCGACTTTTTGCAGGCCTTTGCGGATATGGGTTATGCGGTCTTTATGCACGATATGCTGGGCCACGGTCAGTCCTGCGAAACGCCGGAGGACAGGGGATTCTTTGGCGATAAGGACGGGTACAATGCTCTGCTGCAAGATGTGCGGCGGCTGTATGACATTGCCCGGGGCGAGTATCCGGACAAGAAGCTGGTTATTGCCGGCCATTCTATGGGCAGCTTTATTATGCGGTGCTTTACCGCCCGCTACCCGGATCTGGACTATGCGGCGGCCATTTATGTGGGCACCGGCGGGCCGAATCCGCTGGCAAATATCAGCGTGGCGGTGACCAATGTACTGGGCGCCGTTAAGGGTAAGCGCTACCGCTCCAAGTGGCTGGAGAATACCGGCTTTAAGGGCTATAACGATCATTTTGAGGGTCGCACTTCTGTGGACTGGCTCAGCCGAGATACCGCGTCGGTGGATGATTATGTTGCAGACGATGCCTGTGGTTTTACCTTTACTGTGGCCGCCTACGGCGATCTGGGACGGCTGATGTTGGAGTGCGGCAGTAAGGACTGGTACGCCCGTGTACCAAAGGATCTGCCGATTCTCTTTGTGTCCGGCCAGGAGGATCCGGTGAGCAATTACGGCGCCGGTATTCGGGCGGTCAGCGACCGGCTGAAGGCCACCGGCCACAACCGGGTGCAGGTTCTTTTGTATCCCGGTGCCCGGCACGAGATCCTGCGAGAGACCAATAGCCCGGAGGTGTACCGGGATATAGACGCCTTTATTACCAAAGCGGTTTTGCAGGCAAAATAAACATTGAAAAAACAGCCGAGGACTTGTATTTTGCAGGTCCTCGGCTTTCTCTTGCCTTTTTTGCCACGATCGGGTATAATCAAATTGGAATAGAGGCTTTTGTTTTACCAGGAGGTATGGGTATGAAAAGAATGCGTTTGCTATCTCTTTTGCTGGCGCTGGTGCTGGTGTGCACCGCTATGCCGGTTACGGCTGCGGCTGCCGATGGACTGGCAAATGCTACCGTCTGTACGACCCATACAGTCCATACCGAGGGGCAGAGCGCAGAGGACTGTACCGGCCTGGCTCCGTACCTGGCTCCGGACGGTACCGCTTGGGCAGCGGTGGGGGACGATACCACTAAAGTTAAGACCTGGCACTGCTTCCAGCAGGATATAGATGCGGCGCTGACGGACGCACTGCACCGTATGCTCCGGCGAGAGACTGCTTTTACCCTGTACATTGCGGTGGAAAAAAGCGATTACGATCCTACCACCGGCAAGCTGCAAAAGGCGCTGTATGAGCGGCTGCGAAGCAACGCCCTGGCGGAGAAAGCGGGCACCATTGAGGGCGGCGATTTTTTGGACGCCCAGATTCAGGACTTTCAGCAAGATGATTTAAAAATCTCTTGGCTCAATGTGGAGGGCTATGACGACTGGAACGGCGCGGTGGCCTTTTATGAGGTGCACTGCACCTTCAAATATTGCGACACGGTGCAGCAAATGGAGATCCTGCGCCAAGCGGCGGAAAAGTGGAACCAACTGTTTGTTACCGACAATCCCACCATTGCGGCGGAGAAGGATACAAACCGCCGCCAGTACCTGATCGTCAAGACCATTTATGACTTTTTGGCGGAGAATACGGTGTACAACACCGCTGCCTATGAGAATTTTATGAATCATCAAGTGACCGACTGGTACGCCCACACCGCCTACGCAGCGTTCTTCGGCCTTACAGGGCAGGGGGCTGCGGATTTGGACAGCACCGGCTACGATTGGTCCGTGCGGCAAAAAAACAGCCTGACGGTGATCGGCACCACCGGCCAGGGCAAGGCCGTGTGTGAGGGCTATGCGGCGCTGTTTTACTATCTGTGCCGTTTGAACGGCATTGCCTGCAACACGGTGATGGGCAGCAAAATGGTGCGCAATGAGAACACCGGGGAACTACAAAAGGATATGCACGCCTGGAACTTTGTGTATTTGGATGACGGCACCGGCAGCGGCTACCAATGGTATCAGGTGGACGCCACCTTTGCCGCCTCCAACAACCTGCGGTTCCCGGGTTTTATCAATTATTACTATTTCCTTTGTGGGTCGAAAAATGCATACTTCACTTTGGAAAACGACCATCAGCAGTTGGACAATACCAAATCGTACCCGCTACTGTCTGCGACGGACTACCGCTTTGCCTCTACCGGCGAGGATCTGTCCGATTTTGACGCACAGGGCTATATGGTGCTGATGCGTCGCGGTGCCGAAGGCCAAATACGGGATTCTATTCTGATTCAACGGGCGGCGGACGGCAGCTGTGCCTATTTTAAGGCGCAGACGGACGGCAACGGTACGGTGCTGACGGACGAGAACGGGCAAGCCAAGGTGATCCCTCTGCCGGACGGCACCGGGCTGGATTATGTGGGCGAGGAAGGCGAATTTTCTCTGCTGATTCCGGGCTATGTGTTTGGTCGGGAGTACACCACCGTGTATGAGACCGGCGACGATCGTTACGCGCCGGGTCGCCACACCATTATTGCCACGGACGGTACTGCACAGCTTCCTTGCTCCTTTTACCTTAACAAGATTGATGTAACCAAGGAAAAGAACCAGATTGAACTGCACAATCTGGATAAAAATGGTGCCATTACTTATAATGTTTGCCCCATTCAGGTGGATGTGCATGTGGTGGATGGCTACGGCCATACTGCGGTGCGGGATAAGGACTACACCGTATTGTTCCTCGATGAGAACGGCACACAGGTGGATACCCTGTCCGAGCCCGGCAAGTACACCATTGTGTTGGATTTTTCTATCAGCAACCGTTATACCGGCAAGCTGAAGGGGGACGGTACCAACCGGCTGCGGTTTGAAATTGCCAAGCTGCCCATGAACCGGGCAGGCTTTGGCGATGTGCAGGCGCCGTACTCCGGCAAGAGCATTGCAGATGTGATGTCTGCCATGACCTTTGTGGGCACCACCACAGACGGCAAGCCTTACAAAAAGACGTTCAAAGAGGGCGAGGACTACGCCCTCACATACAGTGGCTCCACGGTGCATGCCGGCCGTGGCACCTATACCGTGACGGCACTGGAAGGATCCAAGTACCTGACCGGCAGCGCGACCTATACGTATACCATCGCCCCGGCGTCTATTGCCGGGTACGGCGGGTCGTATATTTGTACGTCGGTGACCTATAACGGCAGTGCCCAGCGCCCCGGTACCGCTTGGTTTGACAGTAAAAGCGGCTTAAAGTCCGGTCGGGACTATACGGTGGTCCGTTACAGTGCCAATACCAATGCAGGTATCGCCAATGTGACGGTGCAGGGCAAGGGCAATTATACCGGTACGGCTGTGCTGCACTTTAAGATCAATCCAAAATCCCTGAATGACAGGGATGTGTCTGTTCGGTGTACCCCCACCGCGAAGGGCGCCACGATCAAGGCAACCTATAAGGGCAAGACCTTGCGGCAGAACAAGGATTACACCGTGTCCATTGCCACCAGAGGCACCACCCGCACGGTAACGGTGCAGGGCAAGGGCAACTTTAACAGCAAGCGGCAATTTAAGATCCATGTGCATGCCTATAAGTGCACCGCCAAAAAAGCGGCCACCTACTTCGCCACCGGATATAAGAAATATAAGTGCACCGCTTGCGGCGCCAAAAAGACGGAAAAGCTGGCACAGCTGAAACCGGCGATCGCATCGCTGAAAAGCAGCAAAAAAGGCCGGCTGATCGTAAAGTGGAAGAAGGGCAGTGGCATTAGCGGTTACCAGATCAGCTATTCCACTTCGTCCAAATTTACCAAATCCACCACCAAGTCGGTAACGATAACCAAGGCGGGTTCCACCGCCAAGACCCTGACGAAACTCAAAAGCAAGAAAAAGTATTATGTGCGCATTCGGGTGTATAAAAAGCAAAAGGGCGGCAAGCTGTACGGCGCCTGGTCCCCGGTAAAAAGTACCAAAGTGCGGTAATTGACTTTGTTTTCTCCTTGTGTTATAATAAGGCCGAATAAACAACCCAAACGAGGTGTGATATGAAACAAAAATGTAAATCTCTGTTTTGCGCTCTGTTGTGCCTGGTGCTGATGTGCGCTACCGTGTTGCCGGTATGGGCAGCCACTACGGTGCCGGTGTTTGGCACCGATGTGTCTCAGCATAACGGAAAAGGTGTGGATTACACCGCATGGAAGAAGGCGGGCAAGACCTTTACCATGATCCGTATGAGCTACGGCAACGACCACCTGGATCCGCAGTTTTGGGATAATGTGAACGCGGCGGAGGCAGCGGGCGTGCCCTTTGGCGTGTACCATTACAGCTATGCGTTCAATACCAAGGAGGCCACGATTGAGGCCAATTATGTTAAGAGCGTGTTGGCTCAGATGAAGGGCAAGTACAAGTATTTTGTGCTGCCGGTGGCTTATGACCTGGAGGATCAGCTGATCCTGAACAACAGCAACAAAAAGTCCATTATTCAGCACGCCATTACTTTTTGCGACGCCATTCGCGCAGCGGGCTACACCCCGATGGTTTACGCCAACCTGAATTGGTTTGCCAATTATTTGGATGTGCAGACGCTGCATAGCAAGGGCTATAAGCTGTGGTACGCCAACTGGCAGCCAAAAACCACTGATTTTTCCGCCCCGGTGCAGATTGGCAAAACCGGCGTGTATGCGGATATTTGGCAGTATGCCGAGGGCGATATGCGCGCCGGCGTGCCGGATTATAATGTGCTGTGGGATTTTAAAGCGCTGGCTCATGTTTACTCCGGTAAGGTGATTGCGCAGCCCACTTGCGCCGCCTATGGCAAGACAAAATATACCTGTACCCAGTGCGGCGATAGCTACACCGTGGCGAATATTAAGCCTAAAGGCCATTCCTACAAATCGCAGCTGACCAAAGCCACCACCGCTAAGGACGGTCAGATCTACAAAAAATGTAGCGTTTGCGGCGCAGTCACCGGCAAGACGGTGATCGCCAAGGTGTCCAATATCAAGCTGAGCAAAACTGCTTACACCTATAACGGCAAGGTGCAAAAACCGTCTGTGACCGTGAAAAACAGCAAGGGCAAAACCCTGAAGAACGGTACGGATTATACCGTCAGCTATCCCAAGGGCATGAAGAATGTGGGCAAATACACCGTAAAAGTGACCCTCAAGGGCAATTACAGCGGCAGTAAGTCCATGACCTATAACATTAACCCCAAGGGTACCAGCGTGTCTAAAGTCACCGCTGCCAAGAAAGGCTTTAAGGTGACCTGGAAAAAACAGACGACCCAAACCACCGGCTACCAGGTGCAGTATAGTACAAACAGCAAGTTTAAGAGCGCCAAGACGGTGACGATCAGCAAGAATAAGACAACTTCTAAGTCCGTGAGCAAGCTGTCTGCCAAGAAGAAGTATTATGTGCGGGTACGCACCTATAAAACCGTAAAGGTGAACGGCAAAAATGTAAAACTCTACTCCGGGTGGAGTAAGGCCAAGAGCGTGACCACCAAGAAGTAAAATATATTTAGGTATTTGATCGACCGTAGGGGCGGCAATCTGCCGCCCGCGGTGCGGTGAGGGTACCGCACCCTACAAAGAATAGAGATAACCGTAGGGCGGGGGCTTGCTCCCGCCGAACAATCCCTCCGAATTTGCCTACGGCGTTGCCACCACCTAACCGGTGCCCGTCCCCTCTGTCGCTGCGCGACATCTCCCCGCACAGCGGGGAGTCACCCTTTACACAAGGGAGGCTG
>JABLTO010244286.1_pt1 | contig 50640 bp, 48 predicted proteins | sample 7160091 | NCBI WGS metagenome assembly JABLTO01 (sample SAMN14651225, study PRJNA627086) | human gut metagenome | isolation source: feces | host: Homo sapiens
AAACTCCGCGACCCTGAGACCGGCTTTGAAAAAGTCACTGGCGAAGTCTTCACCGATTCGTCGATGACTCAGAGGGTTGAGCCTGCCTACTGGCTCGGCAAGTATTCTGATATGCCCCATGTGCTGTCGTTTCTCAATGAGGACTATCAGACCATCTTCGATGTGCTGAAGACCGACAATGAGGTGGCGCCGCTTCTTGGCCCGTTCCAGACCGCGTTGAAGAACAAGGCTATGGAACAGTTGGAAGGTATGATCGGTACGTTGCGTGTTTACACCTCGCGTCTTGCAACCAAGGAATCATACTGGATTTTCCATAAGGATGGCGACGACTTTGACCTCAAAGTTTCTGATCCGAAGAATCCAAGTTACCTGCTGATTGCCAACGACCCTGAGATGGAGAGCATCATCGGCGCGTTGAACGCTCTGATTCTTAACCGTCTTGTGACCCGCGTCAACACTGGCCAAGGCAAGAACATCCCGGTTTCTATCATCGTCGACGAGTTGCCTACGCTCTATTTCCATAAGATTGACCGTCTTATAGGTACGGCGCGAAGCAATAAGGTGTCGGTAGCCCTCGGCTTTCAGGAACTTCCACAGCTCGAAGCCGACTACGGCAAGGTCGGAATGCAGAAGATCATTACCACCGTCGGCAACGTAGTCAGCGGTTCGGCTCGTTCCAAAGAGACCCTTGAATGGCTGTCGAGCGACATCTTCGGCAAAGTTGTTCAGTTGAAGAAAGGCGTGACCATCGACCGTGACCGCACCTCCATCAATCTCAACGAGAACATGGACAGCCTTGTGCCGGCATCGAAAATCTCAGACCTTCCGACTGGCTGGGTCTGCGGCCAGACAGCCCGCGACTTCACCAAGACCAAGACCGGAATGCGAGACTCGATGAACATCCAGGAATCCGAGGAGTTCAAGACCACCAAGTTCTTCTGCAAGACCGACTTCGACATGGCCGAAATCAAGAAAGAGGAATCAGAGTATATGGAGCTGCCCAAGTTCTATACTTTCCCCAGCCGCGAAGCCCGCGAACGCATCCTCTACGACAACTTCCTCCGCGTCAACCAAGACATCAAGGACATGATCGTCGAAATCCAGATGTTCCGCAAAAAATAAAATACTATCTCAACAAAACCTTCTGCACTTAGAAACAGTAGGACGAAACGAGTAATATCTTATAACATTATCGTTATTATGGTATTACTCGTTTTTGTATTATTAACGATTACTCGTAGTAGGCGCGAGTTTCACGGAATGTGATGACGGGAGTGATTTTTTTCAAAAGATTCTTATCGCAAACTGAATCTATGGGAAAGCTCTTGGTCAACTCTGGTTTCAGCCATGAGTTGTTCCAGATGGTTGCATCTTCACCCATGACCAATCGGCATAGGCTTACTCCAGAGTAGGGATTAGTGCCGTCTTTCTTGTCTCGCTGGTAGGTGATGTTCTGTAGCCAGATTTTGTCGTAGTCTGAGTTGGGTCGGTCTGTAAGCTTGTTAGCCACTTTGCTAATGATTTCCCATTTTGCCATGTCGTCTTCCATTGAGTCTACAATCCGACTGATAACCCGAAGGACATAATGGACTACCGAAACGTTTTCGACAGCGATTTGGGTGCCGACGGCAGCAATTGCGGTCATGTTCTCTAAGATTTTGCCGGGGATTTCAATCTCTGATTCCTCGGGATTGCCCAACATGTCTTTCACACCGTTTTCATCAAGAATGGCAACGGTCTGCATTTTTACCTTACGCGGTTTCAGTTTCTTGATGATGCGCTTATCAAGATCGGAAAGCAGAGTCTTTAGTTGTCCTCCGTTGGGAAATTCACGACCAAACATCAGAATGAAGAGCATATGTTTTTGGATTCCGTCGAAGTCAACGCCTTTCTTATTGAAGATGGGAGTGTTCTTGATGTACCAAAGCTTGTCTGACTTGATGGAATCAGTAACAATATTCTCCGATATCTTGGTTTTGGAGCTGTTGAGACGGAGATTGAGCGATTCCAAAATCTGCTGAAGAATATATGAGATTCTGATTAGATTGTCTTTGTCGTTGCAAAAGATGCGATAGTCATCGCGGTAGCGGATGATTTCGTAGCCGTCAATACCTTCTTCCACCAGTTGCTCATGTAATAGCAAATCAGAATATCCGAGTACAAACTCTCCTATGAAATCAAATATGGTGCTACCCTGCGGAATGCCAATATTGCGTCCACCTTGGAGCAGCCGGAGATAGAGTTTTACGTTGGCGGCCATTTCATGGTTCTCATCAGTATCGAACTTAGTGCCTTTGCGATTCATCGCCCAATCAATGGTATCAGGATTAATCGAGCCGTAGCAGTTTGTGATATCGGTGACGAACATATATCGATATTCCAGCGATAGTTCGAGCGAACGTTGCTCCATAGTGTTCCACCAGTTCAGAATGGTAGTTGAATGATGGAACGGCTCCTTTTCGTTTGCATCCTTGACGCGGGGAAGCGCACAAGATGTGATGTGTGGGACAGAGTATTTTTTGAAGCACTCAAGTGTTGCGTTCCATCCGTTCTCTGTTGTGAGTTCTCGGACGAGGAACCAATAGAGATATGGATTCGCCAGCATAAGAGGACGCACGGCATATTTGCCATCCTTGTTTGTTAGCATCTCAAAATTGACATCAGAGATTGACATCCGCTCATCGGCAAGACAATCATCCATCGATTTGTCTCCAACTTTCTGTTCGACAAATTCGAGAACTTTGTCGAATACAAAGTACTCGGGCAACTCAAAGCCATGATATTGCTCCGACTGCATGAAGAATTTGCGGGCTTCTTCAGCATTTTCTATTTTCAGTATTGATTTTGCCATTGTTTATCTTTTAGATTTTATCCTTTATGATAGCTTATACCGTAAGGTTAACACGCTTGCTCAATTTTGTGGAAGTATTATGGTAAGTCATCTGGATTGTAGACAACTTCTGATGTTTGCTCTGTCTGACGATAGAAAACAAATGGTGAATGTGCCCGAGCATGATGATAAACCTGAGCATTGTATTCAAGTCTGTTGTCGGGATCAAATCCATCAAGACTTTCGATTAAGAGCATACATTCTTTGAAAAGCCCCAATTCCCTAAGCATTTCAGCTGCTGAACTGTGGTCATTCTGATACAGGAAGAGGAAATATAGGCGTTCAAGGTTTTCACGAAACATCCTTACATCATAATCCGTCGGTTCGGCATTGTTGCGATATCGGGATCCGTCTTTCCAACGCCGGTGAAATTCGTCATTATAAGCCATCAGAAATTGCAGACGAAGTTCTGTTTCCTTTGATTCATCGGTGCAGTTGGGAAGAAGCTGGGCTACACCCTCTCTGATGTCAGGGAAGTCCAAAGTTCCAAGGTCGAGACACTCGTGCCAATCCTTGGCCCTGACAAAAGGTTGATCCGGCAACCAGAAATACTTGCCGCAATGCGGACATTTCTGAATAGCCGATGGCTCGGGAAGCATGAGAGCTTCCATCTTGCCGTCAGACCATAAATCCGCTCCAAATGAATTCCCGGAGAGCAGACTCATAACCTCTTTTGAAACGCCACACTCTGGGCAAATCAAAATACGTGCAGGACCTATCATCATAACTCTCTCAGTCGATATTCCAGTATGCCTCTGGGTCTCCGTCTAGAACGTCGTCAATCATTTGGTCGCTCCAGCTTTCAACATCTTGTGCATAGCTGCCATTGTACTCATCGTAAGTAGCCTCGTAATTGTAGGCGTCATTGTTGTCGTAATAACTCATATTGTATCTGTCTTTTAATGATAACTTCGGTGGCATTAGCGCCGCCGCTTTATCCTTTATGACATCTCTGACCAAAAGGTTAACATTAAGCGAAAATTTTTGTGATTGAGATTTGAATCATCATAATCCCACGATTCAATTGTTGGATTCAATCATTAAATAGAACTTATTATGCTGGCCAATTTAATGAGGTGTCCAGAAGTGTTTCTTTGATATGCTGAGCGAGTCCCATCTGTACACATTTCATCTTCCCATGGCTTACGAGATGCGCACCATGAATCTATACAACTTGGGAGTTGTTTGGCAATAGTTTTGGTTTCTTCATAAAGTGTTTTATACTCGTCTCCCGTTTCATTGGAATAATAATATTCAACCAAAGCTTTTTCAACGCAACTAATCAAAAAGTCGCGTGATGGTGTTAGGAAACTACCTCGATTATCAAATTTCCACTCTTCCTTTGTAATAAATTGGTATTCACTTTTGTATAAATCAATATGTGCACTCCATATTTCAAGAGCGCCACCAGAACTCACGGCGCTACAACATGAGCCACCCCAATAATACAAATAGACGCAATTTACATATATCTTATAAAAAAGCCCCCTCAGTTTTAACCATTCATCGAATTCATGTAAAAGAATTTGCCGTTGCTCGCTGTTGTCACAAACGCTATATAATTTATCAAACTCGTTGAATTGCTCAAATATAATTCGAGTACACTCCACATCGTTGTTTACTATGTTTCCCATATTCGAATCATCTGTATGAATACTCCAAAGGACTCTTGCTTCAGATAAGACGCTGTCCGCTATAACAAATTCCGGAATGCAATCTGCACATTTGTACTCTTTGTAGTATTCACACAATTGATTCCTATATTTCCTCATCCACTGCAGATTGCCATTCACATCGCTTTCAAAAAATTCGCTGGAAACGTATTGATAGAGTGTGTCCATCAACGAAACTAAACGGGGATTCATTTTAACGATAGTGTCAGCAGTCCAGAAGATAAGGCTTTCACTCCCAACACTTTCCTTAATCGCTTCCACCTCCTCTGAAGATATGCCATTTGGTGACGAGACCGTTTTGCCTCGACCGCACGACAAAGCGCAAATAGTTAAAACAAGGAAGAGTAAGAAGCTGAAATATTTCACTTTAAACATATGCATAAGCATTCTCATTTTGAGTATTTAACGGTAAAACATTACAACCCAACCTCCTTCTTCTGTGTGTAGATGGCGAAGATTTATGCTTGGGCTAACTGCGGGCATCTTGAAGAAATTCCACAAGCACTGCATCTCGACGATGTCTTCGTCGCATTCACCATAGACATTGGTTAGACTTTTCTTTATTGCTTCATATGATGCAGCATCGTTTTTGCTGGTAACTAAGAATAAACTGTTCCCATTTTCATTTACACCGAACTGAATACCACCAAGTTCTACTACGTAGTTCTTGTCCGTTGTTTTTAAAACATGAGCCTCAACCAGTTCAGCCAATAAAGATTGGCTTGTAATCGTTTTACTCGTGGAGTGTTCGGGGGAATAGGCATTCCCAGAACCATTTTGAGATTCAGCACAACTAACGCAATAAATTGTAATAACGGAAATATGCAATATGTTTTTTAATTTCATAACAGATCGATAAAGAGTTTGACACGAGCGAAGTATTCGCGAATGGTATTCTTGATACGGTTACGCCTGATTGGAGATGGTTCGGCATTGTAAGCTATAGCATCAACGCCGAGATGGTCAGCCTGATATATGGCACGCTCGTTGTGGTACTTTTGAGAGATTAGAATCAGGGAATCGATTCCAAACTTATCTTTGGCGTTGACGATAGACACAATGGTGCGTTGACCTTCATAATCAAGGATTATCGCTTCGGCAGGGACACCTTTGGCGACCAAGGAATCGAGTATCGCTTTCGGTTCATTACATCCATTTCCGTTGTGTTGGCCGGTATAGTCTCCGCCACTGGCGATAATCTTCTTCACCTTGCCAGCATTATACAGTTCAACCGCCGACTTTATCCTGTTATCGAAATAATAGTTATGACCGCCTTGGGGTGTAATCGGGGAAGTTGCTAATAGCAGACCATATTCACGTACTGGGATGTCAGCGACATTGTCAAACATGCGTCCGGAGGCATTGACGGAGACTATTCCATATAGACTGAAAAGGAATATTATTGGTACTCCAATCAGACATATAATGACCAAAAAACACTTCTTGGTTTTAGATTTTAATCCCATGGAAGAGTAAGAAAGAAATGAATTACAGGAATAATAACCGCAAGAACGCAAAAAAACCCCATGCCAAACAAAGACCAGGGAAGCCATCGCTTTTTCCCTTTGAGAAATATTGCGAACAACGATGATGTAGCAAAACAAACAATCGCTAATGGTTCAAGGATGCAGAACAACATAATATTGATAAAGCCGTAACTTACACCAAGCCCCTGTGCCATGTTCTCCATCACTTTAATACATAGATTGCAAAGGATGTCAAAAGTATCACATTCCATATCATTAGAATTAAGCTTGGTTACGCCCGATAAATCTATCACGAAATGACTCAAACAAATTGAAATACATTTTCATATTGTCAAGCTCCCACCAGTTGCAAATATCAACCGGATTGTGATCGAGATTATAGATTTTCGCATCTTTCATTGAAAGAATAAAGGGCGAGTGAGAGGATATAATGAACTGGCAGTTGCCGTACTTTGCAAGGTACTGAATTATATCGGCCAATTTCATCTGGAACTCACATGACATGCTGTTCTCTGGCTCGTCGAGAAGGTATAAACCAGGTTGTTCAAGAAGTTCGGTCAACTTCATTAATGCGGTTTCACCGTTGCTGAATCCGCGTTCCATCTTGCCTACTTTTTCAAGCAGGTACTTGTTGAATGACTTCGCCTTGCGAATCTCAACGCCTCGTTTGAATCGCTCCACATTGTAACCGGTTTCAAGATTAAGATGGCGAGGAAGTGCTTCCGGAGAGGCAAAATTATCACTGAGGAATCTGCTTTTATGTAGTTTTTTATCGTTTTCAAGACGAAGGTCGAGCATCCAATGAAATATATCGTCACTCGTCAAGACAGTTGTTATATTTGCAATGTCATATTTTTGTTTCTCCCGGTGTCCGTGATAAGATGTTTCTCCTGCGAGTGTGTCAGATGATCTGTAATCACATCTATCAACATATAGTTTAAAGTGTGGGCTGGTATTGAACATTGACTGTCGATTGGCGTGAAGCTTTTCGCTAATTACGTTGATAACCGTAGATTTACCAGACCCATTACCACCATAGAGGATGGTAATCGGTTCAAAGTCCAATGACCATAATCCCATTTCGGAAGTTATATGGAAAGGATAGCAGTTATCATCATAAAATGAACCGTTATTATACTCTCCACGCTTTAGACAGTCATCCTCAATATCAGGGAATATGAATTTTTCAAGATACAGCATATTACTTCAGTTCAGATAGCCGAGAATCAGCCGTAGAAAATCGTATAGTTCGGATGATATACGCCTTATCAGTGTTGCTGATCATCATACCGTAGGCAAAACCCTTATAGTTGAAGGCGAATTTTTCAAGACCGTCTTCCATTCCTATGTAATGGGGTCTTAGTTTGCTGTAAATTGTAGACATCGCGTCCCGGGGATACATCTCATCCTTAGGAAGCCAGCTTATCAAGTTTCCACCGCCATAGCTATAGTCGAAGTTGGTAACCGCATGAACCAAAAAATTGTCGAGCGATGCCATGTACGACAGCCATTGTGCTGAACTCCCGTTTTCTGAATAATGATAGCGGTTCATTATTGACTGAAACTCTGCTTGAGAGCAGTTGCACAGAGTGATGAAGTTCTCGACGGATGGTACAATGTAGGTGACGTTGTCTTTTACTCCTGTTTGTACCTGACCCATAGCCTGAAGGCTTAAAACAAGGCCAATAAAAAGAATGATGACTTTCTTCATGATGTATTGCGTTAATAAGTTTTGTTGTGGGTTATGACCAGTTTTTGATGTTCATTATCAATCTCAATCTTGCCAAGGCGGCCAAGAACGGATTGGCCCAGAAGAAGAGGAGCCTTCTGATTGCGTACAACGGTGGCACGGACATTATCAAGATTAAGACCGCCGAAATCAACTTCTCGAAGATTGAGTACCGTGCCGACAATAACATCGCCATTCGCATCCATGTATCGTGCCGACCCGACTACGTCTGTGGGTTTGATGTAGTCATTTTTCAACATGAAATTTGCCTCGACCAAAGACATTGTAACGTCGGATGCGCCGGTGTCGAAAACGAAATGCAATGGCAATGAATTGATTGTGCATTTCACTTGAGTCACTCCGTTTTGTTTGGTGAAAGGGATCTCAGTAACTGAAGGTTCGGCAGGCTCGTCTTTCGTAGTTACTCCATCGTCTTGAGGTCTGTATTGTTCAATCAAGGCCTTAAATTCCGGAAGTTCTCGAATATTGTCAAGGTCGTGATCTGCGTAGATGTGGGCAATGCGACGATAACCTAATTCAAAAGCTTTTCTCAGATACTCTATAGCTTTCTGTGGTTCATTCATAATTGAGTAAAGGCACGCAGCGTCGTAATAGTTGCCCTTTGCATCTTCGTCAGTCGCAATGATACGGTTCATGTAGTCGATAGCCTTGCCTCGTTGTCCAAGAAAGTAGAACGCATATTGAGCACATGAATTCTGACCAGGGACGGTATCAAGCTCAATGACCTTGCGGAAATCAGCATCGGCAAGTTCCTTTTTGCCTTGTTCGGAATAAAAGCGACCTCTTCCGCAATAGGCATATGCGTATTCGGGCTCCAGTGCTATCGACATGGAATAATCTTCAATGGCACCGTCGGGGTCATTGGCCTCATCCTTAAACCATCCACGGCGATAATACCCGAAGAATTGGTCGGGATATTTGGCAACATACTTATCCAATTCAGCAATCGCAGATGTGTAATCACCCATTTCGTTATAGATGTTGCCTTTCATCATCACAAGGTCATAATCCTCGCTGTTTAGTTGCAGAGCTTTATTGACATACTCCAAAGCAGTGACATATTCTCCAAGTTCAAAATAGCAATCGGCAGCTCTTTCAAGGAATCTGGGATGCGCATTTATTTTATTGGCAGCGAGATAATACTTAATAGCATCACGATATTTTCCTTTTTCCTCCAGCAATACGCCCATTATGTAGGGCCAGTTCGTCTGATTCGGTTCCTTCAGTTCTTGGACGTGAATTTTCGCTTTCAAAAGCGGGAACTGCGATTCATCAATCTTGCTGGCCAAGTAAAAAGCCTTTCTGTCTCCATTGATGCTTAGTGCCTTGATAATATCGTCAATGGCTTCATTCCATTTTCCTTTTTCCATATATACTTCTGCACGAAACGCATAACCAGAGGAGTATTCAGAGGCCAGTTTGATTACATAGTTGAATTGTGCCAATGCATCATTCCATCTTTTTTCAGCAGTGGCATCTCTGCCAAGCCCCATGTAACCGACTACATCCCCATTGTCGAGTTCGATTATCTTTCGATAATCGTCATCAGCTAAAGCATATTTCCCTTGTTCATAGTAAATTTGAGCACGGGAGTCGTAAAATTTCGAGTTGGATGGGTCAGCCTTAATCGCTAAAGCGTAGTCATTCAGCGCTTGAACCGAATCCTCCAGGGCTAAATACAGATCGGCACGTGTGGCATAAGCTATGCCAAGATAATCACCGTCTTTCCTCGGAATTTTCTTTATGGCTTCATTTATCGCAGTCAAAGCTTTGCCATATTCCTCATTGTCAATGCGCAATGAAGCAATATATAGAAATGCGTAGCCATTACCGGGGTGTTCATCCAGTTCCTTGTTGAACCAATCAAGCGCCTCCTGAGTATTACGATTGTTGTATTCTTCGACACCGCGTGTAAAGGCGTATGTCTCTGTTAGTTTTATATTATCTTTGGCGAAAGTATCAGTGACTGCAAAGATGACGAGCAACAGGGTGAAAATATGTTTCATAATCTTGTTGGTTTTAAATTCCTTAGAATAACAGGTCGCATTTGTATTTATACAGAACCTCCTTGGTCATGAACTCGGCAGATGCAATCCGTTCACCATCCCATTTTACGCGGATGGTATTTCGAATCAAGCCCTCCCAATCGTTCCAATAACAGAATGTGACATCCGCGATATTGCCGTCTATTTTGACGGATGGCAATATACCGGTCGTTTTGAGATTTGATATGTCATGAGCACGGAACAAGGGCTTTTCATCGTTTATAACAACAATGCGGTCAAGGTCTTCCGGGCAATAGATATATTCACGTCTGTCATATCCTCCATGCCAGAACACAGGCATTACACCAGGAGTCGACAGCAAAAGGACAAACTCCCATGCAGCCGCTTCTGATATTTTACCCTTCACGGCGTGGAACTCTTTTTCTGAGGTGGAAAACTGATATCTTTCTGACTTAGGACCTTCACCGACATAGAAGCATGATGTGTCACCCGAACCGATTTCCTGAGCCAAGTAGACATTTACTTCGCCGTCAAATTTCAGATGAGGGAGGAAATGACTTAAATCATGGTTGTATGCGAAGTTGAAATCAGAGCCCTTCACTTCTTGTGCATACTTATGAAAATCGTGAGCTAGCATGGCAAACAGATTGCTCTCGTCCAAACGATTGAGCAAAGCTACTGCATTACGCTTAACCTTGTCCGCATCCTCCTCAGAATTGTCAATCGGCATTTCAGCAATACGACACAGCAGTAGTTTTGCTTTGTCTTCATCCTGAGCGATGAGATTATACTTTATGCTATCTCCACGAAGATACATGGTCGCCAATGCCCATAAGCAACGTATTGAGACATCAGGACGAGCTTCAATGGACAGAAGATAATCGGTTGCTTCCTGATATTTCTCTTCATTGCAGAGCGCGGTAAAGTAATTCCGCATGGCGTTCTTGGACCCATTATCGGCTGCGGATTTCCATAATGTTTTACCTTCTTCCGGCTTGTTCTCAAAATTGGAGAGTAGAACAGCCAGAGAGTTACCGGCCTCAACGTTTCCTTCGTCGAAATCTTGCCACAGAAGTTGCTTTATCAACTGGTAGTTTTGATGATCAGTTGTCTGCATGTCGTCGAGGAGAAATGTATTGAACTTCGCAACGCAGTCGCGTAGCGTCATGGGGCGATAATACTCCGAATCACTGAACATGATTGCATGTTCATCTGTCGGCGTTACCATAATATCTTCCGGTAGCTTTGCCATGAATTTCTCACTGAGGACATTTTCGTTGAAATATAGAGCTGCGTTGCCGACTACTGGCAGACGCACGCCAGATTCCGGTTCTGGTGGTATAGCGACAAATGGCTTGGCTTTGATTGGCTCTTCATTACGCCAGCGCACATCTGGTGCAAATTCAACCATGCAGCCACAGTCAGAGCAGAATGACATCGGACCACCATACCCGTGTAATCCTCCATCCCGGAAGAACCGGAACCATTGAAGCTTATGTGAGGGGCACCCACACTTCAAGCAAGGCATTTTGTTAAGCAGGTCTTCGGCAGGGATTTCATCGCCCTTGTTTTGCTCAATAAATTCCATGTAATAAGGAAGATTGTCGAAGTCCCAACCTCCTACACCATAGTCTTGAAGAGGGAATGGTGCCATTACCATCTGCTTCACTTTGCCGTCAACAATCTGAACAAGATGGTACACGGCTTTATACCCATGTGGCTTTTCTTTGACAACCACACGGTTGTTATAGTTACATAGTTTGATGGTGGCTTTTACCTGAATTTTCTGCTCGTCATCGCGCTTGCTACGGTCAGCCCAGTAATCCAGGAATGCCAGCTTACCATTAATTGTGCGATTGCCATAGAGTGTGAACACTATATCCTCGGCAATCATATCGGCAATCGCTGAATAGTCAGCCTTCTTCCTGCACTTTACAAACAGATTTGCAAAATCGCGGTATTCGTCAATAGGAAGATTGTCCTCTTCCTCAACGATGTAAAAGTCGGTGTCAAGTTCGTCGAACAGAGCTGGATCAATCTGCGCAACATATTTTTTGCCATATACCTGCTCCAGAGTAAACTTTGCGTTATGCAGATGATTGTATTGAACAATCGTCATGATTTTACCCGTCGGTTTATCCAAAACGCAGTATGGCTTTACAGCCTTTCGCAGCTTCTCTGGCACACGGGCTGGATGAGTTTTGTCGTATTGTTGCTTTACATACATATAAAGAACAATAGGAGCACCTATTGCAATAATAGGGCATAGGGCTAGCACAACCCATACAGACTCAGTTCCTCGACTTTTCTTGGGAAGCAAGAGCAGAATTGTTGTTAGGAGGAATACTCCATAAACGATTAGTATGATAGTCCAGACGCTCATATGTATTTGTTTTTGATTGTTAAAACATGCACAGGTCGCCTTTTACGACTTGACCATGTTCAATTTTGATGCGGTAGAAACAGACCTGTCCGTTCTGGCTAAGAGCAATCATCTGACCGCCCATTTGTCTGTCATCACAGATCTTGACATCCACAACATTGCCGGTTCTCTTGATGCTTTGAAACTTACCACTAATGTAATCGACATAACCGCCGTAGTCAAGGGATTCAAAAACCCATTGCGAGTCATATCTGAAACTTGGAGCAAGATGCTTGATGATAAGCTCAGGGTTAAGTGTTTCCCAAGCTCTTGCGAAATCATGGATTATTACTTCTGAAATTGTCATATTTTTTTGGCTTGTGTGAGGATTTGTTCTTTTTGCTCTTCGAGGGAATCCCGGAAGTTTCTACGCTGAAACAGTTGTGAATATAACTTTCTCACTTTGTTCCCTTTCTAATCGCGATCATCCCTGAGTTTTCGGTATTCGGGATTATTGTTGAAGAAATCATTACGAACCATCCATAATTCGCGATTTTTGTTTTCCGGTTTGGCGATAACGAGTTTCAGTTGTTCCTCCACAGGCTCCAAAAGGAGTTCCGCTTCAGCAAGAGCTTTTTCAGCATCAGCGTGTTCGGTTTCTAATCTGGCGACATCGAGATTGACAACATTCAAAAGGCCATCTATTTCAGGGATAATTGAAAGCGCCAATTCCTTCAGTTCCTGGAGTGCCACATCGACATAGCCAAACACTTTTGCAATGGCTTGTAGATTTTCAAGGAACATGAGTGCACCACTAAACTTAGCACATTTCAGTGCCACCGGCATTTCTTTATGATTTGTGTAGTAATGTTCGACTTCTTTCTTTGTGAAGTTCCGCAGTGCCAAATAAGGGGTTGGTTTGTCAACAGATTCCTTATAATAATTGACAATAGCGTCTGGATTGCTCTTGATAGCTCGGAGACGGGACATCATTTCGTCGACTTCATTTTTGATCCAGACTGAGACGAATTTTTCTTCATCATTGACAGCAAGATTCGAAGTATCAACAATGAAATCCATGGCGAGATGCCAGTTGCGGCGAATAGCGTCATAGCTTCGGGTTGCTCTTGTAAGATCCTGCATCCGGGCTATCGCATATCTTACAACATCCGCATATGGAAGGATGTCTATGCCCTTGTAACGCATGTTTGCCCTAAAGTAAGCCGAATTGCCATAACCGAAGTTAGTCTGGATTGTGATAACGATGTCATCTCCGATAGCATGTTCAAAGGTCGACCAACCAATCCGTTCGGTAGAAATTGCCTTGAGATTCGGCAATGCTAGAGCTCGCTCGTAAGTTGACATATAGTCCTCGGCCACGATATATCTGGAAGCGGCCTGAACGAATTGCTGCTTCAAGAGTGCTTTGAACTTTTCGAGCTCTGATTCAATTTTCTCAGAATCTATATCTTCATCTTTCTCAGTATATCCAATTTCCAGAGCATGACGTTTTTCCTCAATCTTAGAGCAATATTCGTCGTAGGATATGGCTTTGGGGAAGTCAACTCCATTTATATACGAACTGTGATATTCATGAAGAAGACAGATATGGTGGTATTTCTGAGAGAAAACATCCTTAAAAAACCGGTCTTGTACATCAAGGAGTGTACGATTAGGGTTTTCTACCATGGATGCCAGTTCGGCTTCGGTTTCCGAATGGAGATGCGCAATCGTCATGCGTTTGCTTGTAAGAGTTCCGTTCGGCAGAATCTCCGAGACCAGGAGATAATCCCGGTTAATTCTGTCTGTATTAGTAGATTCCATAATTATATTAGCTTTACTGTCGTTAGGATACGGATGATGTTAATAACTAGTGATAGTGGTGTAACCATAATCATCGGTATAGGCTGAATAGTAGTTGCCGTTTAGGTCATGGCCAGTAGTATATCCATAATCATCTGTATAGGAATATGAATAATTGCCGTTTAAGTCGTGACTCGTGGTATTACCGTAATCATCGGTATAGGAGTAAACGTAGTTCCCATTAAGGTCATGCAACGTAGTGTTGCCGTATTGATCAGAGTAACCACTGATGTAATTGCCATTAAGGTCATGGGCTGAGATATTGCCATAAGCATCACGACTAACATATATGATGTTCCCGTCAGCAGTATAGTATGTTATTTCGACTGACATGTCAACCTCTTCATCATCGACATCGCAATATGCCACTTCGTCAACCTCATAAGAGTCAAAGCAATCTGCAAAGGCGGTTTCTTCGGATTCAACGAGTGCGGTTGATGTTTCTTCGCTGTTTGCTTCGCTATTGCCGGAACAGCTTACGATTAACACGGCGAGTGTGAGTACTGTAAAGTGGGTAAAGATTTTTGCTTTCATTGTTGTCTGATTTAAGTTTCTGTTTGACCTTTATGACTGACACCGCCAGAAGGTTAACAGAACAGACAGAAAAAGTTTACACATCCTCAAGAATTGATGCTATTACCTTCGATATGAACTGAATTTTTGCCAGTATTTTCTCGACAGGCACGGTGGCGAACTCAAAATCGGTCTTAGCCTCTTCAAAAGCATGACGGTTCTGAGGCGAGATAATTGTCGGATATTGAGATACTATCGGAGACAATATGGTAGCAGCGAAAAATTTGAATTCGCGTATGAGATGCTTATAACCCCATGTATAATTCTCCTCGGAGAATACAGGATTGCATACCATTGCCGATTTAGTCAAGATGTCCTCAAACTTAGTTCTGAGGTCATCCTCGCCGTTATTGAGTATGTTGAAAAGGTCGAGAGTGACGGCCATAAGGTCCTGCTTGTTGTAGAGATGCGACAGGAGATAATCGGCAATACAATAGAAGCCGTTTTCTGCCCAAACTTCGCGAATGTCGGAGTCGTGCATCCAGTCAAACCGCAGGCACATGTCGAAGCACTCGCCAAGACGGTCTTTTTCGGGATAGCAAAGAATCAGTTGACCGGATCCGGGCTGGTTGAAGTTTCTAACCAACTCAAAGAGTTTGTTCTGTAGAAGGGCGATGTCCTGCTGCTCGAAAGCACTGATGCAGTCATCGACTTGGCTCTTAATTTGCATATTGGGATTATTGAAATTGAAGTTGCACATACTTGGATCGTTAGATGAAAAATGGCCAAAGTATACCCTTGAACTCCGCTATAAACGGGTCTATAAACATAGCCACGAAGAAAGAATCCTGTTTAATCATCTTCCACAGGAAGATTAATGCCATAATCTGACTAACCAAAATATAAATTTGGATGATGAACCCCAAAATTACCTGAAAGGTATCTTTGGTTTTAGACTCGCTACTTTCCATCGAATTTGACAAGTTAGTAAGTCGTTTACCAGATATTTGTTGTTGTGTAGCCGAATGAATCGGTCGTCGATGTAGCGCGAACGCCGTTTGATCCAGTGGTGGTCGTCGTCCCGAAGCTATTGGTATAGCTGTTGTAAGTCGTTCCGTTGTTTGTACGCGTGTGTGTATTCCCGAAGCTATCGGTGTAGGAGGTCGAACGATAACCATTCGAACCGGTTGTCGTAGTGTTGCCGAAGCTGTCGGTATGTGTTGTGTAAGTCACACCGGTGTTAGTGCGAGTGGTTGTATATCCAAAGCTATCAGTGTGAGATGTAGCACGATAGCCGTTGGTACCAGTGGTAGTGGTGTAGCCGAAAGAATCGGTGTGAGAGGTGTAGCGGGTCTGGGCCTGGGTGGAGAAAGCTACGAATGAAAGGGCGAGAAGGGCGATGGAGGTGAAGATGTTCTTTTTCATTGTGAGTTTGTTTTAAGTTTTTGTTTGACCTTTATGACCGTCCCCAGGAAAAGGTTAACATCTTCACCGAAAAAATTTCAAGAAATTTTATGTTTCGTGCATATCTTTCTGTATTTTAGTCGAGTACAACAAAAGGAGCCCAATAAAATGGGTCGTCTGCACCATTGGCAATCAGGAAATCTTGTGCCTTTTTTACTGCTTGCCTTACCGTCAATCCGGTTAGAAGTTGCTTGTAAAATTCTTCCATGAACATCGCCGTTGTTGCATCGGGCACTTTCCATAAGGTCATAAGAATAGTTTTGACGCCAGCCTGTTTGAAAGCGCGTTGAAGACCCCAAACACCTTCCACCGGGTCGATATGTCCTCTTGCCGTTTCGCAAGCTGATAATACGACCAAATCAGTGTTGGACAAATCCAACCGTGATATTTCTTCGGCGGTGAGGATTCCATCCTCTACGCCATCAGGAATAGGTTCACCCTTCCATGCATTATTACCGCCAGAGAACACAAGACCAGTCCACATCATAAAGGAATTATTTTCGCTTATTCCCTTCATATACTGAACAAATGGACTATTGTCATATTGAAGCTGAGTCGAGACAACAAAACCATGCGTAGCCACATGAATTATTGATGGGGAATCTCCATTAAGTGCTTTAAAAGCTTCTTCACTTGCATCCTTCCCAAAGTAATTCTTAGACTTAATATCTTTGCCTTCAACCAACCTTAAAATACTTTCTATTTCCTGTCTAGTTCCGGGCAGTTCGTTCCAATTGCCTCGCAACAACTCTCCTCTAAGAGCTAAGCCATCAGAAATCTCATTTCCGCTGTAGAGACTATATTTGTCTGCATTTAATGCCATGTCATTAACAGAAACATTAAAAGAGGGTGCTCCAAAAGCCGCGAGGGATGGATAAACGGTCTGTGTGTCCTTATATTCATTAATTTTAGCTGGAGAAGATACGAGGACAATATTGTATCGGTCTTTAAGCCGCTTATTATTACCATCGACCAAAGCGTCAAAATTGATAGTCGCTATAGGGCCACAAGTAGAAAGGTATATAGTGCTAATTCCAGAAAGCATTGGTTCAATCTCTGACCATAGCAAATTATATAGTTTACTTGCATTGTCCTTATTATAAAGATTTGAGATAAACTCCTCATCAGGATTGTTATTGTAAAACAAGTCTTCTGCTGCATCTACTTCTGCCAGTCGAATCAGTTGTGGAAATTTATCTCCTTTTCTGGCAATATACGCTCCGTAATAAGGAGTCATTTCATCGATACTCGCAGCTATCGGTAGATAACTGAATAAAACTACAGCCTCATTATCACCAATCTGCGTTTTTACACCGTCCCAATTGCCTATAATATTGACAACAGATTGGAGTATAGATGGATCTGAGCGAAGAAGCGTTCTTTCAAGAGAAATTATCTCTCTCATTATCGAATCCCGTTCCGCTTGTTTGAGGTTTTTTCGCAAAAGATTGTCGCGCAGCGAACTTAATTGAGTGAGTCCCCGAGAAGCATTCCTGAACCTTAGTGCCTGATTTATAGCGAGAGAGATACTTCGTATGTAGAGATTGGTATCGAAGGCCTCAATCTTAGCCGAATCAGCCTTGTATCCAATTAAGTTATTCAGATACATCATCATACGATTCCGGCTCTTAAGATATGGTTCCCGCTCTGTTTCTGAATAATTTTGAATGACCGTTATTGCATCACGATAGGATTCATTGTTAAAATCAACGAGATATTTGGCCGCGTTGTCTAAATCACCGGTCAAATAATACGAAAACGCGAGATTTTGTAAAATGGTATTCCTTAAATCCGGTGTTGTAAGTTTAGCTGATCCAAACAGTTCGATGGCTTCGCCATAGTCACCTCTTCGCATAAGGATTTCCCCAAGATTATTCAATGCAATGTCATAACCTATAGGTTTTTGCCCAGATATATTTCCAGATATTATCTCCCTGAAACACCTCTCAGCCTCTTCATTGTTTTTTAAAGAAGCATAGACAAGTCCACGAATATTTACGACGCTATAATAAATGTCTTTAAGACGATCCTCTCTGTTATCAAATTCTTTTACGAGATCATAGGCTTCGTCCGAATACATTTTTGCCGCAAATACATCCTCTTTTTTCAAATAAGCCGTGGCAATATTGGCACATAAAACAGCATAACTCCACGAGCGGTCATTCGCTTCTTCAAAAATTTTCAATGCTTCGTGCGCATAACTGAGCATCGTATCATAATCGCCGATATCTGAGAGCAATCGTGTACGATAAACCCAAAGAGACCGGGTGTAAGGATTGTTGGCATTTTCAGGTTCTCTCTTGTTGAAAATTGCCATAGCGTCTGTCAATACCGCCTCTTGATAGGGATACATACCTTTCCGACTATAATATTCAGACAATGCTTGTATTATGAGATTGTATGCATCTTTGGCTTCTTTGTCCCACTGCTCTCCGTTTTCAATATCAGATTTAAAAGATAGCAATTGTTTTTCGGCGACCTCATCACCGTTAACGGCAGCCATGATGAGATCATCCCAAGTAGTATAAGCTTCTTGACCAGCCAATACAGTAGGGGAAATAATTGAAATTAAAAGGACTATGATGATTAGTGCTTTTTGCATTCTTCCAGATATTCAAGCGTTTTCGGATTGTCTTGACCATAGATGCTCCTAAACAAGTCATTAGCCCTCTCAAAGTAAGGGATTGCATCTTTGTGGTTGCCAAGAAGCATAACCGACCTTCCGTAGTTATGTAGTACAGTGCAGTATATCTTGGTATTTGACTCAAAAGCTGCAATCTGTTTCGCTAATAAACTCGCTAAAGTTTCTTTGGCTTTTATGGGTTGATCCGTCATAATATAGCATACAGATAGCATATTGGGGATTTCCAAAAAAGAATTTCCATCCTCGGTTGGCGCTTCCTTGAGATACAACTCATAATATGGTATGGCCAACTCATATCGTTTGGCCCAATAAGCACCGTTTCCCACCATCCGTGCTAACATTCCTACGGAAATATAATCAGATTGGCAGTTGCGGAATCGATCAACTACATCTGGAAACATCGAGTCGAGTTCATCTGTTTCTCCATTGTAGGCCAATATCTGAAGATACCGTTGAAAAGAATCTAATACGTTTTCATCGCAGGCTGGCAAAAAGGGGGCAAGGCCAATGACCTCTTTGTAAATTGGTCGCGCTTCATTATAACGACCGAGGTCCACTCCCAATATCATACCTTTATTAAAAAGAAGTCGGACATATTCTTCATTATGAGACCCCAGGATTTCACGTGTCCGTTCTATTAGCCTTTCATATATTGGCAATGCCTTTTCAGACTCTCCATTTTTACGATATTCAAGTGCTTGGAGTTCACTCATCTCTATAAGCTCAGATGAGTTAGCATCTATTAGTTGCCCAAAGCTTTTAGAATCAATTCTTTTGAAACATTCTTGTGCCAATAAAGAGTCGCCTTGTTCCTTGTACATATTTCCAAGATTGAGGTAAAAGGATGACTGATATTCTGCCGAATTTGGGATAGTAACGCTACTGAGTAAACCACGGCGATAGTATCGTTCAGCCGTTTCATAGTCATGACGTTTCTGATAAGCTATACCCAAGGCGAGATATGCTTCAATATAATTAACGCCTTTAATATTAAGAGATTCATATAATGCCGGAACTCGTTCCATATAAGGAATGGATGCATCAAAATTATTGTTTAGGCAAAGAATCGTACCCTTTGATTCATTGAAAAGGAGCAGTATCGTATCATTATCTGAGTGTAGGCACTCGCTTTCAATCTCGTTCAGTAATGCCAATGCTTCCTCCTCCTTATCCTGATGGATTAAATCCTTGACATGGAACAGTTGGTCCATAAGTGTTTGAGCACCCACCATAAAAGTAGATGCACAAACAAGTATTATCAGTATGGGTATAATTATTTTGATATATCCTTTTTGCATGATTTCTGTTTTAGTTTCTTAGCAATCCAGAAGAAAAGCCAAGCTAGTAGGCCATACATAGCCGCAGCTACAAGGACGAATGGGTCGAAGTTATTATGAACAAGTGTTCGAGGCCCACCAATTACTAATATAATGACACATGTCCAGGCGAACACTTTGAAGATTAATGAGACAGCTTTCATAATTGTGATGTTTTAAGTTTGTATTTATCCTATATGAAAGAATGCTCATTAACGTTAACACCTGATTAGAATATTTTTTTCTTTTCGACCTGTTCACAAAGTTCCCGAGCCTTTTCAGCCATCGCTGAACCTCCATCTGATTCGGTTTCAAGAATCGTAAGAAGTTTTATTGCTTTATCTTTCTCATTATTCATGATATAGGCATTCGCCAAAAGCCATCCAATTTCCGGAGAAAACTCAGTGTAGTCGTTATATGTTAAATCTTGAGATTCTTCCCAAATTCTCTCAAGATAGACAATGGTTCCTTCAAGATCGGATCGTTCTTCTATATGCTGATACAACATATATATTTCTCTACCCACAGAGTTTTCGGGTCCCCGATTGTACTCAGACATCGGGAAGTATGCAAGGTATTCTGATGCAAGTGTTGTCATCTGATGATTATCATAGATACGATATCCACCGAAAATACAAATTAGAATAGAGGCTGCAGCAGAGAACGCTATTAACGATTTCTTAGGAATGAATAGAATGCGAGAAGCCTTTGATTTAATCGGCATAGAACTCCTTTTTGCAACTTCTGAAACTTTTTCCTCAGAGATAGATCTTAGACTATTAATGATTTTTCCATCATTTGTGGAGCCTATCCTCTCCATGGATTTTATCATTCGTGCAATAGCAATAGCCCGAGCTTTTAAGCTTGAATCTTCTTGCAACTCAACAAGAAAGGATTTCTCTTCATCGGGAGACATTTGTCCTTTCAAATATCTATTAATGCGAGCGTCCTGCTCAACATTACTCTTCATTTGATTATTACTTTCCATGTTATAGTTATTAGAAAAGTTTTCTTACCATTTCTTGATAACGTGCGCGAAATTTTTCGCAACAACGATGCTTTGTTACCTTAACAGAGCCTTCACTGTAGTTAAACATGTCGGCTAAAGTTTTTAAGGATAGATTATCTCGGTAAAAGCCCCACAATAATTCATTGCATGGAGATGGCAGGTCATTGACAATCTGATCAACTAAACGCTGCTTATCTTCATTTGCGCCTTCATCATCCATAGAAATTAAATAGTCAAGTTTATTCTGTTTGAACTCACCATCCATAAGACTAAGCGACATCTCATCATCCACAACAGATAATTTCTGTATACCCCTTAGCATTTCTTTGGCTTTGTTAATACAGATACTCATAAAGTATGTAGATAAAGAACTCGTTAACTCAACAAGAATGCCTGAATTTATATTATTGTAAAGGGTTATAAAAGATTCCTGAAAAACATCTTGACAATCCTCTTGGCTAAGTCCATAAGATTTATGAAGATACCCAAGAACCTTTTCCCATTCTTCGGATGCGAATTTATTTAAGGCTGCATGATTATATGTTCCCTTAATACTCATTTGCCTGTCTCTATTACTGGATTTTGTTTGATCAGACGTTTATCCTTGGACATTGCTCGAACAACAGAGTCTGTCCAAGAAGAATTGCTCGTTAGAGGCATTGTCTTTAATATTTGATTTATATAATAGGTTAACGGTCCGTAGAACTGACCATCAATCTTTATCTCAACATTGGATTGATATGACCGACACGCCTCTATATAGCAAATCCCGGCCATTTTTGGGTCGGATTTAACATTCATGTGTGCCCTCCGGTCAATTTTCGGCACAAATCTTTTTGAGGAAACGGAGAACCCGCGGTCAGTGCCTCGGACATAGAACTCCTCGTCCGATTCACTCTCATCACGGCTGGCGCCTCCCATGTGGCATGCATCAAGCACCACATAGACATATCCGGTCGGGCCGACTTTAGTCCTTATCTTGTTGATTGCCTTTTCTAACTCGTCATCGAGAATATGATTCTGCCCTTTGTAACCTTTGTGATAGCGACTGTGGGCATCGTATGGGATTAACGCCTCATCCCAACCGTCAGCTTCATCGCCAGATTTATCCTCAAACGGCTGACCATGACCTGAGAATTGAATATAAATCATGTCCCCTTTTGAAGCAGCTTTAACCATATTTTTAAGTTCTGTCCTAATTACAGCAGCTGTGGCATCTTTCCCCATTAACTCCGTCACATCAAATCCTTGTTTCTTTAAGGTTGGAGAAATCAACTTAACATCATTTTCGCCATGAATGTTACTCCATGAAGCTTCCGCAACTGGGATTTTAGGATAGTCGGATATACCAATTAACAAAGCCCGTTTCTCAGCGAGCATTGAAAAAGGGAATACAATCAATAGCACCACAGCAATTGAATGTTGCAGCTTCCTCTTTAATATGCGATTACCCAAGTTCAAAGACATCATGCTCTTAAATAAGTTGTAAAATTCTATTGAATTGAGTTGTGTCAGAGTTTACCTCATAAGTCATATCAACAACTGGTGCGCCAGCTGTAAAGCCGAGAGATAACTTAATGTGCTCAAGATGTTTTAGATCTTCAATCAAAGCTTCTGGATTAGGAAGAATAAGGCCATAACTATCCGGATGTTGCACTCCTGATAATTTATGCTTAGAACCATTAGCATCTTCATAAGTAATGGCGGCTCTGCCTATGAAATACTTTAATCGTTCGTCTAGAAAATTCAGAACAACCTTATCTTTGTTGATACAAAGGAATGCTTCAGATGTATATTTCAAATCTGCTTCATTATCCCATCTCATGGGACTCCTTTTCAGTCCATGACCATTTAGAGGAATCATTATGAATTTCTCTTTTGATTTCTCTTCGGTTTTCTTTGGTGGATTGTAATGAATTATAGGACTGCCAAGTGTCCAGTCTGTGTAATTGATTTGGACAATAGTATCTACAGTTGCTTTGGTAAGTTGAGCAATTGAATCCAGGCGGAGACTATCTGCTTTTGCAAGTTCTCGTTGCTTTTCTTCATAGCGACGAGAACCCTTAACGCCAGACAATTCTATACCCCAATTTGCCAACATTAAGGTCAAAAAAACTCCGACAACAATGTATAAAGTTCTATGTTTCTTCTTATTGTTCATCTTCCTTAACCTTGTGAATCTTTTCTAAAGCTTTAAGATAACTGGCAGTGATAATGCCCGATGGTAAAGCTATTACTGCCACACCAACGAGAGACGATAACATGGATAGCAGCCGAGCGCCATCAGTGTGCGGAAGAACGTCGCCATAGCCAACCGTTGTCAGGGCTGTAGTCGACCAGTATAAAGCTTCGAAGAAATTTTCAAAATGGTTATCCAAATTGAACATAATCAGGGCTGTGAACACAATGTATATCAGAGCCATTATGAGAACTGACAGCAACACGCGGCGTTTCTCCTTAAGAACTTCAAGGAAAATTGCGAACTCATTAGACATTCGTGAAATTTTAAGCAATCTCACAGTTCGAATCAATCTCGTTGTACGACATAGATTGAAGGCATTGTTGATTGCTGTAAAAGCTGGGAGAATCGATAGCATATCCACAATTGCCATTGGTCGAAGGGGATATGTGAGAATGCTATGAGTGCCGTTACCAAAACGATAGTCGGCTGTTGCCCATCTAAGAAGATAATCAATAATAAAAACGACAACACAAGCCAACTCAATAAAATCAAGTTCACGAGTGTTTGTTCTGAACCCCAAAGGAATAAGACTCAGAATGATTATTGTGGTCATAAGAATTGTATAAATTTTATGACCTACATGTTGTCGTCCTGCATCCACGCCATTACCATCAAGGATGTGGAATAATCGTTGGCGTAATGGAACATTTTGGTTGAGAGCTTCTTCCATAATTATTTTGTTAGGGGGTGTTCGTTGGCTGTTTCTTCTAAGTCCAAATCTTTCTTGGGTAGATTAATCCAGCTTGCGACAGCCATAACAATTGCCACGAGTGGAACAGGGGTTAAGAATATACCCCAAAAAGTGTGATCCCACACAAAGCAGAAGTAATAATAAAAGATGCAAAGGCCAATTGCAATAACCGACCATATTATCGCCGAAAATATTGAGGTCGGTTTACTATCAGTAGCTGATGTTGAGCCATATGCAAGATATGAGGACGCCGGTGAAGTCGAATGTTTAGAATCACTCGTTTTAGAAGTCTTCATCATTCGGGATTCATAGGCGCGTTGTTGCTTCTTTACCTCACGTTCCATTCTCAATTGGGCATCATTCTTGCCCCAATTGCTAAATTTCCGTTCTCCTTTATAGTGTGTCGGCTTCATTGCTATGTGCATTAAAGAGTGTTTGCAGGACGATTGAGAATTTCGTCAAGCATGGCCTTATACTTCTTATCTACGATGACGAAGTCCTGATCATTGATGTCTGCGTCGCGGATTGCGTCAGCAATCTCCTGATTATTGGATATCGACTTCTCTATGATTTTAGCATCGTAGACTGAAAGTACGCAAAATTTGCGTTTGTCAAAAGATGGTACTGGCTTCGACACCTGCGACTTCTCTTGTGAGATGGCTTGAAGCAAGTCGTTCACATCCCATTCTTTCAGTGAGAAGTTTGACTTCATTATATTGAATAGGTGATTGAACGGGTTGAAAGCATCAATGATTACGGCGTGAGGCCATGAACCGCGACGCTGAAAACTATCACGATCGAAATCCGCCCAACCATAACCAAAGCGCTTCATCGGCCCCCATGCAGAGATGAAAACATGCTGGATATAGACTGATGCATTTAGAATATGTCCGGCGATATATATCATCGTGCCAAGAAGGAGAATCAAAGTCTCCGCATTGGTGTCCTTTATACCTTTCTTGCGTATGGAGACGCCTCCGGTAGATGTCGTTCCAAGCTTTTTTTCCGGAATAGGGAAAGATTCCCATCCTGGGAACCAAATATCTACGTCGACCGATGCTGTTTTACGGTCATACTTGTATCCGAGACGAACATTGAAGAGGGTCTTCAGATTGGGCAAGATTTCATTGTCCAGTTTCCCTTTAACGAAGTTTTCCTCGCCAATTAGATTAATTTCAACGGCACGTCGCTGCTGTTCATATTCTCTCTCGAAGAGGGCATTTTTAGAGCGCTCTTTTGAGTCTTCGACTGACTCAAAGAAGTCGTGCAGTTCATCTACGCCTTCTGATTCAGTCTTAAGCAGTGCAGGCAAATGTTCCTGTACGAACACACTTACTTTCTTCTTGTCGATACCTTTGTGGGGATGACCTTCTTTAGCTGTAATCTCAGATTCGAGATCAAGCTCAATGTCATCACGACTCACACTCAAGACGGGCATTATTGAGCGGGTGTACTTCTCGCACTCGATGCCGTCGAAGTGCCGCTGAACGGTATCTTGTCGGATAATATTGGGGCAGTTATATGTGAAGGCTTCCAAATCGCGCTGAAGCCTCTTATATCGTGTTATCTGCGACTCTCGGGGAAGCGAGTCAGGAACATACACATCGAAGTTTCCGGGGATGGTTATCATACGGTTTGAATTTTTAGAAATTGTTTCTGGAGAGATAGTTATAGGTTAAACCGAGCCTTGTTCGGGTTGAAAACATATTGCTGGTTTGTAATAATTGGGCTTGAGGGCGAAGGCATGAGCGAAGCTGACATATTGGGGACAGGCGTATCCTCGTCAGGATTATACAGTTCAATCATTTGAATGCGATCTATCTTGAAATTGCGCCGTTCTTGACGATTGTGACAAAACCCCTCTATATAATCTGGGCCATATCCGAGCGGATGCTCCAACTCACTCAGACGTCTAACGGACTCTTCACCATCGGCTTTCCGATAGTGAATTACCGCATCAAAGTTGCCTTCGATTGCTATATTTACAAGTCTTTTAATGTTGTTCATAACTCGTTACTTTTTAACTGCATAACGTAGTAAATCACCCAAGGGGAAGCCTTTAGGAGAGTTCTGTCTCACATACTCAATGTTACCAACGATAATGAGCAGGTTCTTTGCTCGCGTAATAGCCACATTTATGAGGTTTGGCTCATTCTTATCGTCAATCCAACGTAGCTTTCGCTTGGGTGAATTGTCTGTTACCATGAGCGAGTAAATCATAATATCTCGCTCATCGCCTTGATAGCGATTGACCGTGTCTGCAACGATATCGTCTCTGAGGTTATCCGGCATTAAGACATTGATAAGATTCGCTTGATGACGGAATGGGGTAACAATACCTATTGTCATACGGGGATATTTTTGGCGCAACGAAGCGGCTATTCTGATACACTCGTTTGCCTCAGCCTCATTACAATTCTCATCTTCGGATTTCTGGATGCCAACAACCGGATACAAAACAATTCCCTGTTTAGCCAATTCGGGATGTGATGGAGCTGTCTTGATTGCTAAGTTGATACCAGTCCTCGGCATATAAAATGATTCATTGGAGAATCTGATGATATCAGGATGGCAGCGGTAGTGATTATCCAGATTAACAATGGCATTGCCGCTATTTGCGAAAGCAAGTACTTCAGCCGCATGATCCCAAAGTGACTGTCGACCATAAGGGCTTACGGTACTTAAGGAAAGTCCGAGAGACTTTGCAATCTCTTCTTCCTCATAAGCACGTACTTGGGAAATGTGTTTAAGTTGGAGAGGATCACCTATTATGACAACTCTCTTGGCTCTGAGTATCATGGGAAGTGCGGATGCCAAATCGCATTGGGATGCTTCGTCAATAATCAGCATATCAAAGAGCTGATTTTGAAGGGGGAATGCCGTCTTAACCGAAAGGCTGGTGGTTGCATTGATTTGAAGCGTTCTGAGCATATTCGCTGTCCGTTCTGAAAACCGTTTGATTTCTTCCTGTTTCCAAGGAACATTGGGAAGATACTGTTTATATTGAGCAATAGCGACCTTTGCACCTTTAGAAGAAAGGCATTTACATATGGCAGCGTTTACCAGATTCGAGCTACATGAATCAATAAAACTCTTGCTCTTAGTATACAGCCTCTTTATGTTTGGCTCTTCTAACTGTAAGAGCCCGAGTTTTTGTTGAAATTTAGTTAAGTCCGAAGAACTGTCTTTGACTTGTTTTTTAAGAACAGTACATTTGAGACCATGAGAATGCTCAAGCTGAGACAATTCACGGAAGAATTGTTCTACTGATTTTAGGTTTGACAGAATCAAATCGCTTTGTTTGACGATGTCATCGCCAGAATGATATGCTTCAATACGATTTTCCCATTCTTCTGGAACAACAGCATCTTTAACCTGTGCAGACAAGGATTCTACTAGTTCTATGAAACGTGCAGCATCCTTTTTCTTTGAGAAAAGGTTGTTCCAAAATTTAAAGGCTCCGGTATAACGTGAAAAAAGGTTATTTCTTAACCGCAACAAGTCCCTTCTGAAAGCATCGCATTTGTCCTTTGTATACATGGACAATCTCGAATATTTTTGCCATTTAGACATTAAGGTTTCTTTGGCCTCAGAATACTCTCGCTCTGCTGTATCTAATTCTGCTTTTATTTGTGCAAGTTGAGCCGATTTAGTATCAATAATCTGACTTAAATACAATATCCTTGCAAACTTGTTTGTACAATCAGCTATGTTACGACATGCCTGAAAGTAATTGTCAAGAGCTGAGGTATATTCATCCGAAAGTTTGACACCTTCACTCTCCGCAAGGTTTTGGAATCGTTCAAGCTCCGGAATGGTTATCGTTCCTATTTTATCACGACTACCAAATCTCAGCATATAGCCATAGTTGTCTATAAGGTCAAAGCGCTCCTTGACATTATCCACAGCACGATTATTCTTGCTTGCCAATAGCATAGACATGCCTCGCACAAGACCGTTGGCTATCAAATTGACAATCAATTGCGTTTTGCCCGTTCCCGGAGGACCGGTAACGACAGTTAGCTTCTGACCGAGAGCCTTTGCAATGGCCTTGCGTTGACTTTCGTCAAGGTCTGAAACCGTTAAGAGTGTGGCGACATCAACATTTTCTATTTGATTTTCGAAAGAATGAGGTTGAAGGAAGAGGGAAAGTAATTCGTTAGTTTGAAGTTGTGAAGCCGTAATCTTCTTTAACTCAGAAATAGTTGAGGATAGAATGTTGTCCTCAGAACGAAGTGATAGGTATATTGTGTCGCTAATAGAAGCCTCCTGACCAAAGAACTTTTTAATAGTGTCTTCAACATCATAAAAACTTCTGGCATTTGATATCTCTTGTTCAATTTCGCTTATTGTGCCGGCAGGGAGCGTCATCTTCTCAGCTTCCTTTAGGTTAACAGTAAAGTCTGAGACATTGCAGGCAAAGAGTTGGCGGTCAATATCTATTTGCTTTACGTTATCAAAAGGACGGCAAAGCTCTAATAGTTTAAACTCGACATCTTTTGACGAGATTGCTAATGTTACAGCAAGCGACCCATGGAATGTCCCGGTCTTAACGTTAGTAACGAAATCTCGGTGAAATTCTCTATTACATGGGATATCAATCAGAATACTGTCTGGTTGTGCAATATATAACGTATATGGATAAAATCTTTCTGAATGAGCTGCTTTATAACGCTCCAACTCTACCGCAGCCCTATAAAAGAGCAACGACTTCTCAATCCCAGTTTTGGGGATTGACGGCAACGTGGAAATTATATGTCTTACGTTTATCAAATCTTTATCTTTCATCGTCTTAAATATTGATGTAAGACAATACGTTCATTAAGAACCAGGGATCGAAACCTTGGACGACCATACGCTTTGCCTTGGCACCGTCCTCGTGGATTTCGATACCATCGGAATAGGGAGTGATTCCGATGACTTTCCTCAAAGGGATCTTTACGTTCTTTGTTGGGGAGTAGAAAATCAGATTCTTGTCGGTAATGTACAAAGATCCTGTACCTACATTCTCCATGAAGCGATGTTCAACCGGGCGTGAATTGAATTGACCGGAACGGTAATATACGCCCTTACAGATGCGGTAACTCATGCCTCCAGTTCGACCACGTCTTTCTACCTGAACTTTTTCCAAGAGGAATGTAACGCCGGGATACTCCCAGATAAGTTGTTCTTTCGCGCCGAGCATAATGGGGAGCGGCGCTCCATTATGGGGTATAATCCCTTTTCGAATCTCATTGAGTAACGCCACTTGGGATAACTTAGCAATCTCCGAGTTTTGATATTTCGCTGGTAGTTGAGATGTTGAAATCCCAAGACCGGAAACATATTCATTTATCTTAGCTTCTTCGACTGCATCAAGGTTGCCGTCAGAGAGAAAGTTTGAAGCCGCCTTGTTCAACACCTGATAGTAAGCATCATTCTCCTGTTCATATGAAAGGGGCAACATTGATGTTGTCTGGCTTGCACCGCGTCGAGCTTCACTTAATGAAAGCCGATTGCGGAAAAAGTCTACCATGTATCCGCGCACGATCTTTTGGGAAAGTTTATCCAAATCGCCATTACGATTCAGAGACTCGTAAGATAGTCCTACACGGGATATGAAATTCTGGATGAATGGAATTGTGGCTGGAGAGATAGGCAAACGCAGATTTTCGATATACGTCGATAGCGCAGAACGAGTAAGTTCCTCAAATTCCTGTTTTTGCATGAAATTGTCTTTACGCCATGACGGTATCAACGTGCGCAACTTGTTGATGTCCTCACGGCCTTGAAATACCAAGGACATGAAGTTTTTAGCAGAGTCTACCCCTGCTTCATGCTTCTCCTCGCACTCCTTGTGTGCCTTGGAAAAGAGTCCTGCGCTTTCGCCACAATACTTACATTTCATAATAGAACTTTATTATGTTTTCCACCTGTCGCGAATTCATTATCACCTGGTGCTTGTTATTGAAGGGTGAATAGAAGACACCTTTATGTTCGAGATCCCATATTATTGGATACAATTGCTCTGGGCTTAGATTCCACTTTTGCTGTATATACTCATCACTTACATAATCAAGTCCCACGACACCCCTTGCGACATCTTTGAATAACGGATCTGGCAACGGTGTTACGCTTTTGACTGGATAAACCAGTTCTTCCATCAAGCTTTTGGGTAAATGATGGTGACCGATTGAAAGTTTCAGCTCTTTAATACCTCTTGATAAATCCTTAATATCTTTGGTCAATAAATTCCCGATACATATATTTTCTGAGAACCGCTTACCATTAGTACACAACTGATCGAATTTCACAATGTTACTATTATGTGAATCAGTTTCGCAGTCAATAATATTGTCGGCCGTTGCTATCTCCCACCAATTCTCAGCCTCAATATCTTGTGAATAAGAGATGAAATAATAAATTCCAACTTCATTAGCTTGACGTATGCCATCAGCAAGTAATGGAATTAATGAAGGGAAGCAATCAATATTATTTAAAATAACAATAATTTTTTTTAATGTTCTGTGAACTTCACGATCTAATCTTCCCTGACTGTAAAGGGAATTATAATCTTCAAATGAGGATGCGCCTCCCCATTTCATTAAATATAACCTTTCAGTACGTAAGTTTGCAAGACCTTGAAGAAGATTCAGGGTCTCATCTACCGACTGACAAATATTATTGTTGTTCTTTGATTTTAGACTATATGGTTCACCAGAAACGAATAGCCCTGCTGGGAATTTATTTATGATTTGGGAATCGCTTTTACCAATATCTGAAACTGCAAAACAGTAGTCATCTCCGCCATAATGGGCCTTATTAAAAAGTAAACTGCCAAATATATGAAGCAACACCTGATTCCTAAGGTTTGCATTACTCCCCTTGATAAGGACTTTACTTTTGTTCCAATCAAGGCAGTTTAAATCGAGGTAAAATGGCTTATCTTCATACTTGCCTAGACATAGCGGCATGCACCCAATGAAACTCTCGGGATATTCCTGTTGTATTGTACTTGCTATAATTTCAGCAGAATTATAGTTGGACGATTCACTATTCAGAGGTTTGATAATTCTATCGCAAGCCGTTTTGATGGCACAAATAAGTGCCCTGCTATTTTCATTGACGAAGCCATATTCTAATGTGATAGACTCAATGACTCTTTTACATTTAAGTTGATCCGTAAAACCACAATCAGAGATAAACTCCCGCCAAACTCTATATGTAGATAATGAAGTAAGCATATTCTTAAAATGCCTTTGTCTCTGAAAAGCTCCGTAGTCGTTGAGTGCGTTAATTCCTTCCTTAGAAATTAAAGCGTTTATCCCAAATTGAGAGATCACTTCATATATTGCTTCTTCAAAATTCATGACTTAAACGGCTTTAATCCATTAAACGTTTGATTTGAAGTAGCAAAGAGACCGCAACATTGGTCTTTTTTAATGCAGCTCTCGCACATAGGAGCATACTTTACCTTCCAATCGGAGATTGATTGAGCGGCAAAGGGATGTAATGACTCTGGAAGAAGGCATAGGGGTATATTGTATATGACAGCCTCAATGCCTGAAGCGTCAAGACTTTGGACGGCCTTATGAAGTTCTTCCACATAATCCATAGGTTCTGCCCAAATACGATTGAGATTCTTGACGGCAAGTCCGGTTCTTTCCAAGCCCATGAGGGCTACCCAGCTCACAAAAGGCAAGTTTTTGAATATGAACTCGGCCATTTGAGGGAGACGTTTAACGTTCAAAGCAGTAAGAACTATGCGGAGTTCAATCTCAATTTCTTCTGCCGCAAGGTTATACAAGCCTTCAATGGTCTCATAGTAAGCCCCTTTTGCACCTGCGATGATGTCGTGGTCGCGGAAGAAATCGCTATGAAGTGGAACGCCAACGACTAATTTCTCACCAGCTGCAATTTTCAGCTTATGAGTGTAATCGTCATCCTTGAATGACCTACCGTTACTTAGAAGATGAATCTCCGCTGATGGATATTTACCACGGACAATGTCAATCAGTTCAAACAAACGTTCTCCGAGAAGCGTGGGTTCACCTCCGGAAATACCAATAGTAGGTAAGTTATCTGGGGCATCTTCCAGTATCTTTAGATTTCGTTCAAACCAATAGTCAATATCATCAACCCGATGTGGGGGCTGACAACACATGAGGCAATGGTTGTTGCATTGCTCTGTAGTAAAGAGTGTATTATCATTGCTTCCTTCTTTCATCGTGCCCAAGATTTGAAGATTGGTAAAACCTCATCGCCTCGTTCGATGATGAGAGAAATCAGATACTCAATAATAGCCTTATTCTTATGACAGAGGTGAGAAGTAGGTCTGAAGCCATACATATCGCCTTGGGTTGAGTAATTGCGCACAGGGTCAGCGCAACAGAATGCACGGACACCGCAATCGGCACAACCGGCTATTATCTCGTTTGAAGAAATTTTGGATATCTCTCTTGCCTTCTTGCCGTAAACAATATCCTCATACTTATCATCCAGAGAGCCAAGTCTAAAGGTATAGTCATTGTATTCTGCTAGCATTCGGGATTCATCACTTGCATAGACGTATCCATCATAGTTGTAAATCAACACTGCATTAATGATACCCGAAGGAGAAAGGAGGTCGACGAAACCGGTGCAGAATGGTGTCAGCATTTTCTTGAACACGATAGAGGCAAACTCTTCGACGAAGAAAGTTCCCTGCTTATTTAATTCAAGGATATACTCAAAAGCCTGTTTGTAGAACTCAATGAATCGTTCTGTATATGCATCCCAGTCTTTTGTTTTGAGTGCCAAACCATAAGGATTCAATGCACGAAGGAACACAGACTGGAAGCCGTTTTCAAGATAGGTGTCTATGATTTCTTTGGGGTATTTGAGACTATCTTCTGATGTTGTCATAAGGGCACTAACACAGTTGCCCAATTCCTCTCGCACCCGTTTAATTCCGGCTGTGACTTTTTGGTAACTGTCAGTTTTTCCTCGGTTTGAATTATGCAAATATTCCGGTCCGTCGAGTGATGTAGAAATTACTATGCCATATTCTTTACACAGAGCGAGCATCTCATCGGTAAGATTGACGCAGTTTGTGCACAGGACATAAGTTATATCTCTTTGTTCTGTCTTATTGATTTCTTCAGCAAGTTCGACGCCATACTGAATCAAATCCGGCATTAGGCTTGGTTCGCCACCTTGAAACTCCATTGTCAAATCTGGCGAAGGTGATTTGAACATCATTCTTACACCCTTTTCCATCATTTCCTTAGTCATGGAGCAGCGTTTGGCAAACTCATTTTGGCTAGAGGCTTGACAATAAGAACAGTTCTGATTACACCTGAGAGTCAACACAAATATATGGAGTCCGGTGAAATCATCCAAGAAACGTTTCTTTTCGCGAAGACGAGAAGCATAGATATTGAACAATGGTGGGAAGTCCTCTTCGTAAAGAAAAAAATTAGCGACCAATGACTTGTATAAATCATCGTCACGATTCAATTTACGGCCAACGATTGCCTGAACCGTTCCATTGGGAGCGATTATCATATCTCCTAACTCGTTTACCAGCACCTCATGATCTGATATCCGAGAGAAATTGAAGGGCAAAAGTTTATACATCTATATCGTCCTCTGTTATATCATCGCAATCGGCAAAAGCCTTTGCGTAAAGTATAGTTCGAATATCTTTCGTCTCTTCCTCTATGATTTGGCGAAGTTTATAGTCATTGAGCTTCTGAAGAAAGTCGGATTCAATATTTTTAAGTTCACAGACCTCTTTTGGAGAGATTGAGATAATCTCAAAATCACCATCAAGAGTCCGCTCAACCACGTAATGATTGAGGAAGTCATAGACTGTCTTGGAAATACAAGAGTCCGTATAGATACGACGGTCTATCTTTAAGGTCATTTTTTAGCTTTTTTTCGAAGTTTTTTGACAGTTTTCTCGTCTGGGAGACCGGTAGCGGGTTTAATCTTATTCTTAGTCTGGAAGGCAGCAACTGCATTAGAAACTTCTTCATTAAACACAGCTCGACCGTCATTGTATACCAAATTTTCAGAATTGGGAGAAAAGCCTGCCTGCGTGAGTAGTTCAATCAACTCATTGACATCAGTCCCAAAGTCATTCAGAGCTAAATCACGATTACCTAAAGTAATGGTTGATTTGGTGGAATCCCAGGATGACAGCAACGTCGCATCATCTTCGGTGAAGGAATATCCCTGATATTGGCCGGCATCAGCTCTAAACTGATTTACAGCATTTATTACTTCTTTATCATAGACATAATATCCTTTCTTTTTCTTCAACTTATGAGGCTTTAGATAATGCTTCGCAGTCAAAAGCTTAACAAGATTATCGACGTCTTGTCCGTAATCGCCCTTGTAAAGTCTGCGGTCTCCGAGTGAATATGTCTTATACGTCTTCGGAGTTGAGTATAAGGAAGATGTCGATTGTGAAGAGGATGTGGAGTGTGTTGAAGAATGGGAATAGGAAGACACGCCACTACTGGAACGATGTGAACTATGCGATCTGTGTGAACTATGCGATCTGTGTGAACTATGTGAGCGATGTGCCGCAATCAGTTTGGAGTCACCATTTCTTTTTAGCTTTAGTACATCTTTGAAAACCTTCTTTTTCAATGAGTTCACTGAAGACGACTCTCCAATATGATTATCTGAATTCGGATTAATGCCGTTATTATTACCAATCGTTGGATTTGTGGCATCAGCAGACGCAGTTGTGTGCAATAATGATATCGCTGATGACATCATTATAGTCCGTATGAGTTTCTGGAACTTGTGTTTCATACTCTTTATTTTTTAGCGGCTTTGAGTTTGGTGACGGTTTCAGTATCAGGATTGCCAGTTGGCTGCATACCATTGTATGCCTGAAACATCTTGACTGCCATAGCGACATCTTCTGTGAAAACTGCTTTGCCACCGGAATAAGCCAGTTTAGAAGGGTCTGGCGCATACCCTGCATTTGTAAGCAATATAATAAGTTCACTTACGTCATCGCCAGCGACATTAACAGAAATGTCTCGGATGCCAAGCATTATCTTGGTTTTTGACTTATCCCATGCAGCGAGTGCTGTAGCATCGGATTTAGACAGCGAACCAGATACTTTTAATCCAGCATCATTTTGGAAGCGTTTTACCGCCGCTGCTACATTTGCGTCATAAACATAGTAGCCATTCTTCTTAATGAGGTTAGTCGGGCGCAGATAATACTTGTTGGTCAGATGCGTGATTAGCTCATCAACATCTGAACCATATAGGCCAGATGACAATGCACGATCTCCAAGGGAATAATCCTTATATGTCTTGGCGGGTGGTGTATACACTGAGCTACGCGAACTTGAACTGCCCGACCCACTTGACCTGTATGAGCTACTTGAAGAGTGAGAATAATGAGAGCCGCCTCCGCTTGATCTGTGGGAACTATGCGAGCGATGAGAACTTGAACTATGTGAATAGTGACCACCTCCGCTTGAACGGTGAGAACTATGCGAACGGTGCCCTGCTATTAACTGAGGTTCTCCATTGCGTTTGAGTTTCAATACGTTCTTGTAGACTTTCTGTTTAAAAGAGGATACGGCTTCTTCACCCTTGTTGCCGTCATCAAGTCCGCCAAAACCGAGGTCTGGCAATGAAGCAACAGGTTTGTCTGATGCTGATGCCGGCAGATGCAGTAATGACATCGCCGATGACATCATTATTGTTTTAAGCAGTTTATTCAGTTTCGATTTCATTGTTTGTTCTTGATGAAGTTCAACCAATAATCCTTAGGCGATAGCTTCAGGGCATTTTCTAATATCTCCGTTCCTTCGGGGGTAAGTTTACCACCATTAGAAGAAATGATTGTCAAGAGAGTGTTTTTAGCCTTTTCGACCTCAGTTTCTATGGGGGCTTGCAAAGAGGATTGAACAGTAGATCGGTATTGTTCTTGCTCCGCTGAAAGAGGCAGTGCATTGAGTTGTGCAATCAAAGCAACAGCCGCTTGAAGATTGGACGATGACAGCTTAGACGTTATATCAGCACCAAGATTATCGACCACGCCATGGACCTTCGCATCTATCTCTCCGGCATCAGCTCTGCTGTACATTCCTTCTGCGGCATTGAGATCTTTTACAGCAGAGACATAGTCACCAGAGACCATACTCTTTTCACCCAAGGCAATCTGCTGCTCATAAGCCTCACGATACGGTTTCTGTATCTCGTAGTCAGCAACACCTCCTCCAGCAGCAGCCAGTAGGATGGCCGGGATGCCAATGCGGGTAAATATCTGAATATATTTCTTTTTTGCAGGGATTATATACTGCGACAATACGCGTTCACTTTCCTGGTCGCACCAAGCACCGAGATTTTCACCTACATCTTGGCTATGAGAGTCAAGCTCGTCACGCTCATTTGAAAGCTGTTGGAGTGCCGTCTCATCATAATATCCAGACTTTGTATACGCCCATGTCTTACGAGGTTTAGTAACCAACTTTTCTGCCAAGGCAGTGTATTTATGCTTCAGCTTTTGAACATGCGCTTTTAAAACTCTGTCTCTTTCCTCTTCGCACCAAATGGACAAATCAACTCCATGTTCGGATGCAATTTCGCAGACCTCTCGTGCCTTTCTCCTTAACTCTTTCTTTTCCTCATCGGTAAAGTAATCAGGCACAAATTGCTCCGCTAAAGCAGTATAACTCTGTTTATGAGGTGCCAAGAATGCATCTATCTCCTCAATCTGTTTTTCTTTAGATACAAGAATTTTGGCAATTGCGTTGTCTCTGGTCTGTTTCAACCAGGCCTTAACATCTTGTCCTATTGCATTACCAACAATCTGAAGCTTGTTGGCTATCAATCTCAATTCTACTTCGGCCTTTGCCGGGATATAGCCAGAACGAGTGAATACATCTCCTCTCTTCGGTAGTACCAACGATTTATTCAGCAGAGTAGTATATTCATTTTTTAGTGTCGCAAACAGCTGCTCCAAATTAGAAAAGTCATAGGCCGTAGACACTCTCTTTATAGGAGTTGACTCAGCATCGTATGGGTTAACAGTCTCAAGCTTGTCGATACCAAAGCAGAGAGAGTCCACAACATATCTTACAAGCTCATCCTGAAAGCCATATTTTGATGAAAATGCTGAGACAATCGATTTACGTTTTGGTTCGTCGCATTCTATCAGCAATCCGTCTCCGAAATGACCTTGTAAAAAGGCTTTTAGCACAGTCTTAGCGGCCGGTACTTCCTCATAGGCATTGAAGTCATCGAGGATGTTTGCCAAACGAACATCCTTGACTATATCACGCCCAAATTGGACAACTATATGTTTAACTGCTTCGTGTAGTTTCATAACTTAGCAGGTTATTATATGATGAATTATAAAAACGGGCATATCCTCAAAGGCCATAAGCCTATGAGGATATCCAAGAATCTGAAAGTATTCTGACTTCGTCAAATCCTTTTTGCGGTGTAAATATGTCGGAGCATACTTCTTCATCTTTTCCCTTTTCTTTTAAGAAGTGATCTCAGCTTCCTGCTTTGAGGTGTACAATGTGATAATAGTCTCCTTATATCTTGGGGTGGTCGATGCCGGAATTTAGGTAAACTCGACCTCGATACTTCTTGTGGCGGATGCAATTCTGATTGCAACTTAGAAATTCGTTTGTATAACTTATTTCTACGTTCTACCACAGAAGCTAGTTCTTTCTTGGCATAATCCAACTGGATGACATTGTTCCTAACCACCATATTGGATTTTGATAGAGTATTTACTTTATCTTCAAGTTCTGCAATCTTTGAGTCGATTACGCTAATATTCTTGCGGACATCAGCAATTTGAAAATCTATAACCTGCGGCAATAGTGTGTCAATTCGCGGCTTATTAAATACGACTGCGAGTGACATATCGTCCTGACTACCCCTTTTACTCAACTCTGGAAGAGTCTGTTCGATTGATTCTCTAGTCTTAACCACTCCCTCTCTGGCTATTTCTTTAACCACACCAATATAGAAGTTAGCAAGATTCTCAATCGGGCCAAAAGAATCATCCATTCCGTCTGAACCGAGGAAAACTGCATCTGGGAAATGACCGTTTCCTTGGAAACAGTAGCGAAATTCATCTAAAGCAGCAGAGTCACAAATAGAGGTCGTCTTATTTAGGAAGCATCTATCATCCCACGGAATAGGTTCACGCCAAAGACTTAGCAAATCAAGTCTCATGGCAATACATTTGCCATCACCGAGATGAAAAGCAAACCAGTAATCTGGAGTTTGGACATACGCCATTAGAGTACATCCATAGAACTTTTCCAAGTTCTTTCTTGCATTGAACTCTCCAATATACTTTTCATCGACCGTTGCTGCCTCATTTTCTGTCACTGGAGCTTGATGTGCATGGGCAGTGATTGCTGCATTCCACTGAGAGACTATAGCACCGAAGAGCTGTCTGAAGGCCATATCAATTTTAGGCGTCTTGACTTTAACACCTTCGGCTTGGGAAGTTTCGACTCTTGTATAAGGCGCACCGGCGAAAAGAGATTTGTCTATGTTTTCAACAAACTCACGAATGCACCGCTCAGTCACCTGAGCGCATATTTTAGAACCAATGTCGCTCCTAAAGTATCGCTTACCTCCGTGACCATCGCACACAATGGCATAGGCAAGATTATTTTCGACCTTGCTTAAAGAGAAGTCTTGGCAAACCTTATTCGTTGCCTTATGGCTTTCTCCTTGACATGTGAAGTTAATGCACTGAAGACCGTTCATTAATCCCAGTCGTCGTAGGATGAGTCGTTATCCTGAACAGGAGCTGATGCGGCTTCTGCACCCTGGACATTCTCAATCTGTTCTTTGACCTGCTCAACAACTTGTTCCTGTTTAGTTGTATCACCGGCAGTGCTACTCTTTGAGCCAATCTGCGAAGAGGTTACTGCAACAATGCGGATAATTTGCTTTAGGGCGTCGATATTGTGAACAGTGAAGACAGCTTCGTTTGTGCCAGTGAACTTGGTAAGGACATCCATATCAGCGTCATCACCTATGGCAATAGCGACCTTGATTGCGGCCTTGAACCAATTGTTGTTTTTGAGCTTATCAAGACCTGCTTCGAAGTTGTCGGTAGGACCTCCATCAGAGAGAAGGATGATAGCGGGAGCGAACGATCCGCTTGCTGATTTCATGAAGCCATTGCGGGAGAGCTTTGAACTAAGTTCTGAGCAAGCTTCACCGAGCGATGTGAGGCCGGAAGCGGTAACATCCTGCCAAATGAAATCTGAGGCAAGTTTGGGCTCATCGTAAAGCCAGCTCACGCCATTAGAAAATTCGAGTGCTGCAACTTTGATTTCAGCATCGGGGTTAGTCTCGGAGATGTCGTTGAGCATAGGGAGAACATTAACAACGGCATCGTTTACAGCTCCGATTTTGCTGCCAAGCATTGAACCGGAGGTGTCAATCATGAAGAACAGCGTCATTGTGCGACGGGGAACTTCTACAACTTCGTCTAAGAGGGACATATCTATTTGGGGGTTAAATTATTTCACCTTTGTATGTTTGACCGGCACTATTGGGATTGGAAGTGGCGCCAAAAGTCACCTTCATTCCAGCCTTAGCCGGGAATTTTTCTTTAGGAGCAACTGCTTTGAGTTTTCCAGAGGGAGTCTCGACCATCCATTTGGAAGGCGAGAGGTTCTCAAGCCAATGAACACCATTAGCATCGGTCAATACTTTTGCATCGGCTATATTGTCGCGATCCAAGAATATCTCGGTGCCATTGGTAAGAGGCAGTATGCGGCTACCTATCTTCAGTTTCTGAGTGAGATTGACTTCCTGACCGCAGTTTATGCACTTGTTGGCTGAAGCTTCGGGATCTATGAAGGTTTCTTCAAGACACTTTGGGCAGTAAATCAGATAGTCTCTGATTTTTTCAATTATCTTTTCCCATTCCTGCTCGATAAGACGTTTTTGAGGATTCTTTAGATTTTCCTGACTGAACTCTTTGATAAACGTATCGCGAAGAAGTTTGGGGAAGACGGGCCAACGGCGTATGAGATTGGCATGGACTCCACGAACAGGGAGGTTGCTTTGGTCTGTTGGGTCGTAAACGAAAACAGCCTCAGTGCCATAAAATTTCTTTTCAAACGACTCTGTCATGCAAGGGCAAGCGACAACCTTTGCTCCTTCAAAGGGATGGTTGGCGTAGAAAAGCATGAAAAGAATCACTGACAGAGAGAAGCGGTCACTGTATTTGTCGGGTACACTTCCACTAACGACCTCGGGTGCCATGTAACGAGCCTTACCCATAATGCCAGATTTCTCACCTTGCGGCATTACATTGTCGTTGTCGCATATGAGAACATCACCATTATCCGGGTTTATGAAGAAGTTGCCATCATTCAGGTCCTGATAGCTGAGGCCATGACGGTGGAGCATCATAAAACCATCGCAGATTTTCATTGCGGCTGCCAACATTGCAGTGAACGACCTGAAGCGTTTACGAGCAAGGAGGAAATTGCCGAACTCATAATAATCCTGAGGACGAAGTTTCATGATGTAACCATAGCTGCCATTCTCCTTGACCGTCAAATATTCGGGCCAAAGGAATGCCTCAGAAGGCGCACCATTAGTGATATTCCGTTCCAAGTTTTTGTAGAATTTATCATCTGGCGGGGTAAGATACCACTTCAAGGCCATCTTCTTGCCGTTCAGTTCGACAAGGTACACGATGCCCTGACCGCCACGACCAAGTTCTTTAATGACCTTGGCCTGCGCACCTATAGTAAGATTAACTTTCTGTCCTGGTTTTAGTTCCATGGTTGTTAGGGATAGTCTGAGTTAATTATTAGAAGCCACCACCGTGGAGATCGACTGATTCTGCTGCAGTTACCTGGCCCGACATATGGCAATGGGGGCAAGTTACGGTTCTTGCGCCATGATAGCAGAAGACAGTGCCACAATTACCGCATACTATGAATTGCTTGCTCTTGCAGTGAGGACATCCGGGGTATTCATCATCCAAGACTATTGAGCCAGTCACTTTCTTTGCATCGAAACCTTCACGATGAGCTTTATCGGCACTAATATTGAAGGCCCATACAAACTTGTATTGCCCATTACGAACCTTATCGACTGTTATGCCATAAGGCCGTTTATATTTGTCGCACATCGCAAGAATTGCGAAAGCTTCTTCACTTAGCTTACTCATAGCTGATTGGTCTTAGGATGTAAAATTACGTATATTTTCTGATAAACAGGCCTTTTAACTCAAAAAAGTTCGCCGAATTGCTCAAAATTTTGTAAATTTGCGCCCCCTCTGTTTTTGTTTGCAAATCATATACGCAGAAAACACTGTCATAAATGGCTAAAAATGTGATTATTGCTATTCTTCTGGTGGTTGCGATGCTCAATCCACTGCTACTGTCAGAAATCACTGGCAGTATTGGCCTCACCATAGCCGTATTTTCCATAGCAATAATCATTTCCGTAATAATTGCCCGTTTCGGAGGGCTTAGGCTTAAAGTATGGAGCGTTAACATTTGTGTGATACTTGGAATCGCCTTTGGCGCAGAGTTTTATTTCAGACATTTCTGTAAGGATAAGGGTGTCCCCAATCTGTATGAGTTGTATGATAATTTCTATTTCAACAAGCCCTTGCTGAACCAGAAATTTACTGATGAAGAATTTGTAAGTCATTACATAACAAACATTCAAGGATACCGTATTGACAAATTAAGCCAGCCAAAAGATTCAATAAAGTCATGCGATTGGCTATTTATAGGCGATTCATTTACACAGGGGGCCCAAGTAGATTATCCAGATTTATTTACGACTCATTTGTTTCGTCGATTCCCAGATAAAATTATAGTAAATGCCGGAATAAGTGGCGCAGGTCTTTATGATGAGCTGAGTTTCTACAAAACAAAAGGGAAGGAATTGAAACCTCAAAAAGTATTTTTACAGATAGGCAGTTTTAATGATTTCTTCGCAATTCGACCCAGAACGGCCACACTCCAGGACTGGCTTATGGAGAAATCGGAACTATATAGGGCAATTGTGGAATCAATGACTCCTATGGTTACTTATGCACATGGGAGATGGACAGAGCCGTTCTTCCCTGATGAAGAAAGCAACCGTAATTTTAATATTTTTTACCGAGAAACCTCTGAGTTAAAAGAAAGAGACAAACAGGCTTTTAAGGATTGCTTGTCTGAATGGAAGGATGCTGTAGAGGATAATGGTGGAGAGCTTATAGTTTTCTTGATTCCGTCAAGAGAACAAATCTCAGATGGTTGCCTCCAAGAGGTTTGTGATTGGTATGGTGTACATACTTCTCAACTGGATATGGATGCTCCGAATAAATTGCTAAAAGAGACGGCTAATGAGCTTGGAATAAAATCTTATGATTTGACTGACAGATTCAAATCTTCTGATACGTTTCCATACTTCCAGCGCGATGAGCACTTAAATCATCAAGGTCATGAACTTGTATCTGAAGCATTGGGAGACTTTATCGATGTGGAAAGTAAGGCACCAACATGGATAAGCAGAAATAATTTCAATGAACGATACCCCACAATAACAAGTTCTGGGTCTCTCTTATATCAACGTGTCGGAGAGGACTATCATGAGATTGTCTTAAAAGAAGGTTCGACGGAGACCGTGTTAGTTAGTAGTATAGAACAACTGATTCATCCGATGACCAACTCATATGGATCCCAGTTAATATACACCTCTGGAGATCAAGACCATGGAGATACAGATGTCATACTAATGGAGTTACCTTTTGGAAAATCGACAAAGTTAAATGCTGATGGGTGGTCAGCGGCTATACCTTCTTTTAGTCATAATGGCCAGAATATAATATTTCCCACATGGGAGCGAAAGTCAGGCGGTGATGCCACGGCATTGTCAATTCTCTCCAATGATGGTTCTATTATTCGCAAGATTTATACAGGAAACGAACTGTGGAGGCCTATATTCTCCAATGATGACTTATCACTCTACTTCATTGAAAAAACTACACATTTCGGCATTCGCCGGTTAGATTTGTCGGCTGATGAGATAATGGATGTCTTCTCTCCAGATTATGATTTGGGATATATCACTATCTCCGAGCGGAAGATATATCGCGTATGCCGGGAATCCCGACGGCAACTGGGATCTTTTCCTATTTGATCTGGAACAGCTGAAAGAAATACGGTTGACCAAAACTAAGGGTAATGAATGGGATCCTGCGTTCGGAGATTCTGATAGTGACTTATGGTATGCCGGAACTTACGGAATTAATGAAGGAATATTCCATCTGAACATATCGTTGCCATGAACACCATTGCTGTAATTTCCATTGCTACAATAGTTTGTGCGGCGTCACCATTCAAATGGAAGCCATGGGCTCTCGCCATCACAGGGTGCGCGATATATGCCCTTATACTTGGGTTACAGTCTGCGGTTGTTATCTCATTAGCCATCTTTGTGTCGATGGTTGCCCATAAACTTAATAGTAAGATTTTTTGTGCCGGTGTGATAATGCTTCTGGTTGCTCCATTTGCCTTAATGAAGTTATGGAGTTCTGTAGCATATCCTTTAGGATACTCTGTTTTCTCTTTTTCGGCAATAGCCTTGGTCATAGACACATTCAGAGGAAAGGTCAAAATGTCCTTTCAGGAACGCATGGCATACCTGCTGTATTTCCCTAAAATGATGGCTGGGCCAATAATATCACCTAAATGCTTTGTCGACTCACTGAGGAATACTTCTACAAAACAGGTACAAGCCTATCATGGCTTCAAACTGTTGATTATAGGAGGGTTTATCAAAACCGTATTTGTCGGGCAAACCCTCTCCGTGGGGGCAGACTATCATGGTCTTAATCAAGCGTTAGAAATATTAATCTTTGGATTTAGATTTTATCTTGATTTTTTCTCCTATTGTTTGATGGCAATGGGTCTCTCGGCGATTATTGGAATTGAATTGCCAGTAAACTTTAACGAGCCATACAAGAGCTGTTCTTTTAAAGATTTCTGGAAACGGTGGAATATAACTCTTTCGCAATGGCTGAAAGAGTACATTTATATACCACTCGGTGGTAATCGGAAAGGTCGATTACGGACAAACTTGAATGTGTTCATTACTTTCTCGGTTAGCGCCTTATGGCACGGAATCACATTGCCTTTCTTTATTTGGGGATGGATTCATGTCATACTAGTGATTATAGAGAAACTACTCCTATGGGCATCTATTCAGGTTAAATTGCTAAAAGTTTTGTATGCAATCATGGTCGTAGCGATTGCAATAATGTTGTGGCAGTGTTTTATTTGTGAAGATGTGATGGAGTTATTAGCCTCATATCAAAGTATACTTGGTCCCGCAACTATTGACAAAGATTTACTGCTGACTTTAATTGTAGTTTGTCTATTTGTCATCTTAGTCGACAATAGTCATGTAAGTCATTGGATCTATAATCATGCAGAAGCTCATCGCGCAATAATTTTTGAGGCTACCTGCCTCGCGTTACTACTGACAGCGACAATATTATATCCAGTTCAGATGTCATTCAACTTTTTTTATTTCAGATTCTGATGATAATTCTTGGAATATCGGCATATTATCACGATTCGGCAGCCTGTCTTGTAAAGGACGGGAAAGTAATATGCGCGGCAGAGGAAGAACGCTTTTCCAGGGTGAAACATGACAAAGGTTTTCCATCCCAAGCTATTGAATTTTGCTTGACCAATTCTGGAGTATCTGCCGATGAAGTTGACTGTGTTGTATTTTACGAAAAGCCAATACGAAAATTCGAACGCATTTTACATACTCATATACAATACGCTCCCTTTGGGTTGTGCCGATTTGTCAAATCGATGCCATCATGGCTCAAGACCAAACTGAACATGCGTAATACGATTAAGAAACAGTTGCGCAAAATCGACAAGACCTTTTCACCGGATATTCGTTTTATCCCTCATCATCAATCTCACGCAGCATGGGCCTTTTTTCAGTCCGGGAAGTGTGAAAGTGCAGTATTAGTCGTTGATGCGGTAGGAGAATCCATGACAACATCAATATGGAAGGGCAGAGGAAAGACATTGGAGTGCCTTCGATATCAAGAATTTCCACATTCACTGGGCCTGCTGTATTCGGCAGCAACATATTTCCTAGGCTTCAAGGTAAATTCGGATGAATACAAAGTAATGGGTCTGGCACCATATTGCTCAGATTTGGCAAAATCAACTAAATTCCAAGAGCTGATTCATCGAGAATTAGTAAGAATCGAGGAAGATGGCCAAATCCAACTAAATACCGATAACTTTAACTATATGGTTGGCGACACGATGTGCCAATCCCACCGTTGGGAAACGTTGTTTGGATTGAATCGGAGGTTGCCGGATTCAAAAATATCCGATGAACACATAGCGTTGGCACATGCTTTTCAAGTCGTTACTGAAGACGTGCTTACCCGTCTATCAAAAACAGCAATGAGACTTGCTGTATCTTCGAATTTATGCATAGCAGGAGGTGTATCACTTAATTGTTCTGCTATAGGATATCTCAAGAGACAATTTGGTGATGAAAATGTATTTGTGCCATTTGCGCCTGGCGATGATGGCGGAGCAATTGGGGCTGCGCTCTCAATCGCGGCCTTCGAAGGAGACAATATTGAACCTACGACACCATATCTTGGTATTGAGTTCAATGATCGTGATGTAGAACTGGCAATTGAGCATAATGGTTTGACAGCCATCAAAATGGATGATGAACGTCTTTCTAAGCATATTGCAGAAATGTTGTCAAAAGGGTGTGTTGTCGGTTGGTATAATGGCCGTATGGAGTTTGGACCAAGAGCATTAGGCAATCGAAGTATCCTCGCCGATGCAAGAAATGGCAGCATGAAAGATAAAATCAATGCCTCAGTCAAATTTAGGGAATCCTTTCGTCCTTTTGCACCCATAGTTATAAAGGAAATGTCTGAAAATCTTTATGGGACAAATAATTCGCCGTACATGACATCTGTATATGCTTGTTCCCAAGGGAACATTTGTCAAGCAGTAACCCATGTAGATGGCTCTGCAAGAATCCAGACAGTTTCTAATGAAGACAACCCTAAACTTTATAGGCTTCTCATGACATGCAAGGATTTAACTGGCGTTCCAGTACTCTTGAACACAAGTTTTAATGTTATGGGAGAACCGATAGTTTGCAGTCCTGAAGATGCGATTAAGACATTTAAAACATCTGGGATTGAAATATTAGTATTAAACAACTTTGTAATTGCCAAGTAATCATGTTGAAAGAACTCATACAATTTATTATCAAGGAAAAGAAATGGTGGTTAGCACCAGTAATATTTCTACTATTAATAATCGGATTAATAGTAATCTGTGCAGATTCGGTTGTAGCACCATTTTTATACTCTCTTTTCTGATGAAAAAATTGATAGCAAAGATTAAAGTTATTGCACAATGGCCTATAAAGGCTATTGTTGCACTATTATTGACGGCATTATTCTTTTTTATCCTATTTCCACTTAGGCTTTTGGTAAAACCACAAGGTAGTAATTGGTCTTTCCCAAATAGAGTGCTATTCGAAAAAGATCAATCACGCTGGATGTGGTAAAATGTAAATACACATCTAAAGACTTAATAGTTGAAGAAAAATGGCTGGGTCTATGACTCGGCCATTAATTTTTGCAGTTATGTGGAGGTGTGGCCCAGTCGAGCGACCAGTTGAGCCTACAAAAGCCACCGCAGAGCCTGCATTGACCTTTGTGCCGATAGGAATTGTCGGTTTTTTGATTAGGTGACAGTAGCTGACGGTGAAATTGCCGTGACGGAGTTTGATGAAGTTTCCGCTTCGGGAGTCATAGCCGATGGATTCGACGGTTCCCGGGAGCATAGCATAAATGGGTGTTCCGGCTTTGGCTCTGAGGTCAATGCCAGAATGATGCTCGGTTGCATTCTTGCCGAAGGGATTTCGGCGAGTGCCATACTTTGAACTTATATGGAGTTCACCTTTAAGCGGAGGATGTATTGAAATTTTCTTTTGGATAGACTCCCCTCCACTACTCTGAAAGGTTGTTTTCCTTTCGTCAATAATCGAATCCTGTGACGCTGAATGAGCAATCTCAGTTTGAGGTTGGTCTTTCGGCTTTATTTTAGATATGCGTGATCCGGCTGGAGCAATCGTGTTGAATTGCGCCATGCCTGCAAGGGTGAATGTGAGGGATAAAAGTAGTAGTTGTATTCTCATAAGGGCGGCAAAATTAATATATTGGCGATTAATAAACAAGTTTTGCAAAGGTTTATTGTATAGACGTTTAAGGCTCTAAAATCCGTTAGTTGTTCACAAAATTTGTTCAGATTTTCTGATTTGGATAAACTGAGTTAAATATCAGGGGCGGTGACACGGATTACAATGTAAAATCATCGCCGTTGGTCTACATTTGCGACTGAAAATATCGCGGAGTCGAGTTGGCTCCAGAAAGAAAAATTAAAAATTATCGCAAATAATGAACCAATCAAAATTTAACGAGGAAGAGATACCTTACAACATTCTTGCCAAGTTCGGTCTCACACAGGACATGGTGGAAGACCTCCCACAGTCAACCTTCGAGAAGATGAAACGTGGTCTTGCAACCCCGGTTCTTCCCATCATGGTCAACGCTGACAACGGTGACATCATCACCTCCCGAAGCAGGCTTGCGCTTGTCCGCAACGAGGACGGCAGCGTGGGCGTAGTCTTCTTCCCCAAGCTCGCGCAGGCGAATCTTTCCCGCTTCACACCCCAGCAACAGTCGGCACTCTATGCCGGCGAACCCGTCATCACCGACACATCGGCAGATGGCGATTCAACACCCACTTATTATCAGATCGACGTGGACACAGCCCAAGTGGTGTCTGTCCCCGTGGCCGTTCTCAACGCCAACCTTATGCTGTTGGCAGAACGCATGAAGCTCACAAAGAGCGAGATTGCCTGTATCAAGAACGGCAAACCTCTGACCGTCATGCAGGGCAAAGAGCCGTTCACGGTCGGCATCGACCTCTCGGCTGACAGCGGCCTCAAAGCCATAAACGGCGACGAGACCGATTTTCGCAACGCGGTGAGACGCGACTGGGGTCAGTATAATTTCGGCCTTAACGGCTGCTGGACAATGGATGGCGACGGCAACATCGACTACGTTCCCGAAAACGACTATACAGACGAAATGTGGAGCGAGATGAAGCGTCGCGGCAATGCCAACGCTATGAAACTCTAACCAAATGGGTCGCAAACGCAAAATCAAAGACTACTATCCCGAAGAAGAACTCATCGAACTCGTCCAGACCGGCGTATTCGGCTGGTATGAGTATGTGTACCATTACTCACCCGAATGGCGCGAGGAGTACACCGACTTCTGCCGTGAGCGTGGAATCGACATGAAGAACAATTCCAACGCATTGGCCTACATTACCTTCCGCGAGGATCTTTTCGAGGAAGCACTCATCAACGGCGCAGCATAAACTATGGCTATAAGAGAAAATACAAATCCGCATCATCTTGAACTGCATCCCGAGCTTCAGGAGATTCTCATGAAGAATGGTCTGAGGGCTACGGTCACAGGTGGTAGCAACGGCTTCCAGCTTGTGGTGCAAGGTCATGACTCGCCTCTGCTGTATTATCCGATCACGGAGAAGCAGCTTCGGGCGCTTGTCGATTGGGGAACCAACACGGCAAATAAGCGTGCCTACAACACCCTCGCATCGGTCATCGCCGCCGACTTCGACCTTCCCCGCGACTTCGTTCACGCCCGCAACGCCAACGGCCGTGTCGCAATGGGTCTCCACGGCAACCGTATCGGTGTCGGCGAATATGGCCGTGTCGCAACGCCAATGATGCACCGTCATCCCTTTGGGCCCGGCTTCCTCGGTTGGACTCCGCGTCAACAGGAAGGCTGGCATATGCGCCGCATCGGAGGCCAACTCTGGTTCCCCGCAGGTGCTCCAATGGTTGCTGTACGACCCGACGGTCGTCAGAAACCAGGAGAAATGCAGACCGGTGGCTACGGCTTCTACTACAAAGGCTCTCCGGCCAATATGGGTGCCATCCAAGGCACAGTGCCACAGCAGGATGTGCTCGGTCAGATGCAAACCGTTATCCAACCCATCGCACAGCCCAAACGTCCCGAAGTTCCGGCTATTCCTTACAAGACAGCAATCACCTCCGATGTGTATTTCACAAACGAGAAATGGCAAGAGTTGCTGAAGTCGCACGGCATCGTCATCGACCCCGAGAAGAAGACGCTGACCATTCAGTCAACGGCTGAACAGGCAGACTTTGTCTACGACCTCAAGGACGAAGAACTCGCCAAGCTCACCAACAACTCGCTGAAGGAGGTGTCACTCGTCGACCGCATCAAGACCATCAACGGCGTGATTCAGGACGATTTCAAGGACGCAATCACCCTCGACACGCTCAACACCGACAAGGTTGTGGCCATTGAGCTTCATCCCGAGGTACGGCAGGAACTTCTCGCTCAGGAAACGGCAGTTGTTGACCTTGCACAGTCGCCCCAAGCCCAGCAGCTTTCCGTTCAGGCGGAACAGCAGATGCAGGCACCGGGCATCGACATTCTTCACGAAGGTCATAAGGACATCGGCGCAACCATCGACGGCCGTGAGCTTTACGGACTCCATGACAACAAAGCATGGTACCGCGAGGGCAAGCATGGCCGAGAGGTCGAGGTCGGAGAAATCTCCGTGAGACCCGCCGCCGAGGGCAAGTACACAATGACCGCAGTCATCAACGGCGAGACCATCACTCACGAGATTTCGCAAAAGGACTACGACAAGTTCCTTGCCGTTAACGACTTCCAGCGCATGAAACTCTTCTCCAAGATTTTCAGCGAGGTGGATATGAAGAACATCAACAATCCAAATGTCGGAGCTAAGGTAGGCGCCGGCATTCTCGCAGCCCTGACAGTCGGTGGCGTAATCTATGGCGCAACCCATGCTCCCCGTCCGGAGTTCTACGGCGGTGGCCCTGGCCCTGGCCCGAGACCTTACTTCAAGCCCGGCGTAGACACGCCCGAAGACGTAGCCGCCCGCAATTTCGACGCAATGATCAACCAACCCCGTCCACCCGAACCGCACCGTGGCCTTTAACAACAAACTGACATACGAGGATTTCAAGCAACGCCTCTCCATTCAGGAGGTGTTGCAAGACGCTGGCTATCACCTTTACCGACGTGACGGCCTGCGGTACCCCTCGTATGTCAGAGTCGGGAGTGACGGTAGACGTGTCAAGGGCGACAAGTTCATAATCTCAGGCGGAGGCACCTGTTGCTTCCAGCCGCCAGAGCGCAAGAACTATAACATAATCAGCTTCATAAAGGAGCATCCGCACCTCTTTGCCGACTACAAGCCCGGAATGTCGAAGGACAGACTAGTAAACCTTGTGTGCTGTCGTCTCCTCAATCAACCCATTGAGGAGCGGACAGCCCGCATCGTCGAGCCGAAGAAGGAGCACAAGCCGTTCCGCTTGGAGGACTTTGAGGTCAGCAGGGAGCCGTGGAGGATGAAACGCTTCTTTGAGGCAAGGGGTATCAACGAGGACACCCGAAAGGCATTCTTCGGCCGATACTTCCTCGCCGCTAAGCAAGGATCCAAGATGTTCAACATGTCGTTTCCGACAGTCATCCCCGGACAGGAAGGCATCGTGGGACTTGAACAGCGAGGCATCCCGAACAAAGACGGCAAATCATCCTACAAAGGCAAAGCCGCCGGAAGC
>JABLTO010043179.1_pt1 | contig 50523 bp, 39 predicted proteins | sample 7160091 | NCBI WGS metagenome assembly JABLTO01 (sample SAMN14651225, study PRJNA627086) | human gut metagenome | isolation source: feces | host: Homo sapiens
ATCGCGAAAAGGGTGTCGAGAGGGTCGAAGACCCTTCGCGGGTGCAGGGCAGAGCCCTGCCGGAGTCCAGAGGCAGAGCCTCTGGCGCCTCCCCATTATCCCTTGATGCCGCTCGCGGCGATGGATTCGACGAAGGAACGCTGGGCGAAGAGATAGAGGACGAGCAGGGGGGCGACGAGCATCAGCGTGGCGGTCGAAACCATCTGCTGCTGATAGCCCATCGACGCGCCGCCGGAAAGCCCCAGCTGAATGGAAACGTAGCTGTTCAGGCGGTCGGCGACGGTAGAGGCTTCAAGGCTCAGGAGCTTGATGTTCCCCAAGAACAGCTTGGAGTAGAACGTGTCCGTCCACTGCCAGACGAAGGAGAACAGAAAGCAGGAGACCAGAATCGGCACGGCGTCGGGCAAAATCACCCGCCAGAACGTCTTGAAGATGCTGCATCCGTCCACATACGCCGCTTCCTCCAGCGACTTCGGAATGCCGGTGAAAAACTGGCGAATCATGTAGATGTACAGCCCGTTCTTCAGCCCCATGCACGTTGCGGACATGAGCGCGTAGGGGATGGGGGAGCCGCGCAGATTCAGGCTGCTGCCAGTCGTCGCCTTGAAAATGCCAAAGATGTCGAAGAAGTTGAAGTGCAGGTAAAGCGAGGACGAAATCGTCTGCGGCGGAATGATGACGGTGATGATGACCGCCGCGAACCAGAACTTCTTGAACGGAAACTCGAAACGCGCAAAGCCGTAGCCCACGAGCGTGCAGGCGGCAATTTGCAGCACCGACACCGCGAGGGAGACGATCAGCGTGTTCAGGAACGTCGTGCCGTAATTCAGCAGGATTTTGCTGGCGGCGAGGGAGTAATTCGCCGTCGTCAGGTGACGCGGAATCGAGATGACCGTGGAGTCGTACAGGTCGCGCTCCGCCATGAACGAGACGCTCAGCTTGTCCAGCAGGGGCTGGATAATCATGAAGCAAAGCCCGAACAGCAGCAGGAAGCGAATCAGTTGATAGCCCTTGCGCCGCACCGTCTTGCGGAGCAGATATCCGCCGGACTTGCGGTTGCGCGCCCAGAAGCTGCCGCTGGGATGAGCATGGGTCACGGTCTGCTTACTCATCGCTGCTCACCACTCCTTTCAGCATCAGGGCACTTACGCCGATGAGGACAATCGTGATGGCGAAATACACCCAAGCCATCGCGGAGGAGAAGCCGTAGTTGTATTTCAGCGTCATTTCTTCATTGATTTTCTTCATGACTTCGCTGTCTGTCTTCATGAAGAAGTCGATGATGGTGTAGATGATGTTGACAATCAGCAGGGGGGAGACCATCGGGAAGGTAATCGTCCAGAAGGCTTCCCACTTCGAGCAGCCCTCGACATCCGCCGCTTCGTACAGGCTGCGCGGAACGTTCTGCAGACCGGAGAGGAAAACGACAATCTGGATGCCGCTTGCCATCACAATGTCGTACACCTCGTCAATCAGGGAAAAGACGATGTCCAGCACGTCGCTGCCGATGCCCGTGAGTTTGAGAATCTTCATCAGCGACTCGGACAGCGTGAACGGGGAGGACTCCGCCATCATCTGCTGCATTCCCGCCATCAGGGTGTTGTCCGTCTCCAAGCCGATGAGAACGCCGCTGGAGAGGATAACGGGCAGGAAGAAGATGGCGCGGACGAACGCGCGCCCTTTGAATTCCTGATTCAGTACGATGGCAATGACGAAGGACACGACGAGAATCGCAATGGTGTGCGTGACCATCACGCCGATTTCTTCGCTGAGCAGCTTGTTGAACTCCGGGTCAATGGTGAAGGCGCGGATGTAGTTGTCCAGCCCGATGAAGGTCGTCTGGAAGCCCTGTCCGGCGGTCACGTCCACCCGGCACAGGCTCATCCAGAATGAATCCACCAGCGGCAGCAGCATGAAGCACAGGAAGCCGATGATGAAGGGCATAATGAACAGATAGCCGGATACTGCTCGGCGCGCACGAATGGAAATGCGTTTGCCGCTCATTTGCTCACCTCCTGTTGTGCTGCATAGCTGCGGGCGGGAACGGTGATGCCATCCACCGCCGCGTCGGTATAGCCGAAGTTGACGTACACGCGTGTGCCGTTTGCGTAAGTCGTGATGGTGACGTTCCCGACGCGTTCATGGCCTGTCATTTCCTGATTGAAGATGCCCGAAAGCGTCTGACGGTACTGCGCGACCTGTGCGGTGATGTCATCCAGCACGAGCGACGCGTCCGCACCGTAGAACTCGGAGTAGGTGGAATCCTGCAAAACGCGCGCGCTCTGGGCGGTCAGCGTGTATTGCAGACCCGCGCCCATTTCCGCGCTGCGCAGGAGGACTTCCTCCGCGTCATCCGCCAGATTCAGTGATGCGCCCGTGTAGGATACGCGGCTGTGCAGCGCCAGCGGGTAGAAGGGGATGTACTCGTCGATGATGGAATACTGTCCGCCGTCGAAGTCCATGTCGGTGATGAGCGTCGCCTGAACCGCGGCGTAGTCGTTGCCCTGACGAATCATCACGTCGCGCCCGGATGCCTTGAGTTCAGCGAGCTTTTCCGCCTGCTGATGCAGCACGGCTTCGCGGGTCGTGTGGTTTTTGCTGTCGTAATCAGCGGAGAGCATGTACCCGATGTCGCGAAAGGAAACACCTGCGCCGTAGGAAGCCGCCGCGTCCACCAAGGTGTTGACGCTGCGCATGGCGATGGCGGGCTTGACGAGGTAGTAGGTGTCGCGGTCGTCGTTCGCGCCGTACCAGATTGGGCTGTATTCGGGGATTTTCGCTTCTTCACGCGTGGTGAAGCGGGCAGCGTCGCGGAAGGCGATGAAGCCTTCCAGCAGGCCACTGTCGCGCGCGAAAGCCGTCAAACCGTCCAGATAGAGCGGCACACCCGCAATCGCGGCATTCTGTGCGAAGGAGAACAGCTCCTCCTGCGTTCCCAGCTGCCGAATCAGGCGGACGGAGGACAGCAGCTGCTGATTCATGCCGCCGTTCATCCATCCGGCGTAGCGAATCGACATGTTCTGCACCAGATTGCGGGTGACAAGCTCGCGCAGGAGGTCTTTCGCTTCCGCATAAGTCGTCATGGCAATCGGGACGCTGGTAGGCACGCCCGCCACCTGCTGCACCTTGTCAATCGCGCCAATCAGCTCGATGCTCAGCGGCGCGTCCGCATCCACCGTCTGTGCGGCGAAATTCGGGTACTTTGCGGTCAGGTAGTCGCGGTAGGACGCCGCCATGTCCATGTAGCCCGATTCGGGCAGAAAACGGTAGCGCTGGCGGATGAAGCCCGTCGGATGCGCTGTTTCAAACATGTAGACGGCGTTGTTCGTGCGCTCGGAAACGTCGTAGGCGTCGCCGTGGACGATGGTGTACGTTGCGTTGACGGTGTTGTAGGAGGTCAGGCGGCCGGCAATGTCCGCACCGATGCCCGCCCACGACGCGCCGTCCTCCAGAATGCAGATGAATGACCCGCTGTCGCCCGAAACGCCGAAAACCGGGAAGTTGATGCGCGTTTCGTTCGTCACCTGCGTGCGGATGGACGCCCAGTCCCAGCCGTAGAGGTTGGCGTAGTAGGCGCGCTGGGAAACGCGGCCGTTGTTGAAGCGGATAATCGCGCCGCTGCCGTCGGGGACGAACAGGAAGCCGTCATCCGCCGTGCCGCCCGCGCCGAAAGCCGGAAGCAGCGTCAGGCTCGTCAGCGGATAATCCACGTCGTAAGCAAGGTCATCCAGCGGTACTTCGACAACAAGGTCGCTGCCGTCCAAACGGAATACCATCGAGACGTTGAAAACGGCTTTGGCGATGGTGCTGCCCGCCTGCACGATGCGGCTGTTGTCGTATGCCAAATCCTCCGCCGTGTAGCCCACTTCGGCAAAGATGCTTTCGCAGCGCTGCTTCAGGTGATCCTTTGTGCCGTCGCGCAGCACCCAGACGTGCTCTTCCGCCAAATCGGGGTAGGCGGCGAGCAAAGCAGCCTTGTCGTCAGTCTTGCGGAGCTTGTCAATATTGTATTCACGGTAGTATTCTTTGATGTCCTTCTTCTGCTTGGAGGTCATTTTCTCCATGAACTGCTGCATTCGCGCGTCGCCGATGGCAGTCGGCATGAGGAAAGACCGCTGCACGCGTCCGACGGAGTAGTTCACGCGGACGCTGCCATCCTCCTGCATCAGCACTTCGTAGACACCGTTTGAAATGCTGTGTTCCTGCGAGGTGAACTGGGTGGTCATGCCGGTGGAGGCGGCGTAGGTGAGGGTCAGGGTGGAGTTCAGCTTGTTCTTTTCTACCGGCAGGGCAATTGGGTCGCTGTCCGCGTTATCAGGCGAGGACAGCCAGACGTGCCCGGTGCGCTTGTCAGTGAGGGTGAAGTGGGTCGTCGCCGGGTCAAGCTCAAAGCGGAGAGCGTCATTCTCCATGACCATCGGCGTGTCAGGCTCTGAGTAGCCGTAAAGCGGCACGTCGTGCCCTTCCAGTTCGCCGGAGGTGTCAAAGAGCGGAAGAATGACGAATTTCGTCAGCGGATAAAGTGCCAGAAGAAGAATCAGAACCAGCACGACCCGCACAAGGATGCGTCGTTTCATGGATACTTTCTCCTTTCGTCAGTACAGACGGAACAGCACTTCTTTGTAGAGGGAGACGAAATAGCCGATGCCGTCGCCAACGAGCGAAAAGAACAGCAGCAGCAGGAAGATGATGACGACCATCGCCAGCAGCGTCATGATGGTGAACAGCAGCGTCTTGCCCAGCGAGTAGTCATGCGTCTGCATCATGCCGCAGATGATGAGAACACCGCTCCAGCCCAGCGACAGCCCCTCCAGAACGTAGTAGAACGCGCCTTCCTTGGCGGTAATGACGTTTGCGAGGAGAATCATCGCCGCTTGCAGGATGACGTAGGGCGTCAGCGCGTAGCAGGTGGCGATGTAGACATCCTTGAACGTGCCCTTGCCCTCAAACAGCGTCGTCAGCCCCCAGTTGCCCGCCACGAAGAACAAAAGCGGCAGGAGGACGGCGAGACATTGCTGGATGATGTTCACGCTCGGCCAGTAGACGTTCATGAACAGGAAGGGCGTGAACTGCATGGACAGCAGGCGGACAAGCAGCACCAGAAACACGATGATGTTCGCCGCGCCGAGGCTGCCGCGTTTTTCGCGGCTCAAATCCCAGAAGCCATCGAAGGGGTGGAAGATAACGTAGAGCGAATAGCGCAGGGAGGACAGCAGGCGCTGCCACTTCTGCTTGTCGGTTAGCTTTGCTGCGAGCGTCATGCGTTGTCCACCTCCCACTTTATTTTGCGGATGTGCCCGACGACCATCGGAACGACCAGCAGCACCGCGACGATGCCGAAAATCCACCCGATGTTCTGCTCTACCCACTCGGAGCGGTAGTAGCGGAACGCCTCGGAGTAGTTGCGGCTGTCGCGCGCCATGGCGAAATAGTCACAGGCTTCTTTGAATTGCTTCTGCTGCAAAAGCGCGCGCCCGATGCCGATGTAGGCAAGGTCATAGTTGCCGTTGCGCTTCATGACCTCGCGCCAAGTGTCGGCGGAAGCGGCGTATTCGCCCGCGTGGTACTGCTCGGTCGCCTTGTAGACCAGCTTGCCGTATTCTGTCGGGGTCAGCACGGTCACGCAGCAGTCCTGACTGTCCAGCACCAGCAGGTCATAGCCCTGATGCTCCAAAGCGACGGGATTCAGGAAGTATCCGTCCATGTTGCCCACACCGCCGAACGCCCAGAGCAGGTTGCCTTGCTTGTCGTAGGTGAAGATGCGGTTGTGCGTCTTGTCCATGACGGAATAGATGTCGTTGTCCAGCACGGTCACATCCACGAACTTCGAGGGGCCGGAGTTGGTGATGTTCGTGTCGCCGCGCGCCCACTGCAGGTCGCCGATGACGTGGCTCGTGCCGTTCTCAATCAGGATGTTCGTGCCGATGGCATTCAGGCGGCGGACGGGTTTCGCCGCGCCGGAGGTCAACTCGTTGGAATTGAAGGTCTGCGTGGTGACGAAGAAGAAGCCTTCCGAATCCAGCGCAATGTTGTTGTATTCCGTCGGAACGAAGGATGCCTGCTGCGCGCGCTGCTCCTTCGTGGAGAGCAGCCGCCACACCAGCTCGTACCATGTGTACTTCACTTCGCTCGCGCCGATGAAGCCGGTGAATGTGCCGTCCGCCTCGTACTTCATGAGGCCTCGGTTGACGTTCTGCGCGAGGCAGAAGACACGTCCGGTCGTGTCGCAGACCAGCTTCGTCGGCAGAAACGCCATCGACTGGTCGAAGGTCGCGTCCGTCGGGCGGGTGAAGACGCTCAGCAGATTCAAATTCCGGTCTGCTTTCAGGATGCGGTTGTTGTTCGTGTCGGCGATGAACAGTGTGCCGTCCGCCATGACGAACACATCCTGCGGGGCGGAGAGCGTATTCGGGGTGATGTCGCCGGAAATTTCGGAAATCACGCGGGTCAGCGTGAAGCTTTCGCCGTCGCGGGCGACTTGCAGAATGCGGTTGTTGCCCGTATCGACGATGTAGATGTCATTGCCGGAGACGGTCAGCCCGCGCGGGGTGCGCATCGGCGTTTCCAGCCCAAGGGAGACGCTGGACAGCATGGCGCTGGTGCGGTAGGCATCCGGCGACTGGCGTTCGTCGCCCCAGTAATCGTAGGTGTAGGTGTAATTGTAGTCAAAGCCGTCTGCGGCGCGCGCGACCATCCCGCCGCAGAGTGCGGCGAAGAGGAAGAACGCAACCAGACAGGCGCAGAGACGGGAAACCATGCGGTTCATCGGCGTCCTCCTCTCTTAATCTTTCAGACCGGATGTCGCCATTGTTTCGAGAATCTGGCTCTGGCTGAGGATGAAAATCAGTATCGGCACAGCCATGACGACGACCGTAACCGCCGCCGCCTGACCCGTGCGGGCAATGCCGCCTGCCTGAATCTGCTGGAGCGCGTAGACGAGCGTCTTCTGCGCCTCGGAGTAGATGACGGCGGACGCCTTGGCGTTCCAGAGGTTCTGGACGGAGAAGATGATGAGCGTCAGCCACGCGGGCTTGACGTTGGGCATGACAATCGTCCAGAAAATGCGGAATTCCTTTGCACCGTCGATTTTTGCGGACTCAATCAGCGACATGGGCAGCCCTTCCATGAACTGCTTCATCAGGAACAGCCCAATCGGCGCGGCGAACGCGGGCAGGATGACCGCCCAGTGCGTATCGACAAGGTTCAGGCGCGTCATGGTCAGGTAGTTCGGTATCGCGGTGACGTAGCCGTTGAACATCAGCGCCGTCACGACGAGGGCGAAAAAATGCTTGCCGAGCGGGAAATCGTACTTCGCCAGCACATACGCCGCGAGGGACGCAATCAGCAGATGCCCCAATGTACCCACGAGGGTGATGACGACGGTGTTGGTGATGTAGCGCGAGAAGGGAACCCAGCTCTGCCCCATCGTGACGAGAAGGTCAGAGAAGTTGTCGATGGTGGGGTGGCGCGGGAAGAGCGTCGGCGGGAAGCGGAACAGCTCATCCAACGGTTTCAGCGAGGACGAAATGGCGAACACCAGCGGAAACGCCATTGCACACGCGACGAGGAACAGCAGCAGCCCCACCAGAAAGTCGCCCACGCGGGAGCGGTTCGGCTTCTTGTGGCGCATGTTCGACTTCTTCGTCAGCTTCAGTACCTTCTGCGGCAGCTCAATCGGCGTGCCGTCCGGTCTGACTGGACCTTTGTAGCTGCGGACATTGATGGTACTCATGTGCCAATCCTCCTCAGAGCGCTCTGAATCAGCTTGTTGCACAAAATCATCACCAGGAACAGCAAGGTGGCGATGGCGGAGGCATAGCCCATTTCAAAGCGGGTGAAGCCATAGTCGAACAGGTGGGTGACGACGGTGTGCGCGGCGTAATCGGTGGAGGGGAAGCCCGCCAGCGCCATCGGCACATCGCACACGCCGAACGCGGACGTGATGGACATGACCGCGCCGAACATCAGCATCGGCTTCATGTTCGGCAGGGTGATGTAGTACAGCTCCTGCCAGCGGTTGCGGATGCCATCCACATAGCCCGCCTCGTACTGCGAGCGGTCAACGCCCTGCAAGCCTGCGACGAAGGAAAGGAAACCCGTGGACATGCTCATCCACAGCGTGACGATGATGATGACCGGCATGATGTAATCCGGCGTCGTCAGCCAGAGAATCGGGGCGTTGAGAATGCCCAGCTTCATCAGGATGGCGTTCAGGTAGCCGTACGCGTCGCCGCGGAAGATGATGGAGAAGATGTAGTAGGCATTGCCCGCAATGGACGGCGCGTAGAAGATGACGACGGCAATCGTGCGCACCCAGCGCGGCAATTCGTTGATGAGCCACGCGAAGCAGAATGACATGATGTAGCCCACAGGCCCTGTAATCACCGCCAGCAGGAACGTGTTTTTCACGGCGGTCAGGAAAACATCATCCTTCAAAATCAGGGTGATGTAGTTGTCCATCCCGATGAAGCGCGCGGACTCCAGAATGTTGTTGTAGGTGAAGGAGTAGTAGATGGAGATGAGCATCGGGAGGATGTAGAAGGTCAGAAACAGCAGGGCGTAGGGCGCCAGAAACGCATAGCAGAACTTCATGTGCTTCGCTCTGTCCCACGCGATGCGCGCATTGCGCTGTCTCAGCGCAAAGTACTTTTTCCAGAACGCGGTCATGACGAATGCTTCCTCCTTTCGCTCAGGGCGTCTCTTCGTCGATCGGCAGACCAAACTCCAAGCGCTTCTTATTGATTTCCTCGTTGATGGTGCGCGCGTAATCCAACAGGGTTTCGCGCGGGTCGGTCTTGTCGTTGGTCACTTTGCGCACGGCGTTGGTCATGTGGCGCGTGGTGTAGTAGCCGCCGGCGACTTCGCGGAAGCCGACTGCCCACGTCATCTGTTCGCGGATGACTTTCAGCTGAGCTTCCGACCAGGAAAGCTGCTCGATGGCGGCGATATTCGCGGTGGCGTAGCGTGCGGACGACCCCAAGACGGCTTCAATCTCGCGTCCGAAACGCACCTGCGCGTCGGTGGACGTCCACCACTTCATGAACTGCCACGCATTCTGTTTTGTCGTTTCGCTGTCGGTGGCAATCATCATGCAGCAGGCGCCCTGCGAATGCCCGGAGTGATCCACATAGGTGCTGCCGTCCTCTGCCGTGCGGGAAGTGCCGGGGAGAATCGCAATGTCCCACAGGCCGCGGATTTCCGGCGCGGAGACGGTCAGGGTGTTGAACGTCGTGTAATCGAAGATGCCCAGCGGCATTTCGCCGGAGCGGAAGCGGCTCACGAAGTCGAAAATGGTCGGCAGACCGTAGTCATTGTAGAGGCTGGTGTAGCGCTCAAACGCCTGCACACCCGCTTCGCTGTTGATGGTGGTGTGGGTCGCCGAATCGTTGTAGAGCGCGCCGCTAAGCTGGTAGAGCATGGCGTAATAAGAAGAGAGATTCGGGGCAGCAATGTCGGGGTAGGGGATGCCGACGGACATGTTCGCCCCCTGAATGGTGGGCAGCATGGCAATCAAATCATCCCACGTTTCCGGGACGGACAGCCCGTATTCTTCCAGGATGTCGCTGCGGTAGAAGAGAATCGAGCACAGCTGCGTCTCCGGCAGCGCGTACAGACCGCCGTTGAAGCTGAACGCGGCGTAGGCGCTGGGGTAGAACTGGTCGAGGACTTCCTGCAAATCATCGAACTGCGTCAAATCCTCCACCGCGTGGCGAAGCGCGTAGTTGACGGGGTTCCAGCTGTCGGTTGAAATGACGACATCCGGGCCGTTGCCCGCGACGACGGCGTTCAGCAGCGCGTTCGGGTCAACCAGCATGACGTTGACGGGAATGCCGGTAGACGGGGTGAAGGTGTCATCAACCATGGTTTTGAGGACGGTGGATTGGTCGCGGCCAGTCAGAATCCACACCTCCAGCACGTCCTCGCTGGCATCGTACACATCGCCCAAGGCATTGTAATCCACGAAATACGACGTGACGCAGGATTTCAGCTCATGCAGCGCGCGGTCGAGGAAATTTTCCGACGGCTGCGGCACGGTCACGCCGTCCGCGGTGATGGCAATCAGGTCAATATCCAGCTTGACCTGCCGCATGTTCTGCATTGACGTGCCGAGGGAGGTGATGTTGTCCTTGAAATTCGTGAAGGCTTCGGTAATCTTCGCCGGATCTTCGACGAAGGATTCCAGCTGCACCGCCAGCGTCTGCGCGACGGCAATGCGGTCGGATTTCTGTCCGGTGATGGCAACGGTCTCATCGACGAGCTTATAGAGCAGGCGGCTTTCCTGCGCCATCGCTTCGATGACCTCCGGATACACCTGCTCCAAGTGGTAATCGCGGTAGCGGTCGGGGTTCACGCCTGTCAGCACCAGCACACGGCGGTACATCTGGTTCAGGCGGTAGATGCTTTCCTCCATGTCGGAGAGAATCTGCCCCATGTCGCCCAGCGTCGCTTCCAGACGAAGCGTGTGATGCCCAGCGGAAAGGTAGAAGCGGTAGGGCGTGCCGGAATCATCCGACAATGTGTTCATTTCCCATGCCGTGGTGTAGGGGAAGGAGACGTTCTCCATACCGGAGAAGGGAATTTTGCCGTCCAGATAGAGGATACGGCTGGACACGCTGCCGCGGTTGTAGGTCTGACGGCCTTTGATGGTGATGTTGTACCAGCCGCTTTCCGGCACGTCGAAATCCCACTCAATCCACTGCCCCGCGTCGCGCCAGGCATCGCCGCCGATGTAGTTCAGCACCGTCCGGCGCACGTCGCAGGGAGAGGTGGCGGGGGAAGAACGGTCATAACGCGCGTACAGCGACGGGGAGGAACGCAGGGTGCTGCTTTCGCCTTCCAGCACGAGGGCAAAGTCAGCCGGAACGCTGTTCTCCTGTGGCTGCGCGGCGGCATAAGCGGCGTAATCCGGCATTTTTTCGGGGGCGGTGAGCGAAAGTGCGGTCAGGAGCATCGGCTCGCTGGTCGCAATCAGGGTGACGGTGCTTTCCCCCGCCTCGAAATAAAAGCGGTACGGCTCGGTGATGTAGCCCATCGAATCGCGGCAGCAGGCGGTCTGCTCGCCGAACACCTCCACCTGCGTCGGACGGATGTCATTGCCCTGCGAGTCCTGCCGCACTTCGCCGCCGTCGTGCCACAGGCGGGTGAAGGTCAGTGTATCCGCGCCATCGAAGGGGACTTCGCCGTTGATGCGCAGTTCGCGCTCCAAGTCCACGCCGCGTGCCGCCTCAGTGCGGTAGGTCAGGCGGATGTTGTAGAACCCGGTTTCCGGTACGGTGACGGCGAACGTTGCGGAAGAGCCGCTTTGCATCAGCAGACCATCTTTCTGTGCAGTCACGCCGTCCGAATCCACCGTCACCAGCGGAATGGAAACGTCCGAAGATGCGTCCGGAGCGCCTTCATGCGCGCGCAAATACAGCGAATAGGTGCTGCTGCGCCCGATGTCGCCAATCTGCTGCGTGAGGTCATAACCCTCGTATTTTGCCCGGTAGTTCTCCACGCCGCCGGACAGAACGAACCACAGCACCAGCGCCAGAACGACCGCCGTCAGAGCAATCCACTTCCCGTACTTGCTGCCAAAGGAACGCTCCATGTTTCCGTGCCTCCTTCAAACTGGAATTGAACCAATTTCAATACGTTGCAGATGAATAAAAATGGTTTGCTTTCAACCATATTATAAATTCAACGAGAGAAAAAAACTTCTTAAAATTTGCCCGTCTTTGGTTATAATTTGCTTGAAATGCGTTGCGTTTTGTGGTATGATGGAAAAAAAGACAAGGAAAGATGCGCAAACTTGCACGAAAGGTTTGTGAAGAAATTATGAATAACCGAAGGCTCATTACGGAACGCGAACGACCATTGACGGCATCCGGCTTCCGCGTGATGAAGGGCGAGCGGGAGTTTATCACCTACCAGCGGGACGCAACCATCCGCGTATGGCATCAGCCGAACCCGGACAGCTATGCGCCGCACTTTCATTCGGCCATAGAAGTCTGCGTGCCGCTGCTGGGCGGATGCGAGGTGGCGGTAAGTGGGAAGGTATATCATGTGCAGGCGGGGGAGGTGCTGTTTGTTCCCTCCGACGCGACGCACGCCCTGCGCATGGCGGCGGGCAGCGAGCGCTACCTTATCATCTTTGAGCACAACGCCGCATTTACAATGAAGGAATTTGCTGCGCTGCGCCCGATGATGCGCCAGCCGATTTATCTCACGGCGGAAAGTGAAGCGACGCCCATCGTTCGCAAAACGCTGATGCAGCTGGTGGACGCTTACGAGGCGTACACGCCGCTGCGGAATTTGCGGTGCTATGCGCTGCTGATGGACGTATTCGCCACGCTGGGGGAATTGTATCTGCCCAATGTCGCCAACAGCGCGGAGATGAATGACATCCACCGGCGATTATCCGGCGAGGACGCTTTCAACCGTGCGCTGGATTACCTGAATAAAAACTACGCCGAAAACATCACGCTGGATGTGCTGGCGGACTACGCGGGGTTCAGCCGCTACACGCTCAGCCGCATGTTCAGCCGGCACACAGGCGCGACGTTCATCCAGTACCTGAATGCGCGGCGGGTGGACATGGCGGCGGAGATGCTCAGCCAGAGCGACCTGCCCGTGACGCAGGTTGCGCTGCGCGTTGGCTTTGGGTCGATTGCGACATTCAACCGCGTGTTCCGGACGCAGAAAGGGTGTACGCCAAGCCAGTATCGAAATGTGTATCTGGAGCTGAAAAAATAGCAGACATCAAATCACGATTTCATAATATAGTAGGAGGAAAATATCATGATTGCGCAGACGCCCCCGATGGGATGGAACAGCTGGGACTGCTACGGCGCGGCGGTGGACGAGCCGACCGTGCGGCAGAACGCGGCGTACATGGCGGAGCACTTGCAGGTGTTCGGCTGGGAGTACGTCGTTGTGGATATTCAGTGGTATCAGCCGACCGCGACGAGCCACGCCTACGAGCCGTTTGCGGAACTGACGATGGATGAATACGGGCGCTTGCAGCCCGCGCCGGGGCGATTCCCGTCATCGGCAGGCGGAAAAGGATTCAAACCACTGGCGGATTATGTGCATTCGCTGGGGCTGAAATTCGGCATCCACATCATGCGCGGGATGCCGCGGATGGCGGCGCATCGGCACTTGCCGATTCTGGGGTGCGGGAAGGGCTGCCACGAGGTCGCGAACCCGAACAGCATCTGCGCGTGGAATCCGGATATGTACGGCTTACGGTGCGATATGCCCGAAGCGCGCGCGTACTATGACAGCATCTTCCGCATGTACGCCGAATGGGGCGTGGATTTCGTCAAGTGCGACGACATCGCGCGCGAATATCCGCACTGCAAGCGGGAAATCGAGGTCATTTCCGACGCCTGCCGCGCCTGCGGGCGGGACATTGTACTGTCTTTGTCGCCCGGCCCTGCGCCGCTGGAACAGGCGGAGCATTTGAAGAAATACGCGAACATGTGGCGCATCACGGACGACTTCTGGGACGAGTGGCGGCTGCTCAAGGGGATGTTTGAGCGGGCGGAGAAGTGGTGCGTCCACGCCGCGCCGGGGCACTGGCCGGATGCGGACATGCTGCCCGTCGGCGCACTGCGGCAGTGCTATGACCCGAACGGCTGGACGAACTTCACACAGGCGGAGCAGCGGACGATGATGACGCTGTGGTGCATGATGCGTTCGCCGCTGATGATGGGCGGCGAGCTGACGAAAAATGACGACTTCACGCTGAAGCTGCTGACGAACCGGGATGTGCTGGCGATTGAAAAGACGAGCGTGTGCGCCCATCCGCTGTGGACGACGGAGGATGAAAGCGCGTGGATTGCGCCGCGCAGGGACGGCAAGGGGCTGTATGCTGCGCTGTTCAATCTGTCGGAAGAGACGCGGACGGTTCGCGTGACGGGCGAAATGCTGGAAGGGACGTACTCGGCGGCGCGGGAACTGTGGACGGGCGAGAAGCAGCAGATGACGGACGGGCTGACGGCGACGCTGGGGAAGCACGATGCGGCGGTGTTTTGGGTGGAGTAATCAGGCAATGGACAAATTGAAGCAAACGATGACGTACAAAGGCTATGTCGGCTCGGTCGAATTTTCCGACGCGGACGGCGTGTTCTTTGGCAAGGTGCAGGGCGTTCGCAGTCTGATTTCGTATGAAGGAGAGACACGCGAAGCACTGCAAGCGGATTTTCGGAAGGCGATTGATGCGTATCTCGAATTGTGCCAAGAAAAGTCATGAAAATAATGCTTCGCGGAAGATTGAAAGGAACTTCCTTGTCGATAAGCCGATAAATCGGTGTACTTTTCATGCACAATTATGCAAAAGTGACCAGCTTGCCAAGCAAATGCTGCTCTTTCCCGCAAGAAATTGAGGTGGCGGGGGGAGTCCAGAGGGGGCTGAAATCCCCGCTCTTTCGCTTTTCAGCCCCCTCTGGGCGTTCTTTGGTTACTTTCTGTCGCAACAGAAAGTAACAACTTCGCCTCCGCAGAGGCGACGAGAGCAGCGGCAAAATGATGCTTGATTCGCCAATCTACTTTGCTTTCAAGCTGTCAATCATCAATGAAACAATAAAAAACCGCGGGTCGTGCCTCCTATATCAGGAAGCACGACCCGCGCCGTTATTGCCTATTCAGTTGCGGATTCCCTTAGTCCAGCAGCGCCTCGGACGCAACGCGCAGATCCGCATTCAGCTTCTCCGCGTCCGCCTTGTCGCTCGCGTTGGTGTTGACGTACAGCTTGATTTTCGGCTCCGTGCCGGACGGACGCACGCAGACCCAGTTGCCCTTCTCCAGCTCGAAGTACAGCACGTCGGACTTCGGCAGACCCGTCGGTTCGACCTTTCCGTCCGCAGTGCGCGTGCCCTTCAAATAGTCGCGAACCGCCGTGACCTTCATGCCGCAGAGTTCCTTCGGGGGATTCTCTCGCAGGTCCTTCATGATTTCCTTCATGCGGGTCAAGCCGTCTTTGCCGGGCAGCGTCTTGCTGACGACCTTTTCCACGAAATAGCCGTATTCGCGGAAGATGGACTGCACATAATCATAGAGCGTGATGCCCTGCGCGGCGCAGGCACAAGCGACCTCGGCAATCAGCAGGGAGGCATTGACGCCGTCCTTGTCGCGCACGAACGTGCTGGACAGGAAGCCGTAGCTCTCCTCAAAGCCGAAGAGGAACGTGTGGGAGCCGGTGTCCTGGAACTGCTGAATCTTCTCGCCGATGAACTTGAAGCCCGTCAGCGTCTCGAACATCTCCACGCCGAAGGAGGCGGCAATCTTGTTCGCCAGCGACGTGGACACGATGGACTTCACCGCCGCGCCGTTCTTGGGCAGTGTTCCCTGCTTCTGCTTGGTGGAGAGGATGTAGTGCAGCAGCACGCAGCCGATCTGGTTGCCGGTCAGCAGCTGCCAGTCGCCATTGCTGGTCTTGACGGCGACGCCCAGACGGTCGCAGTCGGGGTCAGTGGCGAAAATGACCTTCGCGCCGACTTCATCCGCCAGCTTGATGGCAAGGACGAACGCGCCGGGGTCTTCGGGGTTCGGCACCTTGACGGTGGAGAAGTTCGGGTCGGGCAGCTCCTGCTCCTTGACGACGGAGACGTTGCTGATGCCAACTTCGCGCAGGATGCGGCGAACCGGCACGTTTCCCGAACCGTGGATGGGCGTGTAGACGATGGAGAGCTTGCTGCCTTCCTCGGCGAGCAGCTCCGGCTGGATGCACAGCGTCTTGACCTGCGCAATGTAGTCGTCATCGACTTCCTTGTTGCCGATGATTTTCAGCAGCCCCTTCGCTTTGGCTTCTTCTTCATCCATCAGCTTGCAGTCGGTGTAGGGGGTAGAACGGATAAACGCGGTGATGCCGTCCGCGGCTTCCGGGCCGACCTGCGCGCCGTCCTCGGCGTAGACCTTGTAGCCGTTGTACTGCGGCGGATTGTGGCTGGCGGTGATGACGATGCCGGCGATGGCGTGGAGGTGGCGAACCGCGTAGGACAGAATCGGGACAGGACGGAGCGCGTCAAACAGATACGCCGGAACGCCCTCATGCGCCAGCACGAGCGCCGTATCGCGGGCAAACTCAGCGGAGAAGCGGCGGCTGTCATACGCAATGACCACGCCGCGCTGCGCTTCCTGCGGATTCTGCAGCAGGTACTTTGCCAAGCCCTTCGTTGCCCGGCGGACGTTGTAGCGGTTCATGCGGTTCATGCCTGCGCCCAGTACGCCGCGCATCCCCGCTGTGCCGAAGGAAAGCTCGGTATAAAAGCGGTCTTCGATTTCCGCGGGGTCATTCGCAATTGCCTTCAAATCGGCAATCGTATCGGCATCGGCGGCAAAATCATGCAGCCATTGTTCATAAGCGGTCTTGACGTCCATAGGGGTACTGCCTCCTTATTTTTCGCGTCCGCAGCGAAAAAATCTGCGGAACACGTTCGGTTAGCTGTCTTTATTATACCGTTCTCCGCCCGATTTTTCAAGGTGGACGTGCGAAAAAAACAACCGTCCGGCGGGAAAAAACGAAAATTTCGCCACAGAAACCGTCTTTTCGATGAACATTTTACATTTCCAAGGGGCGTGCACCTTGACAGAAGGGGCTGTTAACGAGTAAAATAGGATAGGGTATGTGGTTCCATTTCCAAGGGAAGTGGACAGGCATGATTTCTGCTCGATGCGTCCGCCTTTTCCGGCGCATGGCGCGGAAGGAGGAAGGGCGGCTGTGCGCTGCCCGATGGGGATATGATGAAGAAACGGATTTTTGCGCTTTTCTGTGCTCTGCTGATGCTGCTGGGGCTGGTAAGCACCGCCGGGGCGGAAAGCACCGCCAGCACGCTGCCGATTAAGGTGGAACTGGATTTCTCCAAGTACCAGTTCACCGCACCGGAGGAAATTACCGTCACGATTCGCGTGACGAACGTGACGGACGAGAAGTTCACGTCCCCCGTGTCGGTGCTTGACCCCAACGGCAGCATCATCGAGGCGTTCGGCACGCCGCTGCTGGACGCGGGCGCGAGCCAGAGCTGCACGATTGCGTGGAACGTGACGCAGGCGGATTTGAACGCCGGACAGCTGGCGTTCCGCGTGCGCTATCCCCGCAAGGATGAAAACGGCATCGTTTCCAACGCGAGCAACAACTTTGTCAAGCGCATTTCGCAGGTGCAGGCAGAACCGGAAATTCAGGTCAGCCGCACCATCACGCCCGGTATCGCCCGCAAGGGACAGGAAGTGAGCGTGGTGTACGAAATCCGCAACGTCGGTACGGTGGATGTGACGGGCGTGCGCATCAAGGAGTCCTCCGCTGTTGCGTCGAACACGGCGAGCATCGGCGCGATTCCGGCGGGCGAGAAGAAGTCGCATACCTTTACCGTGACGATGGGTACGAAGAACATCACCTCCAACGCGACCGTCACCTACTCCGCGGGCGGCAAAAGCTACACCGAGAAGGTGGCGGATGCGACCATCAAGTACGGCACGGTCAACCTGACCGCAACGCTGACCGCGGATCGCAAGGGCGGCAATGTCGGCGATGAAGTCAAGCTGACGCTGACGCTCAAGAACACGGGCAAGAAGAACATTACGGGCATCACCGTCACTGACCCGACGCTGAACACGGTGTTTACCGATGTGACGGTGGACGCGGGCAAGACGGTCAAGCTGGAAAAGACCATCACCATGACCGAAACGGCGGAATATCAGTTCACCGTGACGGGCATGGAGGGAACAAACGGCATTGAAACGGCGACGGGCCGCCTGCCGCTGACCGCCATTGACCCGGCGAAAGCCCCCAGCCTGACGGTGGAAACGACTGCCAGCACGGATGTTGTGTTCACCCTGCCGTCGGTCATCCGCTTCACCATCACTGTGACCAACACCGGCAATTATGACGCGAAGAAAATCACCGTCTCGTCCTCAGGCGTGTCACTGGCGAGCATTGCCCAGCTTGCGCCCGGCGAGTCCTTCACGACGATGCGCGACGTGCAGGTGAACATGGTGGGCAAATTCCGTTTCGACGCGACGCTCAGCAACGAACTGGGCGAAGCGACGACCTTTGAGGGCAACATCATTCAGGTGCAGCAGGCAGCGCCGACGAGCGCGCCGACGCAGGTGCCTGTCACCACGCCGCAGCCCTTTGTGGCGGAGGAGCTGCCCACGGAGGACACCTTGCCTGCCGCCGTGACGACCTTCCAAGGTGTGCTGACGACGCTGTACTACATCTTTGCGGTGCTGGCGGTGATTTCTGCCGTGCTGCTGGCAGTGAGCATTGCCGGGCGCGTGATGAATCGCCCGAAGGATGGGCAGGAGCAGCTGCAGCTCAGCGAACGCCGCAACTACACCGAGGAAGTGCCGGAAGACGAGCGCGTGATGATTGCGGACGAAAGCGAGAATGCGCCGGAAGCCGAGGAAAAGCCTGAAACGGCAGAAGCGGCGGACGCGGTGCAGACGGCGGACGACGTGGCGGCAAACGAAAAGCCCGCAAGCGCCGAGGCGCAGCAGGTCTTTACCGCGGACGACATGGCGGAAGACGGCGATGCCATGGAGGACGCGAAGGCGCAAATCTACGGCCGCAGCAAGCGCGGACGCCAGTAATACGGATTTTTTTGCCCCGGTCAGCGAGATAACGGCTGACCGGGGCTTTGTGTCACTTTGTGACGATTTCGTAACATTTTTTGCGAAGGGCATGTTTTTCTTTGCTTTTTGCGCGGAATATGGTATAATAAGAAACTGGTTTATCATCCCTTGATTCAGGTGGAAAATCGGGGATGACATTCGCCTGACGAGGAGGACGAAACTGTGTTTGACAAGCTGATGAATTCCTACTACTACGGCAAGAGCGGCAAGGGCGACTACACGCCCGACGACCTGCCGAAGAACCGCTGGCAGCTGTTTCTGGAGATGCTGCGCACGCGCATGAGCGGGCTGTGCCGCATGAACCTGATGTACTTCGTGGCGTGGCTGCCCGCGATGATTGCGATTGCGCTGTGTGTCGTCAGCTTGATTATGACGCTGGCGGGCACGGTGCAGGTGGACGAGACGGGCGCAGTCATTGACGCGATTGATCAGACAGCCCTCCGCGAAGCCATGCAGACCAGCAGCGACATGATTTTTGTCACGCTGCTGATTCTGATTCCGTGCATCGCCATTACCGGCCCGTTCACGGCGGGACTCAGCTACGTCACCCGCAACTGGGCGCGTGACGAACACGCCTTCCCGTGGGCGGACTACAAGGATGCCATCAAGGCGAACTGGAAGCAAGGGCTGCTCGTCAGTACGATTACCGGCTGTGTGCCGTTCCTTGTCTATATCTGCTGGCGCTTCTACGGTGATATGGCGCTGGAAAACGCCGTGTGGGTCATTCCGCAGATGCTGATTCTGATGCTGGGCATCCTCTGGGCGCTCGCGGTGACGTATATGTACCCGATGATGGTGACGTATCAGATGAATTTCCGCACCATCATCCGCAACAGCTTTATCCTCGCGGTCGGGCGGCTGCCGGGCAGCGTGGGCATTCGACTGCTGCACTGCGTCCCGACGGTGCTGTTCACCGTGATTTTCCTGCTGACGCTTCAGCCGTGGGTGCTGATGCTCCTGTTCGCGTACTACCTCGTGTTCGGCTTCGCGTTCAGCCGCTTCATCACCGCCAGCTTCACCAACGCGGTGTTTGACAAGTACATCAACTCCCGCATTGAGGGCGCGCAGGTCAACCGCGGCTTGTCGCAGGAGAATGACGACGATGATGATGACGACGAGCAGGAAGAAGAGCGCGAACTGAAGCCGTGGGAAAACGGCTACATGGACAAGCGCTAATCCGCATGAAGCGGGCGCAGGGTGTGCAAACTACTGCTATACGCTATAACAACCTGCAATAAAGGGGAAACCGAAGGGGTCAAGGGGGCGAACGGAAAGCCCCCTTGTCGCCTCCGCAGAGGCGAAACCCCTGCAACATTGCAGATTGTTAATGTGAGAAAGGAGAGCAGAGAATGCAAAGACCTTGGCGCTTGCCCGACAAGCTCCGCCGCAAGTACGAAACGGCGGAAGCCCTCGGACTGACAGAAAAACTCCGCAGCGTCGGCTGGGCGGGTCTGTCCGCGAAGGAAGCGGGCAGAATCGGCGGTACGATGCGCGGAAAAAACAGATAATCAGGCAGGAAAACGAATGTATACAGGATTTGCGGAAGTTTACGACACGCTGATGAACGACGTGCATTACGGCGCATGGGCGGATATGTATGCCCGGATGATGACGGCTTACGGTATCCCGCGCAATGCGAAGGTGTGCGAGTGCGCGTGCGGCACGGGCAGCCTGACACTGCCCTTGCAGCAGCTGGGCTATGAGATGATGGGCATCGACCTCTCGCAGGAAATGCTCTGGCAGGCGGCGCAGAAAGCGCGCAAGGCGGGGTTCGGCATCCCGTTCATCCGGCAGGACATGCGGCAATTGCGGCTGCATCGCCCGGTGGACGCGGTGCTGGCGACGTGCGACGGGGTGAATTACCTCCTGCAGGACGTGGACGCGGCGGCGTTCTTCCAATCCGCATGGGATGCCATCAAACCCGGCGGCGGGCTGTTCTTCGATGTGTCGACACCTTATAAGCTGGAGCACCTGCTGGGCAGCCAGTTCATGGGCGAAGACCGCCGGGACGTGACGTACATGTGGCAGAACCGGTATTTCCCGGAGCGCCAGCAGGTGGAAATGCACCTTGCTATCTTCGTGAAGGAGCCGGACGGACGGTATCGGCGGATTGACGAGGAGCAGGTACAGCGCGCGTATCAGGCGGAGAAGCTGGTGGCGCTCTTGCAGTCGATTGGCTTTGTGGATGTGCGGGTGTTTGGGACGAATGCGCTTACGCATCCGTCGCCGGAAGAGCATCGGTGGCATATCGCGGCGAGAAAGCCGGAGTAAGGCTTGAAACATACTCCGGCTTCGGAGTGGCAAGGGGAATCGCCTCCGCAGAGGCGAAATCCCTGCATAAACACGCGGACACAGTATGAAAATGCGCGCAACTGAATCGCGCGAAAGGGTCAAGGGAGGAACTCCCTTGCAGGGTGCAGGGGCAGCGCCCCTGCCGGAGTCCAGAGGCAGCGCCTCTGGTAGGAGGTACTTGTTATGAGTGAAGAAATGATAGAACGGCATCAAGGGGACGAAATGATTCGCCTGACGCTGATGGATGGTCAGGTGCGCGTGATGATGTGCGAAACGACGCAGATGGCACAGCGCGCGGCGGATATTCATGGCGCAACGCCCGTCTGCACGGCGGCGATGGGGCGGCTGATGACCGCGACGAGTATGCTCGGCGTGATGATGAAGGGCGACAATGAGTCCGTGACGGTCAATCTCCACGGCGATGGGCCGATGGGAACCATCGTGGCGGTGGCGAATCACGGCGACGTGAAGGTCTGCGCGGATGATGCGCGGGTCGAACTTCCCCTGCGCGCGGATGGCAAACTCGACGTCGGCGGAGCGATTGGGCATACCGGGCGCATGACAGTCATCAAAGACTTGGGACTGAAAGAGCCGTATGTCGGCACGATTGAACTGGTCAGCGGCGAACTTGGCATTGATTTTGCGCAGTATTTCACCGTCTCCGAGCAGCAGCCGTCGCTGGTGTCGCTGGGCGTGCTGGTGAATGGCGACGTGGTGCTGAAGGCGGGCGGTCTGCTCGTTCAGCCGATGCCGGGGTGCGAGGAGGAGACGATCGAGCAGCTTGAACTTCGCAGCCCGATGTTTGCCGACATCAGCCGTGAAATGACCGAAGCGCCCAAGGAGCAGCTGCTGGAAGACTGGTTCCGCGGCATGAAGCCGGTCGTCCTCGACCGCACGCCCCTGCGCTATCACTGCGGATGCAGCCGCGCACGCATGGAAAAGGCGCTTATTTCGCTGGGACGCAAGGAATTGCAGACCATCATCGACGAGGATACCGGCGCGGAGCTCGGCTGCCATTTCTGCCATCAGCAGTATCAGTTCACGACGGAGGAACTCAAGCAGCTGCTGGAAAAAGCAACGCGGGAATAAGGAGAATACAGCATGAAGTGCATCAATTTTGACGAGCGGTTCGCGGATTTCACGGCGAAGTGGATGAAGGAGCACCGCGGCGAATACAAGACCTACGACGAGATGGAGGACGATCTGCCTCGCGTGTACACGGAGTTCCTGAACATGCCCGCGAAGTGGCTCGACGGTGTGACGCCCGGCGCGTACTTCACGCAGTTCGAGGACGCGAAGGACTTGGTGGACTGGATGGTGCAGTACTGCCAGAAGGACATCCCCGTGCCGGATATGCTGATGGAGCAGATTCAGGCGGTGGGCCGCCCGTGCGAGAAGCGCCTGCTGACCCTCCTGCGCGACGAAAGCGACGCCATCCCGGAGGAGGCGCGCATGACCGCTATCGGACTTCTGCGCGACATGGGCAGCACCTTGCCGAAGATGCTCTACATCCAGTGGCAGCTGAACCGCGAAATGAAGGATGATTTGGCGGACAACGCGCTGGACAGCCTGCGCGACATGGGCAAGGAAGCCTTGCAGCCGATGCTGGAAAACCTGAACAAGGCGAACGAAGCCGGTCAGGAAGCGCTCTTGGATGTGCTGGCGAACTTCCCCGGCCACGAGAACGTGTATCAGCTGGCGGTGCGCCTGTTCGAGAAGAACCCGAACCGCCGCGCCCTGTTCGCGAGCTATCTGGCGAAACTGGGCGACCCGCGCGCGCTTCCGGTGCTGATTGCCGCTGCAAACGAGGAAAATTGCCGCTACATGGACTTTATCGAGCTGCGCGCTGCCATCGAGGAGCTGGGTGGCGAAGCGCCGGAGCGCGAGTTCTACGACGACCCGGAATACGAGGCGCTGCACCCGATGGACGACGGGGACGATGACACGAACCTACAGTAAGGAGCATCCATGGTAACACTGGCGGATATTCAGAAAAACGAGGACATCAAGGCGCTCATCAGCGCGGGCAACCGCTATTTGGCGGCGATGGGCTTCACCGAGCACGGCCCGCGCCATGTCAGCTATGTCAGCCGGACGGCGGCGGGTATTCTGGCAGCGCTGAACTTTTCGCCGCGCGAGGTGGAGCTGGCGGCGATTGCCGGGTGGGTGCATGACGTGGGCAACTCCGTCAATCGGCATGACCACGGGCCGCTGGGCGCGGTGCTGCTGCTGCCTATCCTGCGCGAGACGGGCATGGCAATGGACGACGTGATGGAAATCATCACCGCGGTGGGCAATCACGAGGAGCAGAGCGGGTTCATCTCCAGTGCGGTTTCGGCGGCGCTGGCGCTGGGCGACAAGTCCGATGCGCACAAAACGCGCGTCCGCGGCGGCAAACCCGACCCGAACGACATTCACGACCGCGTGAACTTCTCCATTCAGGAGAACCGCGTGATTGTTGACCCGGTGAAGCGTATCATCCGCCACGAATTGACGATGGATGGATCGTCCTCGGTCATGGAATACCTGCAAATCTACATGAGCCGCATCGTTATGTGCGAACAGGCGGCGGCATTCCTGAAGTGCAGCTTTGATTTGGTCATTAACGGTCAAACCATCAACAATCGCCCCTGATGGAAGGAGGAAAGCACAATGCTATGCCCCAATTGCCACGCCTATGCGCCGTCGGACGCGGTTCGCTGCCCCCGATGCGGGATGCCGGTAAATCTGCCCGATGACGGCGAGAAGCAGGAGGACAGCGACCTGCTCTCCTTCCGGCAGGGGAGACATTTGGCGGCTCACCAGCAGGCGCCGCAGCCGCCTAAACCCCAGCAGCGGCGGCGAAGAAACGCCTCCCGCGCCATGGAGGAGGACATGCCCGACGCGCCCCAGGAAGCAGCCCCGCATGACGCGGAAAAGCGCGTCTATGGCGAGGATGAGCCGTTCTATGACAGCGAAATCCTCACTCCCAGCCATGCGCCGGAGGAGGAGATTGCCTACGGAAAGCGTGCCCCGCGCGTACACGAGAAAGGCCCGAAGCGTGCCGCAAAGTATTTGCAGCGAGGCACGAACTGGATGGTTGTGCTGGTCTGCGCAGTTGTGGCGATGATTGGCCTTGCCTTTGGCGCGTACATGTTCCTGACAAAGACAGATCCCGGTCAGGTGCTGATGGCGCGCATGGGCAGGGAGGCGAACTCCGCCGCGCTCTGGCAGGTTGGTGAGGAACGCATGAACAACGGCGACCTGAGCGGCGCGATTGACTACTTTGTGAAGGCGAACGAGCAGGACGGCAAGGAAAACGCGAACGTCTCCGGTCTGCTGATGCTGGGCAATGCTTACGAGGCCAATGGCGAGCTGGACAAGGCGGAAGAAGTGTACGCCTACCTGTACACCGACATTGTGCCCAGTGCGTCGGACGCCTACCGCAATCAGGTGCGTATCTATCTGGCGCAGGGGCGCGAGAAGGAAGCGGCGGAGCTGCTGGCGGTCGCCTATAAGGCCACGGGCGTAACGACCTTCAACACACAGCGCACATCCATTCTGCCACCGACACCCGGCGCGAGCGTTACAGCGGGCTACTACACCGCCAAGCAGACGATTACCTTTGCCGTGGCGGAGGATTATGACGTGTACTACACGTTCAACGACCTGAATCAGCTGCCGGAGGAAGGCACGCTGTACACCGGGCCGATTGAACTGGGCGAAGGCGACTGGTCGCTGCGCGCCGTGAGCGTCAGCGGTGATTTGGTCAGCGACGTGATGAAGGGCAGCTACCAGATTTACATGCCAACGCCCTTGCAGCCGGATGTTTCACTTGCCCCCAACACATACGACAAGCGTATCAGCATCACCCTGCGCCCCGGCACGCTGACGAAAGACCAGCTGGAGAAGAACCCCGGCTATGCTGCCACGCTCACGGACGAAGTGGCACAGACCATCACCATCTATTACACCATCGACGGCTCAACACCAGACGAGGACAGCCCGCTGTACACCACGGGCGAGAAAATCAAAATGCCGGGCGGCAATGTGACGCTGAAGGCGATTTCCGTCAACGGGTACGGCAAATCCAGCACCATCAAGGAAGTCGGCTACAAGTTCAACAAGAAGCCGTGGATGAAAACGATGATGACGGTGGATGACACATTGAGCGACTGGAAGCTCGGCACGACGACAAAGGAGGCTTTCACGCAAAAGTGCGGCGAGGGCACGGCGACGGAAACCGTGTACAACTACACCATCGGCATGGACATGGAAAAAGTCACTTACGACTGGGGCTATGCGTGCTTTGCGCGCCTGCGGACAGCGAATGTGCTGGTGGAACTGTACATGACGCGGGACGAGTTCACCGCGCCGCGCAAGACGCAAATTGGCAGCACGGAGGATGAAGTCGTCAGCGTCTACAAGGATTTCGGACAGGTGGAAAGTCCATCGGGCAACCGCGGGCTGTATGAGAGCGAGTTCAACAAGGGCAAAATCTACAAGCAGGAGGATGGCACGAAAATCATCCGCTACCGCGTCGAAACCGGCGACAGCCACATTTGGCAGCTGGATTATGAGCTGAACACGAGTGGCACGGTGGATGCGATTCGGTGGTCGTATGAGCCGTAAGGCAGGGCTTTGCGGTCGCCCTTTCGTTCCCTTCGCGGGGCGGGATGCTTTTGTCTCTTGACTTGCTCCGCCGCAGGGGAAAATCGCACCTGCGGAGGCGACGAGAATGCTGTCTCCCAAAAAAAGAAAAGCAGAAGCCGAAATGATGCAGGCTTCTGCTTTTTTATGCACGAAACGTTTTCGGAAAATCCACTTGCGTAATAGCGTTTTTGCGTGCTGCACAGGTTTGGTTGACCGCAAAAAGTGCCGTGGATTCCTGAAAATGCGTCGAAAAGGCACTGATTATTCCGGCAAAATCACGAAAACGTGAACGAAACTGTGGAAAAAAGATAGATAACAAATCAAATTTGAAAGATGGTGAGAATGAATGGAGCTTTCGTCGGATTCCCCACAAACGGAAATCAACGTGCTATAATGCCATCGAAAGGACGCGCGGAAGGCGAAAGACGCCGGAAAGATGGCGGAGCGCACCGGAGCGTCCCGAAAAAAAGCGTTTGAAGGGAGCAGGAAAAACAATGGGTGATATGCGGATTATGCTGGTGGACGACAACGGCGACCTTCGCCGGGGAATGCGCGACTATCTGGCGCGGCAGGAGGGCATGAAGGTGGTGGCGGAATGCCCGTCCGGTGCGGAGGCGCTCGAAGCGCTGGGCAAGGTGCGCGTGGACGTGATGGTGCTTGATCTCATCATGCCGCAGATGGACGGCTTTGCGCTGATGGAGGAAGTCCGGCGGCAGCAGCTGCCGAATCCGCCGCAGATTATTGTCGTATCGGCGCTGGGGCGCGACGATTTCATCATGCGCGCAGTGCAGCTGGGCGCACGGTTCTACATGGTCAAGCCGTTTGACATGGCGTCACTGGCGGCGCGCATCCGGGAAAGCTGCGGGCAGGGCGTTGTGCCGCTGGGAACGGCACTGAACGCAAGCGCACGCTCGCTGTCCATCGACGAAAAGCTGGCGAGCCTGTTCCTGACCATCGGGATTCCGGCGCACATCAAGGGCTACCAGTTCCTGCGGACGGCGGTGAAGATGGTGGTGGACAATCCGGACATGATCAACCGCATCACGAAGGAGCTGTATCCGAGCATCGGCAAGTGCTACAACACTTCCGCCAGCAAGGTGGAGCGCGCCATTCGCCACGCCATTGAGGTCGCGTGGAGCAGGGGACGCATTGATACGCTCAACAAGGCGTTCGGCTGCCGCGTAGCAACGAAGGAGGATAAGCCGACGAACGGTGAGTTCATTGCCATGCTGGCGGATAAGCTGTCGCTGGAGCAACGGTCGGCATCGTAATTCCGAATAAATGGCACAGCAAAAGCGCAAAAGCGAGTGCTTTTGCGTTTAAGCTGCGGAAAAACGGGAATTACTCCTGCGGCTTGGCGTTGCGCTTGTTGTCCTTCGTCATCTGCATGACGAGCAGGTTCATCGAGCGCTGCTGGTCATCATCCAGCTGGCGGAAGTTCAGGATGAGGCGGAGTTCTGCATCCGTCAGGTTCGTGGGGATGAGTTCGCCTGCCGCCGGGTCATGACCGACAAGATAGTCGATGGACACGCCGAAGTAGTCTGCGATGCGGGTCAGAACGGCAATGTCCGGCTCGGTATCGCGGTTCTCATACTGGTTGATGGACTGCTGGCTGACCTTAACGAAATCAGCCAGAGCGCGCTGGCTCAGACCCTGAGCGGTACGGAGTGCCTTCAAATTCGCGAGCATAGTAAGGAACAACCTCCTGTTATTTTACGTCGAGTAGTGTGGTCTTTCATTATTATATCATAACACAATTGGTTTGAAAAAGCAATAGCAGAAATAAATGAAGTTATCGCGAAATCACGAAAAATCGAAAGAAATTCAAAGTAGTTACAGAAAGATGCCGTTTTTGCGCCATTGATGCCCACTTTGTGCATTTTTGCACAACCACTTGACAAATTTCGCCATTCCTGCTATGATGAAAAAAAACATCGTGCGGAGGGGCGGAAGTACATGATTTGGGGAATCGTGACGGCGGGAGCGGCGCTGCTGCTCATTCTGGTCGCCTTGCTGCACGCACAGCGGCGCAGGAATCGACTGGAGAAGGAAATGGTGGAGCGCGCGCGGACGACCGACCTGTATCGCGCGCTGTATCCCGTGCTGCGGACGGCGAACCGCTGCTGTGTTGACCGCGTGCTGATTCGGCGGGACGAGGTGCGCATTGTGCTCTTTAAGCCGATGAACAGCGTGTACCGCTTCGTATTTGAGGAGCGCGGATTCGACCGTGTGAACGACCCGAAGGTGCTGAAGGCGCTCGCACTGGCAATTTCCGCGGACATGGATCACTTGCGTGACAACCGCTGCTATTCATTCAGCGTCCGGCAGGATATTACCGCACAGGGTGACAAAGTGTATTGGTATGAATACAACATTCTGCCGTACTACAAGGACACACTGACGAAGGCGTGGTATCATCAGCCCGAAGTCGAGGACGGGATTATTCGCTGATGCAGCAGGATTTCCCCGGAAAACGGCGAATATAAGAAGAAGAAAACGCGGAGCATCCTCCGCAGAGAAAAACAGGAGGCGTATTCTCATGGAGATTTTGTCTGTCTATGATTCGGCTTTCAAGCCCTACGGCCGCGTGGTGGAGGGCTATCCGACGGAAGGACTCGTCAAGGCGCTCGCGACGACGCCCTGCACCGACGGCGTGGTGTACCTGCCGCGCGTGGAAGTGCTGCACAGCGCGCCGAACGCCGCGAAAATCGGCGAAGGGCTGTACGGCGGTATGCCCTATGAGCTGGGTTACTGCAACGGGCACAACACGAAGCTGAACTGCCTTGAGTTCCACCGGGACAGCGAGTTCAACCTCGGCACGGATGACTTCATTCTGCTGCTGGCGACGCTGTCCGATTTGGAGGACGGCGAGCTGGACACCGCGAAGGTGAAGGCGTTCAAGGTGCCGGCGGGCGTGATGGTGGAAGTGTACGCGACGACGCTGCACTATGCCCCGTGCCATGCGGATGCGAAGAAGGGCTTCCGCGTGATGGTGGCGCTGCCGGATCAGACGAATACGGATTTCCGGCCGGAGGATGGCGCGAATAAGCTGGATAAGACGCTGTGGGCGCGGAATAAGTGGCTGCTGGCGCATCCGGATAGCTCGGAAGCGAAGCAGGGCGCAGCGGTGCTGCTGAAGGGTGAAAATATCGACATCGCGGGTGACATCTAAGGCAGGACAAAGAGGATAAACACGCGGGCAAAGCAGGGAAGAGAAGCCAACTCAATCGCGCGAAGGGGTCAAGGGGCAATTGCCCCTTGCGGGGTCAAGGGGCGGAGCTCCCTTGTGGGGTTTGGGGCAACGCCCCAACTGTTCCGCGGGTGACCAGTATGCCAAACGCGCTCAACAAAGGGCGCAGGCAGCGAAGCGTCCCTGCCAGTAACTTTGCGCTCCCGCAGGAGCGCCCCCAAGCCGCACATTCGACCACTCGCACATTGTCGCGCCAAATGGGCGCGACCCGATAGCCGCGCTGCCCGCGTCCCTCCGATAATCACTATCCCATGCTCACAGATTTCCAAATGCTGAATTTTTGAGGAAACCCCTTGCTTTTTGCCGCAGAGTATGATATACTGTCAAGGCTTGATGTGTGCATACTCCAACAAGGAGGTGGATTTCCATGGGTAAGTTTTGCGAGATCTGCGAAAAGGGTACGCTGAACGGCAACAACGTCAGCCACTCCAACCGTAAGACCCACCGTACCTGGGCGCCCAACGTGCAGAGTGTCCGCGTGGTGGTCAACGGTTCTGCGAAGCGTATGAACGTCTGCACCCGCTGCCTGCGCAGCGGCAATGTGATGCGTGCGCTCCCCAAGACCCACGAGGAAGCGTAATCGTCCGCAAGGGTGGTTTCGTCACTTCTCAAGTAGAGTTTGCATCAATTTCCTCCGTCTGTTGTGCGACAGGCGGGGGATTTTTTGCATGGGGGAAAAATCCTCCTTGGGGGCAAAAGGCAATGATGTTTGCGGCTTTGTGGGTTTAAGCAAGTTGATTTTTTGTGTTGCTGGGGGATTCCGCTCCTGCGGGAGCGGGAGTTTGTGCGCAGGGACGCTTCGCTGCCTGCGACCAAGGTGCCATGCTTGACTTTTCTCTTTGAGTAGGTTTAACGGTGTAACAGTTGGGGCGTTGCCCCAAGCCCCACCAGAGGCGCCGCCTCTGGACTCCGCAAGGGGCAATTGCCCCTTGACCCCTCCGCGCGATTGAGTTGACTTCACTACCATAATTCTTCCGCGTGTTTATCCTTTTTTCTTTTCCCCTATTCTCCCTTCCCCTGTTCGCCTTTACAAGCGAACAGAAATCTGCTATCATGAGGGGGAAATGCAATCCTTGTCGGGAGGTGCTTCCTATGAATGTTGACCAGCTGGCGGAATCCCTCCGCAGTGACCCTATGTTTATGCAAAACGTTGTCCGTTGGGATGTCCTTCCGGCGCGTCCGGCGGTGTATGAGCCGTTCCCGGATTCTCTTGATCCGCGGCTGCTACCTGTGCTGGAAAAACGCGGGGTGCATCAGCTGTATCGCCATCAGGCGCACGCAATCCGCGAGGTGCTGGCAGGGCGGGATGTTGTGGTTGTCACGCCGACGGCCTCCGGCAAAACGATGTGCTATAACCTGCCGGTGCTGTCTGCCATTTTGCAGAATGATGACGCACGGGCATTGTACCTCTTCCCGACGAAAGCGCTCTCTGCTGATCAGGTCAGCGAACTGTATGAGCTGATTGAGGCGATGGGCGTTGATATCAAGACGTATACCTATGACGGCGATACGCCCGGCGCAGCGCGAAAGGCGGTTCGACAGGCGGGGCATATCGTCGTGACGAACCCGGATATGCTGCACAGTGGGATTCTGCCGCACCACACGAAGTGGGTCAAGCTATTTGAGAACCTGCGGTATATCGTGATTGATGAAATTCATACCTATCGCGGCGTGTTTGGGTCGAATTTGGCGAACGTGCTGCGGCGGCTGCTGCGCTTGTGCGATTTCTACGGCAGTCATCCGCAGTTCATCCTGTGCAGCGCGACGATTGCGAACCCGAAGGAACTGGCGGAAACGCTGACGGGGCGCGAGGTCAGCCTGGTGGATGATAACGGCGCGCCGATGGGCGTGCGGCACTTCGTGTTCTACAATCCGCCGGTGGTCAATCGGCAGCTGGGCATCCGCAAGGGCGTTTTGCAGGAGACGCGGCGAATTGCGGGGCTGCTGCTGCAGAATGGGATTCAGGCGATTACGTTCGCGCGGTCGCGGCTGGCGGTTGAGGTGCTGACGAAGTACCTGAAGGACATGGTGCGCGACCCGCTGGGGAACGCCGGGCGGGTGCGCGGCTATCGCGGCGGGTATCTGCCGACAGAGCGGCGAGAGATTGAACGCGGACTTCGCGCGGGACGGGTGGACGCGGTGGTGTCCACGAACGCGCTGGAGCTGGGCATCGACATCGGCGCGCTGGATGCGTGCGTGCTGTGCGGCTATCCGGGAACAATCGCGAGTGCATGGCAGCAGGCGGGGCGTGCCGGGCGGCGCAAGGGAACGTCCATCGTGTTCTATGTCGCGTCCTCGGCGGCGCTTGACCAGTACATCGTGTCCCACCCGGATTATCTGATGAAGCGCTCGCCGGAGAACGCGCTGCTGAATCCGGATAATTTGTATATTCTGCTCAACCACTTCAAGTGCGCGGCGTTTGAACTGCCGTTTGAGGACGGCGAGGGCTTGGGGAATGCGCCCGGAGCGCCGGAGCTGCTGGAATACCTTGATGAGGCGGGGATTCTGCGGCATGTCGGCGGGCGGTATCACTGGTCGGCGGAGGATTTCCCGGCAAGCGAGATTTCCCTGCGGTCGGCGCGGGCGGAGGAGAATTTCGTCATCATCGACACGACCGATCCGGCGAACCACCGCGTCATCGGCGAAATGGACCGTTACACCGTGCCGATGCTGCTGCACGAAAACGCGATTTACATGCACGAGGCGCAGCAGTATCAGGTGGAAAAGCTGGATTTCGACGCCTGCAAAGCGTTCATCCGCCGCGTGGACGTGGGGTACTACACCGATGCGGACTTGAACGTGACGCTCTCCCTGCTGGACAAGGAGAAGGAGGAAGAGCAGGACGGCGGGCTGACGGCGCTGGGCGAAATCCGCGTATCAACCTTGGTGACGATGTTCAAGAAGATTAAATTCGATACGCACGAAACCTTGGGGTTCGGGCATGTGCGGCTGCCGGAGACAGAAATGCACACAACCGCCATGTGGTGGACGCTGCCGGATGCGCTGGCGGCACGGTTCGAGAGCGACACGCTGAAAAATGGCATGATGGGCGTGGCGAATCTGCTGCGGATTGTCGCGCCGCTGTCGCTGATGTGTGCGCCGCAGGACATTGCAATCGTCTATCAGGTGAAAAGCCCGCTGACGGACAAGCCGACGCTGTTGCTGTACGACAACATCCCCGGCGGCATCGGGCTGGCGCAGAAGGCGTATGCCATGCGAAAGCTCCTGCTGGAGCAGGCGCTGCAAGTTGTGCGGGACTGCGCGTGCCGTCAGGGCTGTCCGGGGTGCGTCGGGCCGGTGGGCGAAATCGGCGAGGACGGCAAAGCGACCGCCATCGCCCTCTTGGAGGCGCTGACGGAATGAATCTGCGAGACAAGCTCAAAGCGATTGAAAAGCCGAAATCACCCCCGAAAGCGCCGGAAAAGCAGTTCACGGACTGCTACCACGGGCGGGAAATGCGCGAGTTATCCGAATTTCCCGGCGCGTTTGACCTTGATCTGTCCGCCCTTCGCCTGATGACGCAGGAAGAATTGCCGGACGATCTCGACCCGCGGAACATCCTCTATCTGGACACCGAAACCACCGGGTTTATGGGCGCGGGGACTGTCGCGTTCGAGGTCGGCATGGGCTGCCTGACGGATTCGGGATTCCAGATTCATCAGCTGGTGATGCGCGATTATCCGGAGGAAAAGTTTCTGCTGCAATCCATTGCGGATACGCTGATGGGCTACGACGCGATCTGCACCTTCAATGGACGGACGTTCGACGTGCCGCTGCTGCGCGATCGCTTTCTGATGAACCGTATGGATGATTCGTGCCTTGACAAGCCGCACATTGACCTATTGCACATGGCGCGGCGGGTGTTCAAACTGCGCCTGCAGCGGTGCAATCTGGGCAAGCTGGAAGAGGCAGTGCTGGGCATTCCGCGCTTTGATGATTTGCCGGGCGCGCAGGTGCCGCAGCGCTTCTTCGACTACCTCAAGACAGGAAATTTTGACCTGCTGACGGATGTGCTGGAACACAACGAGCAGGACGTGGCGAGCCTATGCGTGCTGCTGACGGCGATGGTGGAAATGTACCGCGCACCGGAAAACGTGCGGCACGACGAGGATGTGTTCTCAATGGGCGTGGCACTGGAACGCTTTCAGCATGTGCCGGAAGCGCGGAAGTGCTATCAGCTGACGAGCGGCAATCTTCATGCGCAGGGGCAGGAGCGTCTTGCGCAGAGCTACCGACGGGGCGGCGAGCGAGACGAGGCGGTAAAGGTCTGGCTGGGAATGATTGCGCGGCACGAGGGCGGAACGAAGCCCTACATCGAGCTGGCGAAGCACTACGAGCATTACGAGCGGGACTACGAGTCCGCGCTGGACATGACGCGGCGGGCGATGGCGCTGTCCGCCGAGCCGTCATTATTCGATCCGCCCTCTGTACAAGAGGAGCAAAATGCGCTACAATATCGGTATGACCGCCTGAAAAAGAAGGCAGCCAAAAACCGCTGAAGGAGAAACGACAATGGGATTCATGGCGACCATCAAGGCGCAGCAGGCCATGCGCGCGCACGGAAAAGGCGATCTGGAACAGGCAAAGAAGCTCTATGAGGAAGCTATTGACAAGGGGCTTATGTCCGCGCGCCCGATGCTGGGCTATGCGATTCTGCTGATTCGCGAGGGCAGCTACGACAAGGCGATGCCCTTGCTCATCAAGGCACAGAAGTGTCCTGACCTCACGCCCGACCAGAAGAGTCAGCTTTTTGTGGATTATGCGGCGTGCCTGATGAAGAAGGGCGAGCTGGACAAGGCGATTCATCTGCTGGAAAAGCAGCACAACCGCGCGCCGATTGGTCTGACCTATCAGACGCTGGGATACATGTACGTCGAGAAGTATTCGGGCGCAAAGCCGGTTGCGGAAGCTGTACCGGAGAAAGCCGCCGAAGCGCCGGAAATGCCCGAAACGGAAGCATCCACCGAAGCAGCGGAAGAGCAGCCGAAGGTCAAAACGCAGGAGGACATTGACCGCGAATGGCAGGAGGGCATCGACAAAATGTTCGCCTTCATTCAGGAGTCGGTGGACTATGACGACGAAGACCCGGTGTGCCTGGACAACTTGGGTCAGGCGTATTACCGCGTGACGGGCGAGAAGGACAAGGCAAAGGAATGGTTCGAGAAGGCGCACGCGGAGAAGGATTCGCAGATTGACACGCTGTGGTTCCTATCGCGCTATGATTTGGAAGCGGGCGACAAGGCAGCGGCGATTGCGAAGCTGGAAAAGGCGCTGGACGGGCGCTTCTCCCCGCTGAACTTCTGCACGAAGGATATGGTGCAGGAGGAAGTTGAACGGCTGAAAGCCTAAGGCACACTAACTAACAACGCTCCGATAAAGCTCAAGCTGCATGGGAGAGTGTAGGCGAAGGGGTCAAGGGGGCGACCGCAGACTTCGTCTGTTTTCATTGCCCCCTTGTCGCCTCCGCAGAGGCGAAATCCCTGCATAAACACGCGAAAACATTATGCAGATGTCGCCAACTGAATCGCGCGAAAGGGTCAAGGGAGGAACTCCCTTGCAGAGGCAGAGCCTCTGGGGGTATATGATGTCAGCGGAGGGGGTGTATATCCTCTCCGCCAAGACCTGTTTTGGAGGAATCACCATGGAAAAGGAAACGCTGATTGTCGTGGGGCTGGGGAATCCGGGCACGCAGTACGCCCATACCCGCCATAACGCGGGGTTCGATACGCTGGAAATGCTCTGCCGCAAGTGGGGCGTGACGCTCAATAAGAGCAAGTGCAAGGGGCTGCTGACCGAAACGACCGTGGACGGCAAGCGTGTCGTCCTCTGCGCCCCGCAGACGTTCATGAACCTGTCCGGCGAGTGCGTCAGCGAACTGCTGAATTGGTATAAAGTGCCGCTGGAAAATCTACTTATCATCTATGATGACATTGATTTGCCCGCCAGCCGCCTGCGCGTCCGCAAATCCGGCAGTGCCGGGACGCACAACGGAATGCGCTCCATCATCGCCCATACGCCGGGGCAGAATTTCCCGCGCGTGCGGGTCGGCGTGGGCGCAAAGCCCGATGGCTGGGACTTGGCAGACTGGGTATTGAGCAAGTACACCATCCGCGAAGAGCAAATCGCCATGCAGCAGGCATTCGAGCGCGCGGCGGACTGCGTGGATGACTGGGTCAAAAACGGTATTGACCATGCCATGCAGGAATACAATAAGACCGTGTAAGCACAGGCGTATTTTTCGTACCACGACTCACCCCAAGGAGCGCATATGAATCAGGCATTATTATCCGGCATTGCGTCGAAAGCGTATGACAAGCTGCTGAAAGCAGCGGAAAGCAAACAGCCCATCGCCGTGACGGGGTTGCCGGACACGATGGCGGCGTATATCGCGTCAAAACTCTGCGCCGATACGGGCAAAAAAGTCCTCCTCATTTCCGGCAATGACCTCAAGGCGGCGCACGACGCCGAGGACGGTCAGCAGCTGCTGGAAACGGGTGTGGCGTGTCTGCCGGGCGGCGAAATTGACCTCACGCGCGGCGCGTCGAGCCACGAAAGCGCATGGCGGCGGCTGGAAGCGCTGGCAAGGGCGCAGGAGGGGAATATCCGCCTGCTCTGCACCAGTATGGATGCCGCCTTGCAGCGCATGGGCAGCGCCGACCGCTTCCGCGAAGAGACGATTCGCCTTGCTCCCGGCGACCGAATCGACCTGAATGACCTCATCCGCCGCCTGACCGCCATGGGCTACGAGCGCGTCAGCATGGTGGAGGGCAAGGGACAGTGCGCCCTGCGCGGCGGCATCATCGACGTGTATCCGCCGGCGTGCAGCCAGAGCCTGCGCATTGAGTTCTTCGACGACGAGGTGGACTCCATCCGCGAATTTGACTGCATCAGCCAGCGCAGCCTTGATTCGGTGGAGAAATGCACGCTCACGCCCGCGACGGAGGTATTGCTCCCAACGGCGGAGGCGGAAAAGGCAGCGCGGCGGATGCGGGACGCTATCGAGCAGCAGGGGGGCGATTTGACCCCTACAAGCTCAACGCTCTTTTCGGATTTGCCGCCCCTGCCGGAGGATGACGCGGACGCGCCGGACTTCTTCGACAAGAACATCACCCCGAAGATTCGCGAAAAGCAGCAGACCGCCGCGCGCAAGGCGGAACTCGAACGCCGCCGCACCCAGCTGATGGCGGACGCGGACATGCTGGCGGAAGGGCTGCCGTTCAAGCGCATCAGGGCGTGGCTGACTGTGCTGACGGACGATACTTACACGGTGCTGGACTGGTTCAAGCCGGAAATCGTCGTGCTGAGCGACCCGAATCTGCTCAGGAAGCGCGCGGAGGAACGCCGGGCGGGCTTTGCGGAGGATCTCGAAGGCGCGATGAGCCGCGACGAAGCCGTCAAGGAGCAGGAAACGCTGCTGATGGACTGGGACGAGCTGCTGCGGCATGTGCAGGGGTACGCGACGGTCGCGGTGACGGAGTTTCTGGAGGGCATGGCGGGCGTGGCGGTCAAGGATGCCGCTGATCTTGGCGTGCAGCGCGTGGCAGGGTATTCGTCGCAGATTCGCCCGCTGGCGGAGGACTGCGACGGCTGGCTGCGTGAGGGCTACCGCGTGGCGGTGCTGTGCGGCGGCGTGGCGCGCGGTCAGCGTCTGGCGGCGGCGCTGGAAGAACACGATGTCGCCGCGTCGTTCGCGGAGAAAATCGACAAGCTGCCGGAGGAATGTGTGCAGGTGCTGCCCGGCACGCTGACGCACGGCTTCATCTGGGAGGAAGCGCGCCTGATTGTCGTCAGCGACACGGACGTGTACGGTACGGGCTACCGCAAGGCGAAGAAGCGGCAGGCGGCGGGTGAAAAGATTGCCGCGTTCACCGACCTGAAGCCCGGCGACTTTGTGGTGCATGAGGAACACGGCGTCGGCATTTATCTTGGCACAGCGCAGATGAAAAACGGCGGCACGCGCCGGGATTATCTGCAAATCCAGTATCAGGGGAGCGACAAGCTCTATGTGCCGATTGAGGCGCTCAGCCGTGTGCAGCGCTACATCGGCAATCCGGCGAATCCCCCGAAGCTGAACAAGCTCGGCGGCGGCGACTGGCAGAAGCAAAAGGCGAAGGTCAAAGAGGGTCTGAAGAAGATGGCGTTTGACCTCGTGAAGCTCTATGCGCGGCGCTCGCAGGAAACGGGCTTTGCGTTCAGCGCGGATACGCCGTGGCAGCGCGAATTCGAGGACATGTTCCCCTACGAGCTGACCCCTGACCAAGAACAAAGCGTGCGGGAAATTACGGCGGACATGGAGTCGCCGCGCAATATGGACAGGCTGCTGTGCGGCGACGTCGGCTACGGCAAGACGGAGGTCAGCCTGCGCGCGGCGTTCAAGGCGCTGATGGACTCAAAGCAGGTGGCGATTCTCGCGCCGACGACGATTCTGGCGCAGCAGCACTACAACACGGTTTTGAAGCGCTTCAAGGGCTTCCCCGTCAAGGTGGACGTGCTGAGCCGCTTCCGCACGGCGAAGGAAACCAAGGACGTACTGCGCCGCGTCAAGGAGGGCGACGTCGATATTCTTGTCGGGACGCACCGAATTTTGGGCAAGGATGTGCAGTTCAAGAACCTCGGTCTGCTGATTGTGGACGAGGAGCAGCGATTTGGCGTGCAGCACAAGGAAATCATCAAGAACATGAAGCATCAGGTGGATGTGCTGACGCTCTCCGCCACGCCGATTCCGCGCACGCTGCACATGTCGATGGTCGGCATCCGCGATATGTCTGTGCTGGAAACGCCGCCGGAGGAACGCCTGCCGGTGCAGACGCGAGTGATCGACTACAACGACGGCGTGATTCGCGACGCGATTCTGCGCGAGGTGTCGCGCGGGGGACAGGTGTACTTCCTCTATAACTCTGTGCAGACCATCGGCGCGTTCTATGAACGCTTGAAGCAGCTTGTGCCGGAAGCGCGCATCGGCGTGGCGCACGGGCAGATGCGCGAACACGGCTTGGAGGACGTGATGATGGACTTCTACGGCGGCAGCTACGACGTGCTGCTCTGCACGACCATCATCGAAAGCGGCTTGGACGTGCCGACGGCGAATACGCTGATTGTCTTTGACGCGGATCGCTTCGGGCTGAGCCAGCTCTATCAGCTGCGCGGGCGCGTCGGGCGGAGCAACCGGCAGGCGTATGCGTACTTTACCATCCGCCCGGAACGCAGCTTGTCTGAGACGGCGGAAAAGCGTCTCGAAGCCATCAGGGAGTTCACGGAGTTCGGCGCTGGCTTCCGTATCGCCATGCGCGACCTTGAAATCCGCGGCGCGGGCAATATTCTGGGGCCGGAACAGCACGGGCATCTGGCGACCGTCGGCTACGACATGTACTGCAAGCTGATGGAGGAGACGCTTCAGGAGGCGCGCGCGGAGCAGGAGGGTCTGCCGCCCGCGAAGCCGCACCTCGAAACGCGCGTGGACATCAAGGTGGATGCGTATCTGCCGGACGACTATGTACACGACGACCGGCAGCGGATGGAGATGTACAAGCGGATTGCGAGCCTGACGACGCAGGCAGACCGCGAGGACATCACCGACGAGCTGCTTGACCGCTTCGGCGAAGTGCCGCCGGTGGTGGAGACGCTGCTGGACGTTGCGCAGGTGCGCGTGCTGGCGAATCAGCTTGGCGTGTCGCTGGTGACCTACAAGCGCGGCGGCTTCCTCGTGATGAAGCTGAACGCAGAGTATATGCCCGATCAGGCGGCGTTCATTCCCGCGATGGCGATGACGGACAAGCGCCTGATGCCCTCGACCACCGCCCCGGACGTGCTGCTGCTGGTTGACCCGACGCTTGGCGAATACGCGATGCTGTCCGAAGCGGTGAAGGTGCTGGGGAAGCTCAATGAGAATATCGAGACGATGCTGAAAAGGCAGAAAAAAGAAGCCAAGCCGACCGCCCAGAACAGCAACAACCCAAAAGGAAAGTGATGAGCAATGCCGCAGGAAACCTTCCTGACCGCCGCGAATCCCCCCGCGCCGCTGGCGGAGCGCCTTCGTCCGCAGAACCTCGATGAGTTTGCCGGACAGGAGCACTTGATCGGCAAGGGCAAAGTCCTGCGCCGCATGATTGAGGGCGATTTGGTTTCCTCCATGATTTTCTGGGGGCCGCCGGGCGTGGGCAAAACCACGCTCGCGCAGATTATCGCCCATCAAACCAAGAGCCATTTCATCAACTTCTCCGCCGTCACCAGCGGCATCAAGGAAATCCGGCAGGTGATGGAGCAGGCGGAAAGCGACCGGCATTTTGGCGTCCGCACGATTGTGTTCGTGGACGAAATCCACCGCTTCAATAAGGCACAGCAGGATGCTTTTCTGCCCTACGTCGAGAAGGGGAGCATTATCCTCATCGGCGCGACGACCGAAAACCCGTCCTTTGAAGTCAACAGCGCCCTGCTGTCGCGCTGCCGCGTGTTTGTGCTGCACGCGCTGACGGAGGAGAACGTGCTGGGGCTGCTCCACCGCGCCTTGCAGGACGAACGCGGCTTCGGCGGACAGAAAGTCGACATGGCGGAGGATTTGCTGCGCGCGATTGCCGTCTTTTCCAACGGCGACGCGCGAACTGCCCTATCGACGCTTGAAATGGTCATCCTCAATGCCGATTTGGATGAGAACGGTCAGGCGCATGTGACCCCGGAGACGGTCGCGCAGTGTACGTCGCGGCGGTCGCTGCTCTACGACAAGAAGGGCGACGGGCACTATGACCTCATCAGCGCGCTGCATAAGTCGATGCGCAATTCCGACCCGGACGCGGCGGTGTACTGGCTGGCGCGGATGCTGGAGGGCGGCGAAGACCCGCTGTATATCGCGCGGCGCGTTGTTCGGTTCGCGAGCGAGGACATTGGCCTGGCGGATTCGCGCGCGCTGGAAACGGCGGTCGCGGCGTATCAGGCGTGTCACTTTCTGGGGACGCCGGAATGCACGGTGCACCTGACGCAGGCGGTGGTGTACATGGCGATGGCACCGAAGTCGAACGCGCTGTACATGGCGTATGAGGCGGCGAAAAAGGATGCGCAGGAGCAAATCGCAGAGCCTGTGCCGCTGCAAATACGGAATGCGGAAACCAGCTTGATGAAGAACCTCGGCTATGGCAAGGGCTATGTGTACGCGCATGACACGCAGGAGAAGCTGTCCGCGATGACGTGCCTGCCGGATTCGCTGCAGGGGAAGCGCTACTATCAGCCGACGGAGCAGGGGAACGAGGGGCGGTATAAGCAGCGGCTTGAGGAGATTATCAGGTGGAAAGAGGAACATAGGGGGAAATAAGCGGGAAATCCCCCAAAAAACAAAAAGAGCCTTGCAGGAGCATCACACGCTGCAAGGCTCTTTTGTATGGAGCGACTGGAAGCACACAACCAATCACAGTTTCTTTTTGAGGAGAATTATCTCTTCTGTTCGGGATTCTTCTACAAATCCGTGCTTCAGAAAAAGGCTGACAGCCGGATTGTCGATGGCAATATCATCATACAGAACGGAAACGCCGTTGCTTTTCGCCACGGAACACAGCAAATCCAATGCTTCGCCGCCATAGCCTCTTCTTCTGTATTTCGCATAAATCATGACGTTGGCTATTTCCTGCTGCATTTCGGCATCATAGTGATAGGCAATCTCGCCAACAAACTGACCATCTTCGTTTTTGAGATACCTGTAATACCGCTTGCCATCAGGGTCAGCAATCCAGCAATCGTACCAGCCACGCCATTTATCTTCCCCAAAGGGAATTGTCCCGCCCCATGCGTGATTGTAAGACATGGTATCTTCATCCGCCAGCATCATTTGCCGAAACCACAAGTCCTCATATTTTGGCTCATACAGCGTCAGCATATTGACCTCCTGATGATGACTGTATTTCCAGATGAAAGGGCAAGAAAAAATCCGAACCCGCTTCCAATTGGAAAGTCAGATTCGGATTCTTCATGTCGTGCCGGAAGTGGGACTTGAACCCACACGACATCGCTGCCAACGGATTTTGAGTCCGTCGCGTCTGCCATTCCGCCATTCCGGCAAGCACAAAATAGTATAGCATAAAATCGGCGGTTTTGCAAGCGGTTTTGCGATGCGGAGGAAAATTTTCGGGTGCAAGCGCAAAGAAAAAGGACTGTCCCGTTTTGCAGGACAGTCCGTAGGAATTACTTCCGCAGGGTGATGACGATGTGGCGCTTGGGTTCTTCGCCCTCGGAGTGGGTGTCCACCAGCTCGTTGGGCTGGAGCGCGGAGTGAATCACGCGGCGCTCGTAGGGGTTCATGGGCTCCAGAGAAACCTTGCGGCCCGTCTTGACGGCGCGGTTCGCCATGCGGTTCGCCAGACGAATCAGCGTGTCTTCGCGCTTGGCGCGGTAGTTCTCCGTGTCCAGCGTGACGCGGGTGTAGTGATCCTGCCCCTTGTTGATGCGCAGGCTCGTCAGGTATTGCAGGGCGTCGAGCGTCTCGCCGCGGCGGCCAATCAGGATGCCCAGCGTGTCGCCCGTCATCTGCGCGAAGATGTTGTTCTCAGCGTCCGTGCCCATCGCGACGGTCACGTCAACGCCCATCAGGTGGGTCAGCTCCTTGAGGAAGCTCTGCGCCTGACCGACGGGGGAGGCGGGGTCAATCTGCTCGTCGGGAATCATGGTGACGACGGGCTTTTCCAGCGGGGCAGCGGGAGCCTTCGGGGGAAGAGGCTTGCGCTCCGGCTTCGGGGCGGATTCGCCCTCTGCCTTGGGCTGACGCGGCTTGTCCTTCTTCGGGCGGTCGCTGCGCTTGCGCTGCACGGGCGCGGGACGCTCGGCGGCATCAGCGGCAGGGACGGCATCCGTCACAGCGGGAGCAGCTTCCACAGCGGGCACTTCCACCGGGGCTTCGACCTTCGCTTCCACCTTCACCTCGGCGGGCTTTTCCTGCGCCGGCTTGGGCTGTGCGGGCTTCGGCTGCGGCTTGGGCTGGGGCTTGGGCTGGGGCTTCGGCTGCACCGGCTTGGGCTGCGGCTTCGGCTGGGCAGCGGGCTTGGGTGCTTCCACCTTCACGGAGGACAGCAAATCCGCCAGCGGATCATCTTCTTCGACTTCCTCTTCCACCTCATGGAGCGTCAGGCGGAGCTTGCAGGGCTTTGAGCCGAAGAGACCGAACAGTCCTTTGCTGCCTTCTTCCAGCGTTTCCACGGTGACATCGGAGATGGTGGCATGCAGGGCGTTCAAGCCGTTCTGCAGCGCTTCTTCGTAGTTTTTGCCAGTAGCTTCGTAGGTTTTCATGATTGCTCTCCTATCACTTCAGCGAACCGGTATTCTTGTTGGGGTTGGCGGCTTCGAGGGCTTCCTTGCGGTCAAGGTACATATTGATGCCCTTGGTCTGCACGATGGCAATCACGTTCGAGGCGACCCAGTAGAGGGCGAAAATCGCGTTGTAGTTGAAGCACAGAATCAGCGTGAAGATGGGGAAGAAGTAGTTCATGAACTTCATGCTGTTCTGCGCCTGCTGCGCCTGCGCGTCATCCGCGGCGGGGGTCTGCGCCGTGCCGGTGAGCTTTGTCATCAGGAACTGACCGCCGGCGGCGAGAATCGGCAGGATGAAATAGCCGTTGTAGTTCACGAAAATGTGGATGTTGAACAGCGGAATGGCCAAGTCGCTGTAGTACTTGACGTGCTCCATATAAGCGGGCAGCTGTTCCATGGTAGTGTAGATGGTCTGAATCGTTGTGTTCAGCGCATCGCCGGCAAAGGATTCCGCCGTCAGCGCAAGGCCCTTATCCGCCAGCAGAGCGAGCGTCTCCTGCGGCAGCTTGTTGAACACGGCCAGCCATTCGTTTGTGGCGATTTGACGCAGAGAATCAAGATTCGGCCAGACCGCCGCGAACGGGGAGTCCGGCATCCACACGTTCTTGACCCACAGCCACGAATCCAGCGCCGGATTGCCAGAAGCGATGATGTCGAACGCCTGCTGCGCCAGATGCTCGTTGGCGACCATTCTCATGGCGGTGAACATCGCGATGAGAATCGGGAAGCTGATCAGCATCGGCAGGCAGGAGGAAAGGGGATTGACGCGCTGCTCGCGGTAGAGCTCCTGCAGCTTTTTGTTCATCTTGTCCGGGTCTTTTTCGTACTTCTTCTGGAGTTTTGCCTGCATGGGGGCAATCTTCTGCATCTTGCGCATCCCGACACGGCTCTTGTAGTCGAACGGCATGACGATCAGACGCACCAGCAGCGTGAACAGCACGACCGCCCAGCCGTAGTTGCCCACGAAGCCGTAAATCCATTCCAGTATGGTTTTCAGAAATTCGTTGATGCCCATGAGTTCATTCCTTTCTTAATGTGGTACAGGGGTCTTCGGGTACGGGATCATAGCCGCCTTTGGAGAACGGATTGCAGCGCAGGACGCGCCATGCCGCCAGCCGCGCACCCTTGACAGCCCCGTAGCGCTCGATGGCGGTTTGCGCGTATTGGCTGCAGGTTGGCGTATAGCGGCAGCGCGGGCCGCCCTTATAGGGGCTGATGGCGCTGCGGTAGAACTGAATCCCCCAGAGCAAGGCGCGTTTCATGGCGCATCTGGGCTTTTCGGCTGTGTCGGAAGAGCACCGTGCTTTTTCAGCAGGTAGCGCACATCCTTCTGCAGCGAGGAAAAGCTGGCAGCAGCGGCTGAGGGTCTGGCGACGACGACGTACAGGCCGCTTTTCACATCCCCCAGATAGGGCCGGAAGCATTCGCGCAGGCGGCGCTTGACCTTATTGCGGGTCACAGCGTTGCCAACCTTCTTGCTGACGGAAAAGCCGACCTTCATGCCCCGACCTTTGGCGACGAGCATGACCAAATCCCGACAAGCGGCGCTCCGTCCACGGTGGTAGACATATTGGAACGCCTTGTTTTTTTGCAGCCGATAGCGTCTTTCCATTGGGTTACAGTCCTCTGTTCTCGATTGAATGATGGGCGTATGATGCTATTTCCGGATGCGAATGCGCAAGCAGATGGCGCAGATGAATCCGGAAACAGTATGAACCCGAAGTAAAGGAAAAGCGCGCCCGGAAGCGTACCTCGCGGGTACATCGGGCGCGCTTCATCCACGAATGGAGCGCAGATCGTCATCGGACGATCCTGCTGTCCTGTGGCGTCTGGCACATCCAGCGTCTCTGAATAAGCCTGAAAGAAAATTCTCTCAATCAGACGGTCAGGGACTTGCGGCCGCGACGACGACGGGCGGAGAGCACGCGGCGGCCGTTCTTGGTGGCCATACGCGCGCGGAAGCCGTGCACTTTGCTGCGCTGACGCTTCTTGGGCTGGTAGGTACGGAACATGTTCAACACTCCTTACAAATCAAATTTCGTAACCGGAGGACAGACATCCGCCGGGGTGCTACAATACAGCCTTTACAGTATATCGGATTTTCTTCGCTTTGTCAAGGCTTTGCCGGGGACTTTTTCAGCTTTCGCGCCTTTTGGGAGCGAGATTTTTTGCCCGCCTTTTGGGCGAAATGGGATTACTTCTTCAGAATTTCCACCATTTCGGCGGGGGTGGTGGGTTCTTCGGACGGCGCTGATATGATTTTTGCATCTATGTTATACGGCATTTCAACACAAATTGCAGGAGGGCGAATTGCGCTTCTGCGCAGCTTGACACGGGAAATTATGGCGCATGAACGAAAGCAGACATCATCAGCGGGTAGAAAAGCGAATTTTTTTGCGGAGAAGTGGGGAAAAGTGCGAAATTTCCGCTTTACAAGCACGGCAAAGTGTGCTATACTGTCCCGCGGTACTCAAAGCAATCCTTTAATCCCAGCACGAGAGGCTGGAAAGGCACGCAGCGAACCGACAGAAACAGAGCTGCCTGCGCCCGACCGCGCGGTCAGACTGAATATGCGAAACATTGCGCCTTTTCCTGCGGCATCCGACGGGAAAGGCGCTTTCTTTTTGGCAAAATACCGCTGATTTGCCCCAAAGCACGCGGGGAAAATCAGCAGAGGAAAAAAGAGGAGGATTCCGACGATGATGAACATGCAGGCAGGCATTCCGAAAGCCCAGCTGATGGCGGGCGACGCGATGAACCGCGCCCTGACGCGCATGGCGCACGAGATGATGGAGCAGCTGATGCCGCTGGAAAACGTGGTGCTGGTGGGCATTCGCCGCCGCGGGGTGCCGCTGGCGCAGCGCTTGTCGGACATCATCGAGAAATATGAGCATGTGCGCATTCCGGTGGGCGAAGTGGATATTGCCATGTACCGCGATGACCGCGATCCGGCGCAGCTGAACGTTGAGGTACAGGAAAAGCACCTGCCGGTGGACGTGACGGGCAAGGTGGTTGTGCTGGTGGACGACGTGCTGCACACGGGGCGCACGGTTCGCGCCGCCATGGACGCGATTCTTGACCAAGGCCGTGCCGCGCGCATCTGCCTGGCGGTGCTGATTGACCGCGGTCATCGCGAGCTGCCCATCCGCGCGGACTTCGTCGGCAAGAACGTCCCGACCTCGAACAACGAGCAGATTGGCGTTCAGATGGAAGAAATCGACGGCGGCGACGGCGTTGCCCTCTACGACGGGCGGATGAATAGGTGACCCAAGGGGCGCTGCCCCTTGACCCCGCCAAAGGGTCTTCGACCCTCTGGACTCCCTTTCGCGCGATTCAGTTGGTGACATCTGCATACTGTGTCCGCGTGTTTATTGGGGGAACCCAAGGGGCGCTGCCCCTTGACCCTGCCAAAGGGTCTTCGACCCTCTGGACTCCCTTTCGCGCGATTCAGTTGGTCGCATTTGCATACAGCTTCCGCGTGTTGATTGGGGGAACGTGGGTATCCGATAATTTGATTGTACTCCGCCACGGCGGATTTGCAATAATCGCCTTCATTTGAAAGCGGTTGACAACAGCATATATGGAGGAAGGACGGAATCACATGACCAATCAGAAACTTTCCCCGGCGAAGTTCACTCTGCTGGGTTTCCAGCACATGTTCGCCATGTTCGGCGCAACCGTGCTTGTGCCGACCTTGACGGGTCTGTCTGTCAGCGCAACCCTGCTCTTTGCGGGTCTGGGCACGCTGTTGTTCCACCTCATCACGGGCGGCAAAGTCCCTGCGTTCCTCGGTTCGAGCTTCGCGTTCCTCGGCGGCTATGCGGCGGTGAAGGCAATGCCGCAGTTCGCGGACGGCACGATGAACTGGATTCCCTACGCCGGCGTGGGCGTGGCGGTCGCGGGTCTGATTTACGTCGTTGTCGCGGGTCTGTTCAAGATCTTCGGCGCGCAGAAGGTCATGCGCTTCTTCCCGCCGATTGTCACCGGCCCCATCATCATCTGCATCGGCATGATTCTGGCGAACTCCGCCATCAACAACTGCGCCAATAACTGGCTCATCGCGATTCTGGCGGTGGTCATCGTGGTGGCGTTCAACATCTGGGGCAAGGGCATGTTCAAGATTATCCCGATTCTGCTGGGCGTGGTCGGTTCTTACGCCGTCGCGGCGGTGACGGGTCAGGTGGACTTCACCCCTGTCAAGGAAGCGGCTTGGCTGGGTCTGCCCTTCCAGTGGAAGGATACCGCGTTCTCCCTCTTTGGCGGCTGTGACGGCACGCTGCTGCTGAACTGCATCATCACCGTTGCCCCGATTGCGCTGGCGACGATGATGGAGCACATTGGCGATATGTCCGCTATCTCTTCGACGGTCGGCAAGAATTTCATCGAAGATCCGGGCCTGCACCGTTCTCTGCTGGGCGACGGTCTGGCGACGACGATGGCGGCGCTCTTCGGCGCTCCGGCGAACACCACTTACGGCGAGAACACCGGTGTGCTGGCGCTGACCCGCGTCTACAACCCGGCGGTTGTCCGCATGGCAGCAGTGCTGGCAGTCGTATTCTCCTTCTGCCCGAAGTTCGCGGAATTGATTCACTGCATGCCCGCGGCGACCATCGGCGGCGTGTCGCTGATTCTCTACGGCATGATTTCCGCGGTCGGCGTGCGCAATGTGGTTGAAAATCAGGTGGACTTCGCGAAGAGCCGCAATGTCATCATCGCGGCGGTGATTATGTCCCTTGCGCTGGGCATCAACTTCTCCAACGCGGGCGCGATTGTGTTCACCGTTGGTCAGGTGACCATCAGCCTGTCTGGTCTGGCGGTGGCGTCTCTGGTCGGCATCCTGCTGAACGCGGTGCTGCCGGGCAACGACTACGTCTTCGGCAAGAGCGAACAGGGCGATCAGGCGGTCAACTTCAAGGTGTAATGATACTACTTTCTGCATTCGCCTGCGCCCTCTGCTTGCGCCTTTTCCCCGCTGACGTCCGCTCGTTCCATTTAGCGTAGCGCTGCTACGCTGCATTTCACTCGCGTTAGTCAGCGTGAAAAATTCGCGGCGCATCTCGGCACATTCTCATTTGAAAATAGTATTATAATAGTAGTAATTCCTCAAGAGCGGCATCTGTGCAAAGCAGGTGCCGCTTTTCCGCATTTTCGGGGAAAATATTTTCTTTTTCCTCTTGACAATGGGCATGAAGAGGAGTATCATCACATATGAACGAATGCTCACATGTTTGTTCTCTGGACAATGCCGTCCGGCGAACAGCGTGATTCGGAATAAATAGCGGAAAGGTCGTCGGAAACCATGAAGAAGACGTGGAAAATCGACATTGACTGCCCGAACTGCGCGGCAAAGGTGGAACGCGCACTGCAAAAGCTGCCCGGCGTGATGAGCGTGTCGCTGAATTATGTGCAGAAGAAAATCACACTGGAAGCGGCGGACGACCGCTTCGGGGAAGTTCGCAAGGCGGCGTACGCGAAGATGAAGGAAATCGAACCCGACGCGGAGATTTTCTTCGACGAAACGGAAGAGCCGTCCGGAACGGTCTGCCCATGCGGCGGGCATCATCACGAGGACGATGATGACGACGAGCATGAGCATCACCATCATCACGACGGCAAATGCGGCTGCGGTCACGAGCATCATCACCATGACGACGATGATGACGATGACGACCACGAGCATCACGAGCACTCGCATGAACATGGTCACGAACACGGCGGCGCGAACAAGGGCAAGAAACTGATGATTCGCGTTGCGACTGCGGTCGCGCTGCTGGCGCTGGGGCTGGTCAGCAAGGCGAATCTGGGCGAAACGCACTGGGCGACGATTGTTGTGTTCATCGCGGCGTATCTGGTTGCGGGCTACGACGTGCTGTGGCGCGCCATCTGCAACATCCGCCATGGCGAAGTGTTCGACGAGAACTTCCTGATGACGGTTGCGTCCGTCGGCGCAATGTGCGTCGCGGAATATGCGGAAGGCGTCGCGGTCATGGTACTGTACCAGATTGGCGAATACTTCCAAGATAAGGCGGTTGACAAGAGTCGCGAATCCATCACGAAGCTGATGGACATTCGCCCAGACTATGCGAATCTGGTGGACGGCAATGACAGCCGCCGCGTCAGCCCGGAGCGGGTGCGCGTGGGCGACATCATCCTCGTCAAGCCCGGCGAGAAGATTCCGCTGGACGGCGTGGTCATCGAGGGCAATTCGAGCCTGAATACCACGGCGCTGACCGGTGAATCGCTCCCGCGCGACGTGAAGGAGGGCGACCAAGTCCTCAGCGGCTGCGTCAACCTGTCCGGCGTGATGAAAGTCAAGGTCACGGTCGGCTACGGCGAATCCACCGTCGCGAAGATTCTGGCACTTGTCGAATCCTCCGGCGACGCGAAGGCAAAGACGGAACGCTTCATCACCAAGTTCAGCCGGATTTACACGCCCGCCGTGTGCTTCTTCGCGCTGGCGCTGGCAATTATTCCGAGCCTGTTTGACGGCAACTGGACGAACTGGATTTACACCGCCCTGACCTTCCTTGTTATCTCCTGCCCGTGCGCGCTGGTTATCTCCGTGCCGCTGACGTTCTTCTCCGGCATCGGCGGCGCGTCGAAGAAGGGTATCCTCATCAAGGGCGCGACGTATCTGGAAACCCTCGCGGGGCTGGATACGGTCGTGTTCGACAAGACAGGTACGCTGACGAAGGGCACGTTCTCCGTCACGGGCGTGCATCCGGCAAAAGGCGTCACGAAAGACGAACTGCTCGACGTTGCGGCTCATGCCGAGGCGTTCAGCGATCACCCGATTGCGATTTCAATTAAGGAGGCGCTGGGGCGCGCGGTGGACATGAACCGCGTCAGCGATGCTTCTGAAGCGGCGGGCCACGGCGTACAGGCGAAGGTGGACGGCCAGCAGGTGTACGCGGGCAACGCGCGCCTGATGGAATCCATCGGTGTGAAGGCGGCTGAACCGGCGGAAATCGGCACGGTGGTGCATGTTGCGCGCGGCGGGCAGTACCTCGGCGCGCTCGTCATCAGCGACGTCATCAAGGAAAACAGCGCATCCGCGATGGAAGCCTTGAAGTCCGCGGGTGTGAAGCGGCTGGTCATGCTGACCGGCGACCGCAAGGAAGTCGCGGCGGACATCGCCAAGAAGGTCGGCCTGACCGACTATCGCGCGGAGCTGCTGCCGGAGGACAAAGTAAGCGCGCTCGAAGGCTTGCTGGGCGACGGCCACACCGTGGCGTTCACGGGCGATGGTATCAACGATGCGCCTGTGCTGCGCCGCGCGGATATCGGCATTGCGATGGGCGGCGTCGGCGCGGATGCCGCAATCGAGGCGGCGGATATTGTTCTGATGGACGACGATCCGGCGAAGATTGCGCAGGGTGTCCGCCACGCGCGCCGGACGATGCGGATTGTGCATCAAAATATCATTTTTGCTCTTGCGGTGAAACTGCTGGTGATGGTGCTGGGTATCTGCGGCTTTGCGAACATGTGGCTGGCGGTCTTTGCGGATGTCGGCGTGGCAATGCTGGCGATTCTCAATGCCATGCGCGCGATGAAAATGAAACAATAATGGAAGAAACGGCGTGTTCCGCAGCAAACGAAATGCGGGATGCGCCGCCTTTCCGCAGAAAATGTGCGAGAAACAGAGATTTTTTTCTGAAAAGCCTTGATTTTTTCAGGAAACCATGCTACAATAAACAGCGCTGGTTTTCGCACGGTTTTCTGCCGTACTCGAACCCTAAGATTGAGCGGTGTGAACCGCCGATTAACAGTATGAACCGGGAGGTGAACGAAGTTGCCGAATATTAAGTCCGCTAAGAAGCGCGTCAAGGTGAGCGAAAAGAAGAATCTGCGCAACCGTATGATCAAGAGCGCTGTCCGCACTTCTGTCAAGAAGCTGGAGGCCGCGATTGCTGCTGATCCCCAGACTGCGAATGCACAGCTGGTTGTGACCACCTCCGCGATTGATAAGGCCGCGTCGAAGGGCGTTATGCACAAGAATGCTGCCAATCGTAAGAAGGCTCGTCTGGCCAAGCAGCTCGCCAAGGCGACTGTGTAATTTCCAGATTACATAAAAAAGCTCCTTCCTCAATCGGGAAGGGGCTTTTTTGATGCGCTGGCGGTGAAAACAGGCAGTAAGATGGCGGCGGATGATGCGGACGAATAAACTAAAAGGAAACAGCGATGAAGGTTCGCTAAATGGCGAACGATGATGCCGACTGAACGTGCTTATCGTTCGGAAATCCCAAAAGAACGCAAAAAACCGCAAAAACCTTCCCCAAACCCCTTGACGGGCGGGCGAAAAAGTAGTATACTGACAAAGCTGGTTGCGCGAGCCGCTGAAAAGCTGCTTGAGAGACTGGTACGAACCTTGAAAACGATACAGAACAATAACAACGCAAACAAGACAGTAATTCCGAATGAGTGAAACTTGGTCGGGGAAACCTGATTGAGGA
>JABLTO010109528.1_pt1 | contig 50483 bp, 40 predicted proteins | sample 7160091 | NCBI WGS metagenome assembly JABLTO01 (sample SAMN14651225, study PRJNA627086) | human gut metagenome | isolation source: feces | host: Homo sapiens
GCGAGGGTGGCTGGCCCCCGCCGCTGAGCGTTGTATTAACCGTCACAATTACGCACAATAAGGGGGTGTTTCGTCCCAAGATTCATTTCTGACCGCGGCCAAGCGGATCAGGTGCCGATTTCCGAGGGCACGGGCGGGTCGCGTTAAGCGGCGCGGTGCCGGGGCAAAGGGCATGATATCAGTTGATCTCATGTCGTATATATATAAAATCGACAGGGGCAATAGGCCTCCTGTCGATGCATTTTCTGTGTTCGCCCGCATGAGCGGGCACATTGTAATTCTCTTTGATGATCATTCTTCTGAGTCCAAATGAATCAGAATTAAACTCTATGGATAATAAAAAAGTCGAAGCAACTATGGATAGACATAGTACACCTCGACGCAAACAAAAAAGAAAAGAAACAAATCGGCATAAACGCGCGATCAATTGAAACAATCCGGGACAGCTTCGATCCAGGATGAATAGGAACTGTGTAACTGTATTGTAGTATTCCTAATCCGGAAAAGCAATAGAAAAGTTGAAAATAATAAATATTTTTCAGGAAATAAGCGCTTTGTATCGAATATTGTTCCGTTAACGGAACAATGCGGATAAAATCAGGGAGCCGGATTTCCCCGGCTCCCTGATTGGGTTCTATGACTTACGCCGCGTCGGGCGGGAGGGCGATGCCCTGTTCGTCCTTTGGTGTGTATTCACCACAAAAACTGTGATTTTTAACTGGAATTTTCACGAAAAAAGTCTGAATGCCAATTTTCCCAGTTATCGCAAGGAAAACGGAGTTTCTTCAAGTTGAAAAAATTCTGTCTCGTGCGGTTCTACTCGAAAAAAGTGTGGCGTCAATTTTTCTCAGAAGTGGGTGTGGCATGATCGAAGGGGTGATTTCGACTTTTTGAAAGTTTGAACTGAGAAGCGAGGTTGATACGGATTTGACTTTTTTAAAATCAGAATAGGCGAAAATGGTAATGTTACCGCCTGCAAAGACGGATATGCCATTAAAAGGAGATACTGTTATCGAAAATGATGTTTGGATTGGGCAAAATGCGGTGATTCTCCCCGGCGTTTACATTGGAAACGGAGCGATCATTGGTGCAAACAGCGTAGTGGGCAGTGATGTTGCACCATATACAAAGGTCGTTGGAAACCCCGCAAGAGCGATTCAAAAGCGCTTTGATGATGAACTGATTGAATTGCTGCTTAAATTCAAGTGGTGGGATAGGAGCGTTGATGAAATCAACCGGCTAATTCCAATCTTGACTTGCAGTGATTTGGATAAAGTGAAAGCTGAAATCAAGAAGCAATTAGGCTGACAAATTCCAGTTTGATGAAGTACAAGGCCATCTTCGAGCGCAACGCCGACCGTCTTGTGAACGCCAACACCATCTACGAGGGTCAAGTCATCGTCCTGCCCGCGTGCATGGAATCGTCCGCGGTATCCGTCACAAAGGTACCGCCGTTGATGGTCAGTGCCGTACCGGATTTGATGCCCTTCTGGCTGGTCGAATCCGTGTCCTCTGTTTCCGTCTGTTCCTGCTGTCGCGGATCGCTCATGTGTTCGGTCTCCACGCTCGCGCTTCCCTCCCCTGTTGTAATGGAGAAATCACCGGCATCTATCTGGATATACGCGCTCGCGCTGATGCCGTCGCCGTCCGCCTGTGCGGCAAACGTGCCGCCCGCAATATAGATAAATCCCTTGGTTACATCCTCTGTGTTTTCCGCGTGCACGGCGTCTTTTCCGGCTGTAATTTGATAGGTGCCGTCCGCGATGCGCACACTGTTCTTGCCGGAAAGTCCCTGACCTGCCGCCGTAATCGTATAGGTTCCGCTGGTCAGCGCCAGCTCGTCCTCTGCCAATAATAATCTCATATGCTTCGCCCCCGTTTTTTTCGATGGATCTTACGATGATAAGTACAGCATATATCGCGCACCTTAAATAGAAGTTAAATCGGAGGGCTGCCCGCTATGAGCTGCTTGTCAAATCCAGCGTTTACCAGTCTCCGATATGCTGCCCATACATCAGGCGGAATCTCCTGCGGAATCTGAAATCCGTTCCGTCCATAAAGGTCAATGCGCTGCAAATCACCGACCAGTATATTGAGAAAATCGGCGACATGCAGTTGCTCTGATTGCTGATAATACCGGTAATATTCTTCATAGGTATTCTGCGGAGAGGTCACGCGAAAATCCAAGTCGCTCCATTGTTTCTTGAGTGTTGCATAGATTCTCCGTTCCTTAAACGGTTTATCCACAATCAGATAGTTGGAAAATGACAGCTGCTTTTGTTGCAGTAAGCGCTTCGTATTGCGGATATTCTCTCCGGTATTCGTTGATTCCGACTCGATAAAGATTTTTTCCTGAGGAACGCCCCGTTTTCCTGCTATCTCAGCAAATTTTATCGCTTCCGGCTTGTTCCAAATCTGTTTGGTGATACGACCGAACCCACCAGTAAAAATTATGTACTTCCCATATCCGGCAAGATACAACGCGGCTGCCCGTTCGGCAACATGCAGGTCATGACTGCCAAAACCAAGAATACAATCCGCCTTTTGCAAGGGCTGGTGGAGATGATGATACTCCCACAATAGTTTTGCGTCTGTATGAAAGTCATACATATGCATTCTCCTTCTCTCTGATTTTTCTATCTGTTGATTTGATTATAACATAAGAAGGCGAGAGTCACGCATTCCACTTCCGTTAACAATTAACGGAAGTCCGTACCGGAAGGGAAGAAGCACGTATCCACTTCCGTTAACAATTAACGAAAGTCTGTACCGGAAGGGAAGAAGTGTACATTCCACTTCCGTTAACAATTAACGGAAGTCCGCATCGGAGGGGAAAAAGCACGTATCCACTTCCGTTAACAATTAACGGAAGTCCGCACCGGCAGGGAAGAAGCGCACATCCACTTCCGTTAACGATTAACGGAAGTCCTTTTTTTGAAAACAACCCTGTTTTTCGCGCTGTTTCGCGCTGTCGAAATTTTTTTTCATTTGTCGAAAAAAAACACTTGCTTTTTCCGGAAATCCATTGTATAATACTCGAAGAAGATAAAAAAAGAAATAAGAAACGCGGAACACGCTGTGCAGGACTTTTGGTAATTACGTCTTGTATAGCGTGTTTCGTATTGTTTCGAAACTTGTCGATCCACTTCCGTTAACAATTAACGGAAGTAACAGCACAACAACCCGCACGAGGTATATCAGGATATACTTCTCGTGCGGGTTGTTTTTATATCATGCAAACGTATTCTTTTGTATTTACAGTGACCAACGGACATAGAGCCCCTTTAGCTGTTGCTCCAAACTGTCCAGCAGGGCTTCCTCTTGCGAAAACGTATGATAAATATACTCCTTTGCCAAATACTGCGTCAGCGGCGTCAACTGTTCAAAAGTATCGTTCCACCAGTCTATCAGTTCTCCACGGCGCACGGCAGCGAGCAGCAATTGCATCTCATCCATAGCTGCATAGCGTTCTCCGGTAGAAAAGTTTTTATGTACACCAGCCCGATACAACATAGCAAGGACGTAATGCTTGCGATTTCGGATATCTTTTCGCAGTCGAACCGTGTCCAAAATCTTTGTGACATCCTGACGGGACAGCTTAAACAGGGCTTCCTTGCACGCCTCCGGCGTGACAGAATCTCCGTCAATATAGATGGTCTTGTCGTCGCAAACCGCATCACAGATAGCATCTGTCACTTCCTCCGCCTCTTCCGGAGAGAAATCTTCACGGAGCGTATCTTCTTCAATCATTTCCTTGACAACTTCTCTGCAAGCGTCTTTTTCCAGCTCCTTGCTCTGTGCATCGGATACATTTCCGTTCGGATTGGCAACAGAGAGCAGGGTTACGCCCTTATTTAATTCTTCTTCCCGAATACGGCGCGGTTTGCCGTCAACGTCTGCGATTGGCTCCTCAAATACCACATATTCGCTGCGAATGCGCAAATTTCGCTTGCTTAACACGTCTACGCGCACAACAAAGCCCTCTCGCATGAGCTCATCCATACAGCGCTTGATGCAGCCGATAGATTCTTTGAACACATGAGACAGGCCTTTTAATGTCATTGTCCACCGATCATTTTCCGAAACAGGCGTAAAAGAGCTGTCGCGCTGACCAATCAAGTAGGTCATCAGCATTTTCGCCTTCATAGAAATCTTTTGCGAATGAATTAAGCTGTTCGGAACCTTGGTAAAACCGGTTTGATATTCTGTTCGATTGATGGTTAAATTGACCGCTACACCCATGATGGAACCTCCGTATCGTAATCTCTGCACAAAAAAAGTGCTGTTACTCTTCAACAACACTTCCATACAATCTTACAATACAAAAAGGATACATTTCTATCAGGGGGGACATGATGTATACGATATGTCCTGTATGCTTTTGCAGACGCAATGATTGCGCAGAAGATAAAAAATGAGAAAATAAGAAAACAAGAAAATAAAAAGAATATTCAAAATGTAACTATATATAGTATTATAGCGGACGTCCGACAACTTGTCAAGACTTTTTTCGCCTTGTCTCATCTAATCTCACTTTATCTCACCTTCACTTGCCTGCATTGCTCTGTCTTTTATAAATAATAATATAATATCTCTTAGTCTTATATCTAAATAGTATTATATATGTGCTCAAGTTCGTAATTTCGATTTCCGTAATATCCATTTTCGAAATTACGGGAATAAGCACGGCGGATGCTGCCGGCTGTCGGATTCTTTTGAATTTCATTGAAATCTTTTTACTTGTATTGCTTGACGGACAGATGACAAACGGCATATAATAGATGCATAAAGAGGTGATTTTTATGGCAGGCAATACAAAGATGACAACCGTGCGCTGGCCGGCTGCATTATATAGCAAAATTGAACGGGAAGCGGAGAAAAAGGGCTTACCTGTTGCGAGCTACATTCGTATGATCGTGAAAGAACGCATGGATGCGATAGAAGAAAAGGAAGTGGGAAAATGAGCTGTTCTGTGATTGCGTTTTCCAATCAGAAAGGCGGCGTGGGAAAATCGACGTCGGTTGTCGCAACCGCCGGCTGTCTCCTTGGCCGCGGCTATACCGTGCTGGTGATAGACACCGATCCGCAGGCAACGGCTTCTTCCTACATGGTTTCTGATTTTGAGAAGCAGGAAGAGGGGAGAGAGGCTTCGCTGTACCATCTCATCATGGATGAGAATCTCAGCGTGCCGGACAGCATTGTACATACGCCGTCCGGAGATTTGATTACCGCTTCGTTCCTGCTCTATGACATGGATCGTTTGGGTCTCGGCACATCTGCCATCAAAGAGATTGTGGACGAGGTGCGCGGGCAGTATGATTTTATTTTGATCGACACGCCGCCAAATCTCGGCTGGCTGCAAACAGCTGCGCTGGAAGCATCGGATGATATTGTCATTCCGACCAAGGCGACGGCACAGAGCATCCGCGGCATTCCGACATTTTTTGATACCGTGTATTATGTGCAGAACACCAATCCGAAGCTGCGCATCTTGGGCTTCCTGATTACCATGTCCAACAAGCGTGTGCTCGCCTGCAAGGCAATTGCCGGAGAATTGGAAACCATTGCTCAGCAGATGGGCTGTCAGGTATTTCCGGAATGGATTCGTTTGGCGGAAGGTCTGTTCGGTGAGGCGGAAGCCATGCACACCAATGTATTTCAGATGCATCGCAGAAACAATGCGCTCAAAGACTATGCGGCATTTGCCGATGCACTGGTAAAGGCGGTGAAGTGACATGGCACGAGGCGGCAGACCGATTATTCCGACAGGCGGCACAGCACAGCGCATTCAGGATCAGCGCAACCGTTCGACGCACAGCATTCCGCTGGACAAGCTGATCCCGTATCATCGAGAAAATGTGAACGGCAATCCGATTTTCCATGACTACGCACAGGAAAAGCTGGAGCAGCTGGCAAACAGTTTGGAACGAGACGGACAGGTAGAAAACATCATCGTGTTTCCGTCTGAGCAGCAGCCGGGCATGTATGAGGTGCTGTCCGGCAAGCAGCGCACGCGCGCCGCGCGATTGGTACAGCAAAAACATCCCGAACGCAACACGTTGAACGCCACGGTTTTGGACTTACAAGCTGTAAAGGCGAACACCTTTGCACTGGGCGATTTGACCTATGTTTTGACCAATGTACACCGCAGAGACCAATTATTGATCTCTGAATTGGGCATGGCGTTTGAAATGCAGTTTCAAGCGGAAAAGCATCAGGGAAAGGCGGCGGCACAGGGAACAGACACGCTGACCGAGCTGGCACAGCAGAATCAAACCTCGCCGTCCTTTATCAAGTGCGCACGGCAGTTCATCCCGGAAATTGCCATTTCTGAAGTTATTGACTTGGCAGACAGCGGAAGCATTCCTGTGAGCACGGCATCGCAGACGCTGACGCGCATGAACAAGGAAACCCAGCGCGCCTTAATGGAAAAGCTCAAGCAGGCGAGCGGACAGGAAGAACTGTCTAGCTATTGCAAGAAAAAGCTGACGACTGCCGCTCTGCGTGCCCTCAAGGCGGCGTATGACACGCGCATCGCTGCGGCGGAAGACGTGCAGAGCAACATGCTGACAGAGGACGATACCGCATTTCTGTTTACGGATGCCAAGCCAAAGACCGTATTCAAAGCACCGACCAAGCAGGCATTGCAGCGAGTGATTCCGGAACAGCTGTGGGGAGACCAGAAGGCCGCCTCGGACTATCTCATAAACGCAATGGAGGAGCTGAAGCGGTATAAGGAAAAGTATGGGGAGCTGTGAGAGCTTTCATTAGAAAAGTTCCTGCTGATGTAAGAGAAAAAACGTACATGGATGCAAGTGAAATCCTCAGAGGTTGCAACCTCTGAGGATTTTTTGTATGAGAGAATAGCAGACCTATATTCCTATAATTTTCTTGTTCCTACAAAAAACTATACGTGAAATAAAGATACAAATTGGAATTAAAATGGTAGCACAAAGGGAATAAATGCAGGGAAAGTGCCTTGATTCCGAAATCAAATTGTAGGCAAAACGGAAAGTTGAGATAGGAGACCAGCAGAAGCGAGGGATTGACAAAGCATAAAATCGGTGTAAGATATAGTTAGCGTTGACTTACCAAGAAATCGGAAAAACCAACTAAAAAGAAACAAAAATGGGAAATTTGTCTAAAAGAAACAAAAAATAGCATAATTAACAAGTAATTAAATTAACTAACGTTAATCAATTACAGCGTGTTGCGATAGGGAGGCAAGAAAATCGTGTATCAGCCGACGGCGTATCTCCTTCGCCATGCGCAGCGAATGCCGACGGAGCAGTATAGGCGGCTGGAACAAATCCTGCCTGAGAATCGACGGGAGCGTATGCTGCGTTATCGGCGAGAGGAAGATCGAAAAAACTGCGTATTAGCCTATTGTCTGTTGGAATATGCACTGAAAAGGCAATTCGGCATACGCAGGATGCCGGAGATGCGACCTGCAGATTCAGGAAAACCGTACTTTACTGACAAAGCCATGCCGCGGTTTAACTGGTCGCATTGTCACGGCGGAATTCTCTGCGCTGTGGATATGCAGGAAGTCGGATGTGATATTCAAGACGATATCCTGGATGCACAGGTGCTGTATTCTCGCTGCCTGCATGAACGAGAGCGGAGCAACCTGCCGCAAGAGGAGGCGGACGCCGCCTTTACGCGGCTTTGGGCTTTAAAAGAAAGCTATCTCAAGTACTTAGGAGTAGGTCTGCGCCGCGATATGAGAGAGCTGGATTATTCCGGTTGTGTACAACCGTGCGGAAGCCGAGACATTGGTGATGCTGTGCTGACGTGGGGGCGATACCCGAGACTGTATTACAGCGTGTGCGCACAAGCACCGACGGATATTTGTGAGATAAACAGCGAGATGCTATATCAAACACTTTGCTGTGAGTAAATAGAGAAAGAAGTTAGACTGTATGAAAAAATTATTTTGTATTCCAGGTGCCGGAGCCTCTGCAGTGATGTTTCTGCCGTGGATGAAAGAACTCAACGGCAGTGAAGATTTCAAACTGTGCCTGCTGGAAATTCCGGGACGCGGTATGCGAAAGAAGGACACTCCGGCCAAAACGATGGAAGAGCTGGTGGATGTCCTGATTCAGAAGATAGACATTCAGCTGAAGCCGGACGAATCCTATGTGATTTATGGATACTGCTTTGGCGCGATTATTGGCTATGAATTGTGCCGCAAGCTTCGGATGCTGGGAAAAAAGGAACCTGAGCACTTTTTTTGCAGCTCTATCGGATCTCCGGGAAATCGAAAGATTGCGGAACCCGTGTTTGCGAACCGTTCGTTCCGAGGAGAAATTCGACAGATGTTTGTCCGATATTTTCCGGAACATCTGTTTACCCACACAGAGAGCTTAGGGCAAATTACCGAATTGTATACACAGCATGCGTTTGACAAATTTGATGAGACGCAGTGTATTCAGCCCGTCCCGCTGGATGAGCTGATGCAGGACTGTGGCGAACTTGCCGGAAAAGAGGAAAACCTCGCGCGTATTGTGGATTTTGCCAATGACGCGCTGGACATTTTTCAATATGATCAGCAGATGTTGTTGGATTACAGTCATTCCGAGCACGAATCGTTTTTGCTGGGGTGTCCGCTGACTGTCATGCGCGGCGAGCAGGACACGCTGACCGGAGAAGCGGATCTCATGGAATGGAAGGATTACTGCGACGGCGGTTTGGTATTAGAGACCGTGTGCGGCAATCATTTTACCTTTGAGGAGAGCCGTGACGAGATCATGGAGATCATCCGACAGGAAAGCGGCGGAGATAGTATGATGATTTTAGATATTTGAGCAGGAGTAAAGGAGTAAAAAAGCGATGCAGTATCATCAAATCGCAGTCATTGGCATGAGCGGGCGGTTTGCCCAGTCGGAAACGCTGCTGGATTTCCGGCGCGTGCTCAGTCGAAAGCAGGACTGTATTGCGGAGGTGTCGGAAAAGCGCAAGCGTCTGCTGGGTTTAGAACCGGATGCCGATTGCATTCAGTTGGGAAGCATCGAGGACATTGACTGCTTCGACCACAAGTATTTCGGCATTCCGTCCAAAGAGGCGGATTTTATGAGTCCGGAACAGCGATTGGGTTTGGAACTTGCAACCGAAGCCGTACTAAATGCAGGTTATTCGTTAGAGCAGTTCCGCGGAAAAAATTGCGGCGTGTTGGTTTCCAGCTCGGAAATCGCGTACAACAAAGAGCGCGCCGCATCGACGTCTCTGTCGGTGCTGGGCAATATGAAACTGATGATCTGTGGAAAGATTGCATATTTTCTCGATCTGCGGGCGGCCAATGCGATGTATGACGCGGGCTGCTCGTCCTCGCTGGCAGCGATTCACGATGCGTGCATGAAGCTGATGACGGAGGAATGGGAGTATGCGCTGGTCGGAGGCATTTCTCTGTTCACAGACATCGAAGATAAGAAAAAACAGAAATATCAGACTATGGGTTTATTGTCTCCAGAGTACCGTAGTAAGGCATTCGATGAGCAGGCAGACGGCACGAGCGCAGGAGAAGGCGCTGCCTTTGTTTTGCTCAAGCGATTAAAAGATGCAGAGCGCGACGGGGATTTTATTTATGGCGTGCTGACCTCCGGCGCGGTCAACGGTGACGGCGCGCGGTGCAGCAAGGTGACGATGCCGAGTCCGGAGGCGCAGAGACAGGTCATTGAACGGGCATGGCGCGACAGCGGCAATCCGGAGCTCACAGAGATTGAAGCGCACGGCATTGGAAACAAAATCGGTGATTCTGTCGAAGCAGAAGCGCTATTTGAAAATTTGCGTGCCGCTGGGCTGGATAAAAAAGAAATTTACCTCAGCGCGGTCAAGACCAACATTGGACACTTGTATGAAGCTGCCGGTGTGGCAAGTCTGGTAAAGGTGTTGCTGGGCTTCCGCTATGATGAGGCGTATCCGCTGGCAAACTTCCAGCAGGCGAACGCCCTGATTGATTTCGCTTCGGTGGGTTTGACTCCACTGACCGAAACCCGACATTTTTCACCGGGCAGCCATCGGGTTGCCGGTATTGACGGTTTCGGAATCAGTGGAACCAACGTCCATGTTTTGGTAGAAAACTATGCCAACAAGCAGGTACAGGAGCGCGATGACGCGCCGAGCCTCGTCAAACTGAGCGCCCAGAGTGAGGAATCCTTCTATGGCAACAGCGAGCGGTTTGCGCAGGCGCTTCGTGACGGCAAGACCGATTACGCGGCCGCCGTGTACACAATGAACACAGCGCGCGACGACGGTGCTGTGCGTCGGCTGGTCTATTGCGACAGCAAACAGGATTTGCTGGAACGGCTGGATATGATGCGCCCGACAACGGAGCCGCAGCCCAAGAAACTTGTATTTGTGCTCAAACAGGAGGACTGTGAGCAGGCGCAGTGCGGGGCGTATGAGACACTGTTTCCCGGTATACGCTCGTTCTGGAAGGAGACTGATATACCGGATCTGACGTTTAAGTGCGCGGCCTATCGGTATTTCACTGCGTGCGGCATGACCCCGGATTACGTTCTGGCAGACAAAGCTGGCAAGGCGGTGGTACAGTATGCCGCGGGACGCCGGAGCATAGAGGATTTGCAGGCGGCTGCAAACCAGACGGACAATGATTATACAAAAGTGGTCAAGCAGCTGGAAAAGTTAGCAAAAGATAATAATTTGTTGGTTGTCGATTTTGGACATAAGGGCGCTCTGCGCCAGTTGGTTTGCCTTGAGGGCGTACAGGTCTTGTCTGTGGCGCGTCCGCGCGAGATGGCAGGATTATTTGTCGATTGGTACAACAACGGCAAATCCATCGACTGGGAGGCATTCTATCAGGAAAAGCAGCCGCGCGTGTGCCTGCCCGGCTACGCGTTTGAGAAGTGCAGCCACTGGATCACACCGGAAAAAAAGCAGGCGGAGCGCGTTTCCGGCGTGACGTCGAGCGTTGTGCCGCTGACATCGGCACCGGCTGCTCCGTCGCCAGCTGAGCCGATTCAGCTGCCGCATTTGGCGCAGCCAATCAAAATGCCGCATCTTGCACAGGCATCGGCACAGAACGAGCAGATGAAACCGGAGCCGCCGATAAACGGAGACGGAAAACTGATTCAAGTTGAGCAGTTTTTGGAAAAGCTCTGGATGAAAATTTTGAATTTCTCGGATAGCATTGCTTACGACGAGGACTTCTTTTATTTGGGCGGAAATTCGCTGCTCATTGAGATGATGGCGGACCCGATTGACCAGCAATTTGGCATTGACTTTGATATTTATGAGATTTACGAGAACGAGACCATTGAAAAGCTCGCGCATCGTATTTTGGAGACTGCATCGTAAGGGAGATGGATAGATATGAATACGCTGGTTCAGCTGGTAAGACGGCAGGCAGAGAGCCGGCCGGAGCATCCGGCTGTCATCTATCGCGGCGAATGCCTGACCTATGGAAAGCTGTATGAGAGCGCAGCGCGCATGACCGCGCTGCTGCGCAGTATGGGCTTGCAGCCGGGAGACCGCGTGATGCTGGAGGCGGTACCGAAGCCAATTTTTGTCGCGGCATTTCTCGCGGTACAGGCAGTCGGTGCTGTAACGATTCCGGTAGCGCGGGCAGAAAAACGCCATGTGCTGGACTATATCACCGAGCTGACGGGCGCGCGCCTGTATTTACATGCATCGGCGGTGCGGGACTTTTGCGTAACAGCGGTACCATACCACGATATGGAATGCGCCATGGTACAGGCGCCGCTGGAAGAAGCTGCACCGGTTGACGAGACGACGCTGTTGGAGCTGATTTTCACAACGGGATCGACCGGACGCCCCAAGGGAGCCATGCACACGGCAGGTGCTCTGTGGTGCAATATCAAAAATACCAGAGACGGCATCGGAATGCGAGAGAGCGATGTCGTGCTCATCCCCCTGCCACTCAATCACTCATTTGCTCTGCGCGTGCTGCGTTCCGCGTTTGCAGTTGGTGCAACAGTCGTGCTGCAAAATAGCGCTGTTTCCGTCAAAGAGACGGCGGAAAACATCCGGCAGTTCCACTGCACCGCGGCAATCAGCGTCAGTGTTGCGATGGAGACCATGCTGCACGCGGTAGGAGAGGAGCAGGTGAAGCGCATGTTTGGCGGCTTGCGGTATATCGAATTCAGCGCGGGAGCCGTATCGGTTCCGCTGCGCAAGCGGCTGTTAGACCTGCTGCCGAACACGGAGATTCACAACACGTGGGGTTCCTCGGAGAGCGGCGGCTGCCTGTTTCTCCATGTCAGCAAACGGACAGACAAAATTACCTCTGCCGGACGGCCATTAGACGGTATTGAGGTCGGTATTGTGGGTGCGGACGGAGAGCTAATGGACGGCGTTGGCCCGGATACCGTCGGACGGCTCGCGCTGCGCGGCGGTATGCAGATGTCCGGCTATTACGGACAGGAGGAGCTGACGCGAGAAACCCTGCGCGACGGCTGGATGCTGGTCAATGATCTGGTTTGGCGTGATGCGGATGGATATTTGTACATGGTCGGCCGAGCGGATGACATCATCAATGTCGGCGGCGAAAAGGTTGCGCCGCGCGAAATTGAAGAACAGGTGATGCAATCCGGATGGCTCACTGAGTGCATGGTGCTCGGTGTAGAGGATAAAAAGGGCAGCATGGGACAGGTTCCCGCTCTATTTTATGTGGCAAAGGATGCAAATCATCCGGTTTCGGCAGACGAGCTGAAAATGTATTTGAGCCGAGAGCTGCCGCAGCACAAAGTGCCGCAGGAATACATCAGCTTGTCCGCGATTCCGCGCAATGCTATGGGAAAGCCCGACCGCAAAGCGCTCAAGTGCGACTGGGAAATACAGAGCAGCACGAATGAGACCATTGAGACCATTTTTCAGCGCCGGAGTATTCGGAAGTTTCAGGACAAAGCCGTGCCTGCGCAGATGGTTTCTGTGCTGGTGGAATGCGCCAAGGCCGCGCCGTCCGGCAAAAATCTCAAGACGCGCCGGTTTACAGTTATACAGGATGCTGGAGAAATCGCGGCATTCAAACAGGTAATACACGAGGCAACGGCAAAGAACAACTTGCCGCTTAACGGATTTGAGAATCCGCCGCTGTTGATTTTGATCTCTAACGATCGGCGCAATCAGGATGGCATTCAGGATGCCGCGGTGTCGGCAGAGAATATCATGCTGGCGGCGACGTCGCTGGGCTTGGGCAGCGTGTGGCTCAATGCGTTGATGACGCTGTGCGACGAGCAGACCATTCGTGCGAAGCTGGAGGAATATCATATTCCACGCAACCATATTGTGTGGGCAATGATGGCAATCGGATGGCCGACGGCACCGGGAACGGCACCGGAACAACGCGGCAATGAAGTCTATTACGTGGGAGGAGTGAACGAATGAGCGAGAGCCAGACCGTGGTGCTGCGACGAGGCAAACCGACACCGCCGAGTGCGATTCGCTTTGCCAGAGATCTGCTGCTGCGAGAGGGCGCGTGGCAGGAACGAACGCTGATTTGTTTGTCCGAACCACAGGATTGTGTTGAGATGACCTATCGTGAGCTGCGGGAAAACGCCGAAAAAGCGGCGGCAAATTTGCAGGCGATGGGCATCGGCTGCGGGGACAGTGTGTGTGTCTCCGTGTGCAACAGAGCGAGCTTTTTGACTGCCTTCTGGGGTGTCGTGCTCAGCGGCGCGGAGGCGATTCCCATTGAGCGCACGGCGTTCGGCAGACCGAAGGAGGAGGCAGCGTGGAGCAGAATTGCCAGTATCCAGCGCATCGCGCAGCCCAAGGTGATGATAACCGATTGGTTGGAGCAAGTAGGCAGTGTGCCGATCTTAACGTCGGAGCAGTTGACGGCGCAGCCTGCGCAGGCATGGAACGCGCAGCCGCTGGACGACGATCATGTGATGATGATTCTGTTTACCTCCGGCAGCACGGGACAGCCAAAGGGTGTTCCGATTACCGAGCGAATGCTGCGGGCAAACCTTGCCGGACATGCGGCCGCGTTTCCGTTCACGGATGAAGATATTTTCTTGAATTGGATGCCGCTGGATCACTCTGCCGCTATGGTGCAGGCGCATTTGCTGCCGGTATATATGCAGAGTGCGCAAATTCAGATTTCCACGAACAGAATTCTTTCCGAACCGGCGCAGTGGATGCAGCTGGCAAGTGCATATCAGGTGACGATCAGTTGGGCGCCGAATTTTGCTTATGAATTAACTGACGCTAATATTAAACCGCTGCGTCCTCTCGATCTCTCTCGCATTCGCTGCCTGTTCAGCGCAGGCGAGACCGTGACGAGGACGGCATGCGAGTACTTTGTCCAGCAGTGGGCGCCGTTTGGTCTGCAAGATGATGTGATTCACGTCGGCTGGGGCATGACCGAGACCGCAGGATATATGCTGACCTCGCGGGGATGGAAACATAACGCGTCTGTCGGCAGCATCTGCTCGACCGGTGAACCGATTGCAGGCGTTGAAGTCGGCGTGCAGTATCGGGAAGATGGATATGGAGAACTGCTGGTGCGCGGCGACACGGTTGCACAAACCTATGTCGGCGGATGCGATGAGATGTGCTGTGACGCGGATGGGTGGCTGCACTCCGGTGACGAGATTTTTGTGCAGGGTGACACGTTTGTCATTGTGGGACGGCAAAAGGATATTTTTATCCGAAACGGACGCAATATTTCCTGCGCAGAGATGGAAGCGTGCGTCTTACAAGAGCTGTCAGGCGATTGTGCGAAGGTCGTTTGCGTGGTGCTGCCGGATACGCACAGCGGAAGAGATAAACTGGCGGTCTTTGCCGTTTGCGATCCGCAAAATCAGGCGGCGTGCAGCGAGCAGCTGCACCGGGTACTGATTGCGCATTTCGGATTCAGCTATGATGTCCTGATATTCGTCTCGCCGGAGCAAATCCCACGGACGAGCGTCGGCAAAATCCGGCGCAAGACGCTGCGGCAGCTGCTGGAGAGCGGTGCGCTGACCCCGTACCGCGAACCGGAGATGCAGCCGTGCGCAAACGAATTCCAAGAGCACAAGCAACACATAGAAAAAATGCTTGCGCTGTGGCAGACGGTTCTTCACAACACGCAGCTGACAGAGCAGGATAATTTCTTTTTTTCCGGCGGCTCATCGGCGCAGATTCCGCGCCTGCTCGCCATGATTGCAGATGCCTTCGGGCGCACCATTCACGCGACGGATATCTTGAATGCGCCGACGGTTGTGCGCTTGGTGAAAGAAGTATTTGCAGAACAAAAGGAAGAAAACCAGACCGACGATGTGTTGGAGGATATAGATATTTTGGACATCTAAACAGGAAAGGAGCCAGCAAAATGAAGATGTTTTGTTTGGTGCACGCGGGTGGATTTGCCATGCGGTACGATGCGATGGCAGATATGATGGCGAAAAAGTCGAATGACGGCATCACCTTGATTCCGCTGGAATATGCCGGACGAGGAAAAAAATATGGGCAGCCGTTTTATTCGACGTTTGACGAGCTGACGCACAGCATGAGCGAGGAGATTGCCGGTATGCTCGGCCCGTCGGAACCGTATTGCTTGTTCGGACACAGCATGGGTGCGTATGCGGCGATTGAGACGGCATATCAGATGCAGAAAGTGCATCACAATGCCCCTGTGATGACGATACTCTCCGGCGCGGCCTCTCCGTATGTGGCGGCCAAGCAGGAAGTGGGCATGTCAAACGAAGAGATGATCGCTTATCTGCGTGACATCGGCGGCACGGAGGAAAATGTGCTGAAAAACCGCATTTTTGAGACCGAACTGCTGCCAATTTTACAGGCGGATTTGGATACGCTGCGGACCTATCGGTTTGCCCATGAGGGGGAGCTGCTTCCGTCTTATATCGTGGCGACGTATGGACAAGAGGACCCTGCGTACCGAATCGGACAGGTTGAAGACTGGAAAACGGCGGTCGGAACTGACGTTGTGATGCAGACTTTCCCGGGCGATCACTTCTATTTTGAAAAGGATTTGGATGCGTATACGAACTTTCTGTGTGAGCAGTATCGAAAGGCACTGGCGGCATATGCGGAAAAGACCGGTGGGTATCCGCTGACGGATATTCAGCGGAGCTATTTGCTTGGACGCAATGCGGCATTTTCCTCCGGCGGCATATCGACGCATGTCTATTTTGAATTTCAAAATCACGTGGATATTCATCGCTATGAGACGGCGCTCAATAAGGCGATTCGCCGCCATCCGATGCTGCACACGGTCATTTATCCGGGCGGCTATCAGCGCGAGCTGAATCCGATTCCGTCCTATCAGATCCCAACATATAATATGTCGGGTGCATCAGAACAGGAAAAGAAGGCTCTGATTTTACAGCGGCGGCAGGAGCTGTCGCATAAAATCTTTGCGGTTGGCGCGTGGCCGATGTTCGCGGTGGAGGCCATTCGGTTGTCGGAAACAGAGACCTATCTGTTTTACAGCTTTGATCTGATGATTGCGGACGGCAGCAGCCTGCGCCTGTTGCTGCGCGAATGCATGGAATATTACCGCAATCCAGAGGCGACAGAGGACGCGCTGCCGATGTCGTTTCGAGACTATGTCCTCAAATCCGAGGTCAAAAAGAGCAAGAAAAAATACACTGGTGATCGGCAGTACTGGGAACAGCGATTAGAGCGTATCGCGCCGCCGCCGGATCTGCCGTATGCTGCAACGGACAGCGACAAGCCGCAGTTTGAGCGTCTGACATGGAACATGAGCAAAAGCTGCTGGGAACACTTACAGGCGCAGTTTGGTAAGCGGCAGATTACGGCATCGAATTTCTTCCTCACGGCCTATGCCGCTGTGCTGGGGCATTACGCACCGGGAAAAGACTTTTGTTTGAATGTCACACTGACCAATCGAACCAGCTTTGCCGGAAAGCTGCTGCGGACGCTGGGCGACTTCACCTCGCTGCTGCTGCTGGAAATTCCGGCAGGAAAAGAAAATGAGAGCTTTTGGGATAAGGCACAGCAGGTGCAGGCACAATTTCTCAAAGACTATCAGCATCGCGCGTTTGACGGTGTGCTGGTAGAGCAGGAAATTGGCCGCGTTCGCGGAGAGCAGGCACTGTATCCGGTTGTGTTTACCAGCATGATTGGCATGCGGTACACGGAGGATTTTGACCAATATCTCGGCACGGTACAATACAGCGTCAGCCAGACGCCGCAAGTCTATCTGGACTTCCAGCTGATGGAGACAGAGGACGGACTGATGTTGACATGGGACTATCTGGTACACAAATTTGACCGCAGACAGATTATCGAAATGTTTGCGATGTTCCGCGCGTTGGTGGAGCAGCTCGCAGAGGGAGAACAGGAAGTCCCGTATCTGCGTCCGGTGAGTGAAGCGCTGATGCAGCAGATTGCGCGTTACAATGCGACACGGGCGGACCTGCCGGTAAAGCCGATGCATGTGCTGTTTCGGCAGGCCGCCGCGCGTTTCCCAGACCGTCCGGCGGTGACGGACGAAACCGGAACGCTGACCTATGTGCAGCTGGATCGGATGTCGGATGCGCTGGCGGCGGCATTGCAGCGGGACGGCGTGAAAAAAGGAACGTTGGTTGCGGTGGAAGGCTGGCGCAGAAAAGAAACGGTTGTTCAGTTGATGGCGGTGCTCAAAGCGGGCGCGGCCTATGTCCCGATTGATCCGTCCTACCCGCAGGAGCGCAAGGACGACATTGTGAGACAGGGAAATATCACCCATTATCTGCGCGAATGGAAACCGGCAGAGAGCACAGCTGCACGGGAGCCGGTTGAGCTGGACGGATCGGAGATGGCGTACATCATCTTTACCTCCGGCAGCACAGGAAATCCGAAAGGCGTCGTCATTACACACCATGAGGCATCCAATACGCTGTTGAGCATCAACCGGCGGTTTGGCGTCGATGAGACGGACAAGGTGCTCGGCATCTCCTCGATGTGCTTTGATCTGTCGGTATATGACATCTTTGGTACGCTGGCGGCAGGCGCAGAGTTGGTCATGGTTCCAGATCTGCACGACATCCTGCACATGGCACAGCTCGTGCAGCGGCATCACATCACGCTGTGGAACTCGGTTCCGGCGATCATGCAGCTGCTCATGGATGTCACGGGCGGAAAAAATCTCGCATCGCTGCGCACGATACTGCTGAGCGGCGACTGGATTTCTCCGACATTGGCGCGAGAAATTCGGGAAACTCTGCCGCACGCGGCGTTGTACAGTCTGGGCGGTGCGACAGAAGGCGCGATTTGGTCGATTTATTATCCTGTGCACACCGTGGGAGAGCACAGCCGCATTCCGTATGGATACCCGCTGGATAACCAGCAGTGCTATGTGCTGGATGCCAACGACCGCATTTGCCCGTGGAATGTCATCGGCGAAATTGTCATTGGCGGTGACGGCGTGGCAGAGGGATATCTGAACCAGCCGGAAATCACGGCGCGGCAGTTTAAGCAGCATCCGACGCTCGGACGCATCTACCACACCGGAGATTTCGGACGGTACTGCCCGGAGGGCTGGATTGAAATTCTGGGGCGCATGGATGGACAGGTCAAGGTCAATGGCTTCCGCATGGAAAAGGGCGAAATCGAAAGCGTTCTGGGACAGCTGCCGTTTGTCAAGCAGGCGGTCGCGGAGCCGGTAGAGCTGCGCGGGCGCAAACAGCTGGCGGCGTTCATTGTCGGAGAGCATGAGCTAAGAGAGGACGAGTGGAAGCAGCTGCGGCAGGAGGCCAAGAACCGGCTGACGGCATATATGGTGCCGACGTTTTATGTGCCGGTGGATGATATTCCGCTGACGGCAAACGGAAAAATAGACCGAAAACAGCTGCAGACCCTCTTTTTGGCGTACAATGTGCAGTCCAAAACACAGCCGGAGACCGAGATGCAGAAAACCGTGTTTGCCCTGTTCCAAAAGAATCTTGGCTACGATGATTTCGGCATGGATGACAGCTTTTTGCAGATCGGCATGGATTCCGTATCTATTTTAAAAATCACCTCGGATCTGAGCAAAACCTTTGGCATGGATGTCAGCTTTGAGCGCGTGATGAACTGCACCAATATCAAGACGCTGGCAGAGATGATCGAGGACATGGGAGGAACTTGCAGTGAAAACCTTTTGGGAACTGACGCGAAAGCAGTATGAGAACGAGGGCGAACACCCGAAATACCTGGTGCGAGATGCCGTTGGCAATACCTATCTCGCCAAAACCAGACGGGAGATTATCGAAAAAGCGGTGCAGGTTGCACGATGGCTGAAAAACGACCGCGTTAAGCACGTGGGCGTGTACTTGGATTCCTCTACGGACTGGATTTCCGCGTACTTGGGAATCGTGATTTCGGGCAATGTAGCGGTTTTGTTGGATAGGCGGCTGCCGCAGGAAACGATTGTCAGCTATGTCAAGCGGGCGGACGTCACGTGCGTGGTATATGATACCATGCAGGAGACGCTGACTTGTGCGCTGTGCGAGCAGGGCTGCCAGGTGGTTTCGCTGGCACAGGCCGTACAAGACCAATCGACCGAAGATATACTCGGATATGAGGGCGCGGCACAGTCGGATGCGCTGTGCACGATGGTATTTACATCAGGCACGACGGGGCAGGCGAAATGCGTGATGCTCAGTCAGACCAATATTGTCAGCAATATTGTGGACACGATTTCCATTTGTGACTATACAGCGGATCAGAGCTTTCTGAGTGTTCTGCCGGTGGCGCACGCCTTTGGCATGACCCAGTGCACACTCGCCCCGTTTTTTAATGGCGGAGATATGCTGATTGCGACGTCGCATTTGGACTTGCTCAAAAATATGCAGCGCTATCAGCCGACCTTTACGGTATTGATTCCGATGATGCTGGAATTTTTGTATCAGCGGCTGCGCGGGATGCAAAAGCGGTTCCCGCAGCTGTCCAAACGAGAGGCGGCGGAAAAGCTGTTCGGGCACAACCTGCGGTATATTGGCGTCGGCGGTGCGGCATCCAACGCGGACACGGTGCGCGCTATGCTGGACTATGGCATTACGGTACGGCCGGGTTACGGCATGACGGAAAATGCACCGATGGCTACGGTGAATTTGCTGCAGAATCCGGCGCAGGCCGCGTCGATCGGCGAGCCGATGCAGCATACACAGATCAAACTGGTGGACGGTGAGATATGGATTCACTCTCCCTCCGTCATGCTTGGCTATTACAAAGATGCGGATGCGACGGCAGAAATGCTTTCTGATCGCTGGCTAAAAACCGGAGATCTGGGGCGGTTCGATGAAAAAGGCGCGCTGTATTTGACCGGACGAAAAAAGAATTTGATTGTGCTAAGCAGCGGAGAAAATATTTCTCCGGAGTACATCGAGCAGCTGCTCAGAGAAAGCGAGAGTGTCCGCGAGGTGTGCGTGTCGGAAAAAAACGACCATATTCTCGCGGAGATTTATCCGACGGATGCCGTGCTGGAAAAAGATGCGGCAGGGCGCGAGGCGGCCGTGCTGGAGGCGGTCAATCAGACCAACCAAAGGCTGCCGTTTTATTCCCATGTCATGGACATCACGGTGCGGACGAAGGAGTTTCCCAAAAATATCTATGGTAAAATTGTAAGAGCCTGCGGGCTGTTTTAGGAGGTATTGACATGAGTGATTTGGAAATCGAAATCAGAGACATTGTGGCGGACGTCCTGGATATCGAGGAGCCGGAGGAGCTGGATGCGTCCACCGAGTTCTTCAGCATCGGCGGAAATTCGCTGACCGCCATGATGGTAGTTGAGGCGATTCAGAACCAATACAGCATCGACTTTGATTTCTCCGGCATGATTCAGCATACCACGATTGGCGATATGAGCAAGCTGGTTGCGGAAAAGCTGCACGAACAACAGGAAAACGTTGCCGTCGGCACATGCCGCAAGGAGGAATAACCGGTGAAACAGAAAAAACTGTCTATCTATACCTTTATCGGGTCGCGAAAGCAGGGCTTTATCCTGTCCGTCATTCTGTCGCTGTTGGGCGTTGCCGCGGAAATGGTTCCGTACTTTGTCGGCGTTCGGGTCATCTGCATGATGTATGAGGGGCAGAACGATCTGCATGCATATGTGCTGCCGCTTGGCATTGCCGTGGCGGCGTATATCGCACGTGCGCTTCTCACAACGCTTTCGACATGGGCATCGCATAAGGCGACATTTGACGTACTCTATGAAATTCGCTGTGCGCTCATCGAAAAGATGAAGCGGGTGCCGCTGGGATATATTCAGGAAACGCCGACCGGCACTCTGAAAAATACCATTGTTGACAATGTAGACGGCTTGGAGCAGTATCTTGCCCATTATATTCCGGAGCTGACCGCCAATCTGCTGGTTCCGCTGGTGCTGCTCGTGTATCTGTTTATCGTCAGCTGGCAGATGACGCTGATTATGTTCCTGACGCTTCCGGCGGTTGTGCTGTGCTGTGTCGGCATGATGCGCGGCTTTGACGAAAAGTGCCGCAAGTTCTATGCGGCAAAAGATGCCGTAAACGATGCAGTCATCGAGTATGTCAATGGCATTGAGGTCATCAAAGCGTTCAACCGTTCGGCGGACTCCTATGCCAAGTATTCCAACGCCGTGTACAATAACGCCAAATTTGGCTATGAGTGGCAAAAGGGCGCACAGGGATTTTTGTCCGGTGCCATTTGCATTTTGCACTCTACCATGCTGACCATTCTGCCGATGGGCTATTACTTCTGGCACAAGGACAGCATTTCGGTAGAAGTACTGCTGACGTTTATCATTTTGGCGATTGGCCTCATGACACCGATGATTAAAGCGATGTTTATGTTCGAGACAACAACCAAGATGGAGGCGGAGTTTGACAAGATCGCGGCTGTACTGGAGGCACCGGAGCTGGTTCGCCCAGAGACGAGCGCACCACTCACGAGCCATGAAGTCGTGCTGAAAAACGTCAGCTTCCGCTATCAGAATGCGGAGGACAGCGCGATGATCCTCAAGGGCATCAATCTGACCATGAAGCCGAACAAAGTGACGGCACTGGTTGGCCCGTCGGGCAGCGGTAAATCCACGATTGCAAAATTGATTGCCGGATTCTGGGATGTCAATGCCGGAGAAATCTCTATTGGTGGTGTACCGCTGTGGCAGCTGTCACAGGAAAATCTCAACCAAAGCATTGCCTATGTCTCGCAGGACAGCTTTCTGTTTAATGATACGGTCATGGAAAATATCCGCATTGGCAGAAAGGGCGCGACGGATGAGGATGTAAAAAATGCGGCAAAGGCATGCGGCTGTCATGCATTTATCGAACAGCTGGAGCACGGCTATCAGACGATGGTCGGTGACAAGGGCGGCCATCTGTCCGGCGGTGAGCGGCAGAGAATCACCATTGTGCGCGCCATGCTGAAAAATGCGCCGATTGTCATTTTGGATGAAGCGACGTCGTTCACGGACCCAGAAAATGAAGCGGTATTGCAACGGTCGATTTCTCGTCTGGTTGCGGGCAAGACCTTGATTATCATTGCGCACCGGTTGTCTACCATCGCGGATGCGGATCAGATTGCCTTAATTCACGACGGACAGGTGGAGGCGTGCGGCACGCATGCCCGACTGTATCAGGAAAGTGCGCTGTACCGGCACATGTGGGATTCCCATGTCGGTGTGCGCAGCGAGGAGATGGAGGAGTAACCATGATAGACATTCTAAAAAAGCTATACTGCCTGTCAGAGAAAGAACAGCCGTATATTAGAAAGTCGGTCGTGTACGGCTTGCTGTATTCCGCCTTTGAGCTGCTTCAGTTTTTGGCGGTATATCTGGTTCTGCGTGCGGTAGCGACTCATGCAGAGGGAAATATTCCGATGCAGGCATTTGGGGTCATGCTGATTAGCATCGCCGGTTGTATTGTCATGCACGCGCAGTCTAACATCAAGCAGATGCGCGCCGGCCTATACATGGCGGCGGACAAGCGCATTGACATTGGCAACAAGCTGCGCCATGCGGCGATGGGATATTTTAACGACAGCAGCCTAGGCAAAATTACCGCGGCGGTATCCTCGAAGCTGTATATGATCGAGAACACCGTGCCGTCTATTTTGAGCAATGTCCTGCAGGGCATTTTGTACACAGCGGTCCTTCTCGTCGGATTTTTGTGCTTTCAGTGGAAAATCGGTCTGATTATGGTGATTTCTGCCGTGCTTTACTGTGTCATTGTGCAGGGCATGTTCCGCGCGACGCAAAACGAAGCCCCGCGCAAGCAGCAGGCTGTGACCAAGCTCATTGAGGGCGTATTGGAATACATTCAGGGCATTGTCATCATTCGCTCGTTTCAGGACGACAATAATCGCGCCGAAGTGCGTATGAAGCAGGTACTCAATGAAAGCCGCGCGGCAGAGACATCGTATGAGAAAAAGGTCATGCCGTACACGGTCATTTCACAGATTATTTTGAAGTGCGGCTCGGTGCTGGCGATGTATGCGGCGGTGGTGATGGGTCTCAATGGACAAATTGCTGTCGAAAAATCTGCTTTGGCAGTCATTTGGCTGTTTGTCATCTTCAACCAGCTCCAGCTGGCAGGCAGCATGATTGCAATTTTGCAGAATGTAGACACGGCACTGGGTGAAATTGAGGAGAGCGGAAATCCGCCGCAGCTGGAAAACGGCGGCGAGATGTTCACCGGAGAAACCTGCGATATTGCAGTGAACAATATTTGTTTCTCCTATGAGAAGAAAAATGTGATTGACCATGTATCGATGACCATTCCGCAAAAGACCTCGACGGCGATTGTCGGATATTCCGGCAGCGGCAAAACTACCCTGTGCAATTTGATTTGCCGATTCTGGGATGTGGACAGCGGTTCGATTTCCATCGGCGGCAAGGATATTCGTCAATATAATACCGATCAGATGCTGGAAAACATCAGTGTTGTGTTCCAGAACGTCTATTTGTTCAACGACACGATTGCCAATAACATTCGCTTTGGAAAGCCGGATGCGACGGACAAGGAAATGATTGACGCAGCAAAGCGTGCGTGCTGCCATGATTTTATCATGCAGCTGCCGGATCAGTATAACACGGTCATCGGAGAGAACGGTGCGGCGTTGTCCGGCGGCGAAAAGCAGCGCATTTCCATTGCGCGCGCGATGATTAAGGATGCGCCGATTGTTATTCTGGATGAAGCGACCTCCAACATTGATCCGGAAAATGAACAGCTGATTCAACATGCGATGGAAGAGCTGACGAGAGACAAGACCATTATTATGATTGCCCATCGGCTCAAAACCGTGCGCAATGCAGACCAGATCATTGTAATGAATCAGGGACGCATTGCCCAGCGCGGCACGCATGAGCAGCTTATGAAGCAAGGCGGCATCTATGCTTCGCTCATCAACGTCCGCACAGAGGCGCTGGGGTGGAAGCTGTCCTGATTATCGTGAGATAAAAATGTATGGATACAAACAACAGCTCAGAGAAACCTCTGAGCTGTTGTGTTCTGTCTTGCTATTGCGTCTATCGTGTGTTACTATGATTTTGGCACTATCACAAACGGTAGGCGGTTGTCCCTCTCTTTGAGGAGGGAACACTTCTTTTCCCTCCAATCTGTACAGGGAGGAGGGATGCACGATGGTTACATATGAAGCGTTATTTGCTTATACAGCAGCCATTGCAGCGGTCATTTCTGTAGTTCTACAGATTTTAGATCATACAAAAAAGAAGTAACCGCCCGTTTCCCAGACTTGCGGTTACTTCTTTAACACGGTAGGGGGACAAACCGTCTACTGGTAGTGCCCCTTTTTCTACTTAAATTATAACCGCGTGAGATGGAATTGTCAATTCTCATATCATGGATTCCTCACGAAAGTACCGACCGACTTGATAGATGTAGAAACCATTCGCGCTGCCCTACAGGCATAAAAAACAGAGCGCCTTTTTTCGGCGCTCTGTTTTTTTCTAGGTTTTATCGGCATTTTTACCGAGACAATTCCGGCAAAGCTCGGTAAAACAGTGCAATAATTCGGTAAAATTTACTAAATTTATGCAAAACAACAAAAAATGGCAAATTTTGTTTGGCACGCAGTTAACAAAATTGGTGCCATTGGCAAGGATGCAATCTGTAATCTGGTTGGCGCATTTCTGATGCTGTATTTTACCGATACGCTGGGTCTGAACCCTGCCTTTGTCGGTGTCTTGTTCGCAGTGGCGCGTATTTGGGACGCAATCAATGACCCGATGATGGGTATGATCTGCGACAACACACGCACGCGCTTCGGTAAATTCCGCATTTGGCTGATTATTGGCACGCTCGTCAATTCAGTATTCTTTATTCTGTTATTTACGACGTTGGGAATTGAGAAGGGTTCCCCGACCATGTACATCTATGTATCTGTGATGTACGTACTGTACGGCATGACCTACACCATTATGGATGTTCCGTATTGGTCTTGGCTGCCGAATCTGTCCTCTAATCCGGAGGAGCGCGAAAGCATTTCCGTCATCCCGCGTATCTTTGCATCGCTGGGCGGCTTCATTGTGTGCACATTTGGTCTGCGCGCCATCAATTTCTTCAACAACAAGTTCGGCGACAACACCGTTATGCAGAAGCAGGCAAACGGTTCCTTCGTCAACATCTCGGAAACCGGCTTCACCGCCGTTGCTGTTTGCATCGTTGTTATTTTCATTGTTTGCATCGGCATCACCGTGTTCAATGTCAAGGAAAAGCCAACCACCGGCGCGGCTCAAAACCGAGCTTGCCGCTGTGGCGGAGGCACTGGTCTCCGGTGCAGATTTGACCGCGGACGAACGCACGGCACCGCATGCCGATTGGGCAAACAAGCTGAAAACGCGATATACCTTTACCGAACAAAACGCTGACAGTCGGGATTTTTCTGTCTCGGCATTGCTCAGGGCGATCATATCGCGCCGCGGCTTGTGCTATAATCCATGAATTACGGCATCAAGCGACAAAACGACAAAAGGAACCATTGGCGACAATGGTTCCTTTTGCTCGGTAAAGAATAAGAGTTAGAAAACGGATGCCTTAACCGGCAAGTCCGATTGGAGAAAACAGGGTGTACAGCGCCAGCATGAGCACAATGCAGATGATGGCTGCCTTCTTGCCGTGCTTCCACGGTGCCATGTCTACAACCTGCGCATCCTTCATGACATACGGCTGCGCCGTTGGGCAAACCTTGCCCATAATCAGCTGGAATGCAATCTGGAACACGAACAGGAAGAACAGAACATACAGGTAATGACAATGAATCGGGAACAGCGGGGTCTTGGTCAGCGAGTACAAAACGACGTGCAGAACCAGACCGGCCTTCGGTGCGATCGGCGGGGTGTACTTGGTGAACATGCCGATGATGACGGTCGCCAGAATCGGCACGTTGAAGAAGCCGAAGCAGGACTGCAGGAAGTCATACAGACCGGACGGAGCCAAGCTGACAACCGGCGCGATGCAAATGGAAATGATTGCGAGCACGATGCCGAAGCGCTTGCCGATGCGAACCAGATATGCGTCCGAAGCGTTCGGGTTGAACAGCGGGCGATGCAGATCCAGCGTGTACAGGGTGATGCAGGAGTTGAGCGCGGAGTTGAACGACGAGAGAATCGCGCCGAACAGAACGGCTGCGAAGAAGCCGAGCAGCGGCTTTGGCATCATGGTGATAATCAGTGTCGGGTACGCGAGGTCGGAGGTCTTTTCCAGAGCGGCAACCTGATCGCCGGACAGCAGACCGTTGTGCGCCATGTAAAATACCAGCAGACCGCAGATAGCGATAAACAGCGGGGTGATAATCTTGAGTGCAGCGGCGTAAATTGCGCCCTTCTGTGCCTCAGCGAGGTTCTTTGCACCCAGTGCGCGCTGAATAATTGTCTGATTGGTAGCCCAGTAGAACAGGTTGTTGACAACCATGCCTGTGAACAGCACCGGCCACGGAATCATCGGAGCCTGTGCGTTTGCGGGGTTGATTGCGTTGAACTTTTCCGCCGGAATCAAGTTGATAAAGTTGTGGATGCCGTCGACAAAGCTGCCGTGACCAAATGCACACACTGTGATGACCGGCAGCGCGATGCCGCCGACAATCAGACCGATGCCGTTGACGGTATCGGATACGGCAACCGCCTTCAGGCCGCCGAAGATGGCGTAAATCGCACCGACAATACCGATGGCAGTCGCCGTGATGGTAACGCCCTGCAATTCGGAAACCTGCAGCAGACCGCTGATGTTGAAAATCTGGTTGAACACCAGAGCGCCGGAGTACAAAACCGTCGGCAGGTAGGTGAGCAGGTAGCCGAGCAGCAGCAGCAGTGTGATGAGCTTGCGCAGACCGGAATCATAGCGCTGTTCCAAAAATTCCGGAATCGTGGTCAGACCCATCTTTAGATAGCGCGGAACGAACACAAACGCCAGAAGAATCAGCGCGATACAGGACGTGGACTCCCAAGCCATCGGACCCATGTTGGTCGCATAGGTCTGGCCTGCCTGTCCGACGAGCTGTTCGGTTGATAGATTGGTCAGCATCAGGGAACCGGCAATGACCGGACCCGTCAGGCTTCGGCCGGCGAGGAAGTATCCGTCTTGGGTGTCCAAGTTTTCTTCGCGCGTCTTAAATGCTGCGATGACAGCAACCAAAGCCGTAAAGAGTAAAAACGTAATGACGATAAACATATTGGATCTCTCTCCTTATTTTGCAAGATTTGTTTTTATTTGAAACAAATTTGCGAATCCTTTTTGCTTCTATCCTTCCTCCCGCACCCCCCTGTTCCCATGCAGGGGGGTGCGGGAGGCTATATTCACAGTGGCATCAATCGTCGCTGCTGACGGACAGCATCTCTCCGGATTCAAAAGATTCCTTGCAAGCATATGCTGCGCGAGATACGGCGGTGCCGTCGTATACAGTGACCTCCGGCTTGCGGCCGTCACGGATGCAAGCGACAAATTCCGCAATTTCGTTGATGTATGCCTGATGCCAGCGGCTCAGGAAGTCTGGGTAGTATTCCGAACGCGCACCGGCGCCGTCAATGATCTGGAGCAGGTTTCTGCTGCCGACATTTGCAATGCGCAGCGTGCCCTTTGTGCCGATGATTTCGGTCTCTACGTTGCAGCCCGCGCCGTGCGTGCGGTTGGTGAACATGAAGCCCATCGCGCCGTTGTCACACTGTACGGTAGCGGCAGCGTTGTCGGCGTCGTTGAGTTCGCGATACAGGTCAAATTCAAAGACACCGCCGAGACCCCAAACCTTTTTGACCTCGGAGCCGGTGAACCAGCGAATCAAGTCGAGATCGTGAACACACATGTCGAGGAACTGGCCGCCGGAATGCGGGGCAAACTTGAGCGTGCCCTCGATGGTGGTACGCGGGTCCTGCGTGTAGGAGCGAACCAGAACAACCTTGCCGATTTCGCCCGCTGCAATGCGGCGCTTTGCCTCTGCATACGATTCATCGAAGCGGCGCATGAAGCCGAGCATGAACACGCGGTCCGGATGCGCCTCTACTGCCTTCTCCGCAACCTTGCACTTGGCAATGGTGGTGTCCAGCGGCTTGTCGCAGAATACGTGCTTGCCGGCATCCAGTGCAATTTTGATCTGGTCGGCGTGGAACATGGACGGGGAGACGATGACAATGGCATCCAGCTCCGGATTTGCGCACATTTCCTCAAAATTGGTGTAGGTGTACGCGACGTCAAATTCTGCGGCTACGTCCTTTACGCGCTGTGCGTCAATGTCGCAGATTGCGGTCAGCTGTGCGCCGGGAATGCTGGTGGCAATGTTCTTTGCGTGCTCATAGCCCAGACGGCCCAGACCGACGGAACCGATTTTAACAACCTTTTTCATGTGAATTTTCCTCCTGTTTATTGATACATCGCTGGCTTTTCCGGAAGAATAATGTCCTCCGGCTTTCCGGTTTGTCTCGAACGAATCAGTGCGTCGCCGGTCACACAGGCAACGTATCCGTCCCAAGCGGACGGACCGGTCGGTGCGCCGTTCAGCAGGCTCTTTGCCCATTCCTGGAACTCGATGTCATATGCTTCGATGAAGCGATCCTTCCAGTCCGTCATGAGCGGTGTGTGAATGGCAGCGGCTGCCCGCTTGGTCACGCTGGTCGGGTCGGGCAGGGAGACGATGCCGTCCTCGCCGACAACATGGCACTGGATGTCATAGGCATATGCGCCGTCGGTCTGTACCTCGACGTCGATGCGCTGACCCGAACGGGTGGTGAGCATCATAATCTGCGGGTTGAGCCATTCGCCGCTTGTCCGGCTGCTCTGGCGCACGCCCAGAACCTGTGCGGTCGCGTACTCGTCATCCAGAAGCCAGCGGCAAATGTCGATTTCATGGATGGCAACGCGGGTGACCGCATAATCGGTCTCAAAGCCCGGTGCCTGCGACATGTTGCGGTGCGCAGCGTGAATCATGAGCGGCGCGCCGATTTCATTGCTGCTGATGGCGCGCTTCATCGCCATATAGCCTCTGTCGTAGCGGCGCATAAAGCCGACCTGTACCAGCTTCTTCCCGGCGTCCTGCTCGGCGGCGATGATTTGCTGGCATTCCTCTGCGGTCTGCGCCAACGGCTTTTCACAGAACACGAATTTCTTGTGGCGAATTGCCTCCAAAACGTAGGCGGCGTGAGACGGGTCTGCAGAAGTGACCACAACGGCATCGACATCCGGAGAGGCGATCAGATCTTCTCCGGTCTGAAATGCGGTGCAGTGAAACATCTCTGCGGCGCTCTGCGCTGCCGGCAGGAAATAATCCGCAACGCCTGTCACGATGGTTTCCGGAACGACATCGGTGAGCCGGCGCAAATGCTCTCTTCCAATTGCGCCGCAGCCGATGACGCCTACACGGAGCTGCTGTTTCATGAAAATCTTCCTTCCTTACTGGGTTGTTGTGGGTATATAATAACATTAAAATAATGTGAAATCAAGTCGAAAACGCAAGTGAGCAATAAAATGAAAAGAACCCATCCAGCCGGTTTTCGTTTGCGATTTCCTGCGCAAGAACGAGGTATTTGCTCCAGAACACTGGTGAAAATAGTCAATCAAAGGCGCGCACAAGATAATTTTTTCGGTATTGTGACGGAGGCATGCCGACATTCTTCGCAAATTGGAAGTTAAAATAGCTCTGTGTGTCGAATCCGACCGACTCCGCAATCTTGGCAATGGTGGTGTCGGTGGAAATGAGCAGCGTCTGCGCCTCGCCGAGCCTGCGCCGCAGCAGATACTTCATCGGCGCATAGCCCATGAGATCCTTGAACACGTGACACAGATAATAGTGGCTGACGTGCAGATGCTGGCCGATGTCGGTGAGCGTGATCGGCTCCGTGTAGTGGGCGTCCAGATACTGCTTGACGTCCAGCGCGAGCTCCAGACGCTTGCTCTTGCCAATTGATTTTTGCGGCGCGTCCGCGGCGAGCGTGAGCGCCTGCACGAGCAGTGCTTCCATCATATTGTGGCAAAAAACCGAGGCGTTCGGATAGTCGGAGGACAGCTGTTTGAACATCAATTCGAACAGAAAACGCACGGATTCGAAGTGTTCTCCGCAGGAAATGACACAATGCCTGTCATCTGCGAGCAGCGCATTGGGACGGAGACCGGGCATGTGCAGCCCGCTGAACGTGATGCAGTACATGCCGATCGGGTTGTCCGCGCTGGAAATTTCATCGTGAATGACGCCGGAATTATAGATGAGCAAATCTCCGGCGGAGACCGGAACGTATCGGTCGTGAATAAAGAAGTTACCAGAGCCGCTGTACATCAGCGCCAGCTCCACGGCATCGGCATGTGCATGGAGCATGCGGGGGTACACGCTGGCCTGCGGGCGAATGTTGCTGACATAGAGCAGCCGCGGCTGGTTGGTTCCGGTGAAAATCGGCTGATACTGCTGCTTCACAGCACACTGGACATGCAGAGGATCGAACTTGGACATACTAAACTCCTATTCCCGTGAATTTTATTATGTATACGGGTTATAATAATATTAAATTCATTTTATTTCAAGTGGGAAAAGTGCCGATTTTTTCCGATGCCGTGCGCGGTCATATCGAATTTTGAGAAAAAAACTGCGAAAACTGCCCGTAAATTATCGACTTTTCCGAAAAACGCGGCTGTCAAATCGGTGCAATACGCACAAAAAAACTTGACAACAATACAGGAAATTAGTATTGTTAATGTAGGAAACAAAAAACGGAGGGTGAACACTATAAAAGTAACATTAAAACAAATTGCAGCGCGCTGCGGTGTTTCTACCAATACCGTGTCGCTTGCCCTGCGCGGCATGTCCGGCATCAGTGAAAAGACCCGCAAGCGAATTGAGAGCGCCGCCTATGAGATGGGGTATTTTGAACAGAAAAACGCGGCGGCGGGGAAGCAGAATTTGGTTCTCATCGCTTCGCGCCGCCACCTGCAGGACAGCTACTTTTATATGCGGTTCTATCAAATGGTAGCGGGATGCGCATTGAAGCACGGATACAATCTGATTGTTTTGGACGAAAAGAGCATGCATCAGGACCCGTATGCGTTTGCCGGTCAGATTGCGGACAATTCCGCGCGCGGCATCCTGCTGCTCGGCGATATGATGGAGGAATCCGTCAAAAAGGTGTGCATGTGCGGCCTTCCGGTCGTGTCCATCGGCACGCATTATCCGGGGCTGTCCATCGACACGGTCATGGAGGACAACGACGCGGTGAGCCGGCTGGCGATGCAGCATTTGGCTGCCGCAGGCTGCCGCAGCGTTTCCTTTGTCGGACAGCCGGATTACAGCACGGCATTTTCCCAGCGGTATTTTTCGTATCTGGCGGCGGTCAGTCAGCTGCCGGTTGAGACGCCGGATGATATGCTGATTGGCAGACCCGACCAAGAGATGAACGAGCTGATTGCCGAGCTGACACAGCGCATCGGCGCGCGGGAGACGCTGCCGGATGCTTTTTACTGCGCGAACGACTACATCGCCATCATGCTCATTCGCGCGCTGACCACACAGGGCATTTCGATTCCGGAACAGGTGTCCATTATCGGCGTGGACAACAATCCGGTCAGCGCGTTGGTCTCTCCGCAGCTGTGTTCGCTGGACATTCAGTGCGAACAGCAGGCGCACTATGCGCTGCGCCGCATGACCGAGCTGCTGCACGACAAGACGAGCGAGCCGGTTCGGCTGCTCATTCAACCGCGCTTGATAACCGGCGCATCGGTTCGGCACGCATAACAAAAAGGAACCATTGGCAGCAATGGTTCCTTTTGCGTTATATCGGTTTCATTATATAAATTACGTGCAATACCGAAAGGTCTTGTCGGTGATAATACGGGCAAAGATGAGCCCGAGCGGCAGCGCCGCGATGATGAGCAGGGCGGAGGTCATCCAAACCGCCGCATCGCTCAGCGACATAATGCCGAGATTGTAAATGGCTTTGTACAGATACAGCCCCGGCACCATGATGACGATGGACGGCACGGTAATCGACACGCGCGGATAGCCCACATAGGCTTTGAGCAGCGAGGCGAGCAGCCCCGCGGTCAGCGCGCCGAGAAAGGCGGCGATGGCAGGCGGACACGTGCTCAAATCCACCAGCTCCAGCCGCAGGGTGTTGGAAACGGCGCCGATGGCGGCAGCTGTCGCGGCGATTTTCACCGGACTGTTGAACATGACTGAGAAGCCGAACACGCCGCAAAAGCTAAACAGCAGACGCAGCACAAGATACTGCGTGGTGTTGAGATGCAGATTCATAAAATCAACCGGCGTCAGGTGCAGCAGCAGCGCCATCATCCAAGCGGCGAGTGTCGCAACCATGACGACAAGAACCGCATAGGCGAGCCGCTCCAAGCCCGAGCGCATGTCCAGCTTGGCGAGGTCAATGCCGCTCGTGATAAACGGAAAACCGGGAACGATAAACAGCATGGAACAGATATAACCGGCTTCGTGCTGAGAGGAAATGCCCAAAAACATCTCTGCCAGCCGCAGACAGCCGGCGTATATCAGGCACGCCGCCGCAACCGAGGTGACAATGCACAAAAACAGCGTGAAGTGATGCTTGGTCAGCTTGCAGCGAATCGTGTTGCCGACACCTGCGCCGAGAAAGGCAAAGCACATTTCCCACAAACCGCCGCCGAGCAAAAACGTAAATGCGCCGCACGCGAGCGCGGCGGCAAAGCCCAGCGCGAGCGGGGAGTACAGGCCGTGAATTTGTTCGATGTCATCCAGTCTGCTGTGCAGCTGTTCGCCGGTGAGCGACAGCCCTTTTTCGGGAAAATCCGCGACAAAACGTTCCAACCGGTTTAATTTCGACGTGTTGACGCCGGTGTTGGTCAGACACAGCGACTGGGAAAAGCTCTCCGTGCCGTCAAAGCAGGTGTATTCGACCGACATCAGCCCGATGTCCGCGGAGCACACCACACCCAAGCATTCGGAAATGGTATTCATAGAACTGCGCACGCGCCATGCGCCCGTGCCGCACGACAGCAGCATCAGCCCGATGCGTCCAATCACGGACGCCTTTTCGCTCAGTGACGCCTGCGTGATGGGCAGTTGTTTTTGCTGCATGTAATCATGCCACGGAATCGCCATGTGATTGCGCTTGGTGGTCTGCTCCGGCATAGAAAATCCCTTCTTTCTACTATCTTATTGTAGTACCGGAGAGAAAAAAGTCAAGCAAATACCCGTGCATTGGACATAGAAAGAATCAATATATGGCGTCTTTACATCATTCGCCAATCGGCGTATAATGGGGGCAGAAAAGAGGGATCGAATATGAGCAGTATTTTCCCGAGAGAACAGCGGGTAGAACAGTTATTTGACCGGATTTTACGCGATCCGCGCGCGTGCCGGCGGCTCAAGGAAACCTTTTATGAGAGCTGTCCGGAAACCGACTTGATGGACGCGGACAGCGTTGAGGCATCCGACAAGATTTTCGCCAACGCCTTGATTCACGCCTATCAGAACCAAGATCTTTCTGCCTTTTTGATGGCAATTTGCGGCAACAGCATGTTTGACCTGCTGCGCAATTCGTTTTTGATTCCGCTGCGTTTTAACGACAAGGACGTGGAAAATCCGGTGATTCTGACCGATGAAACCGGCGCTTTGCGCGACAATCTGCCGGTTGCCGTGCCCGACAAAAAATACAAGATTTTTTGCGATTTATATCGAGAAAAACCGGAAATTCGAGATTTTCAAATGTGTCTCGCCTACGGCTTCCGCGAGCGGCATTTTTATAGCGAGGACTTGAAGGTACAGACCGACAAAATCGGCGAGCATCTGGGCGTGCTGCTGCTGTATCAGCTGCCGAAGGACATAGAAAACCACGCGGCAGACGCGGAAATTTATGCGACCGTCTGGAACTACATGATGCAGCTGGAGGAGACGCTGCCGCGCGCCTTCATGTATTATGGAAAGATGGAAGAAGACGGAAAAGAGCTGGAGAGCGACCGCATCGGCATTTTCCTGCCGTTCCACCACTTTGAGAGCCGCATGAAAAAGTACATGGAAATGGCAAACGGCATCGGGCTTGCCTGCCGCGGAAACATCGTGGACATGCTCCGAGACCGAGCATCCATCACGCCCGCAAAAAAATGATAAATGACGGCATCTCCGCTCATTTTTCACCGGAATGTCGCGTGGTATTGCTGTGAATACCATGAGAGAAACACCATCAATCTGTCGCTGTTTATCCAGCAGATGATTCAAAACAGTCGGCCGCTGTTTCAGGCGTTTCAGCCCTGTGATTTCACGGATATGCTGCAAAATATCTGTACATTTCATCTGAGCAGCGCCTGCTATGCGTATTTGCCTGCACCGGCGTTTCTCACGGCGCGCGAGTCGCTGCTGCGTCCATGGTATTGGAGGAATGTCTGTCAAAGATTCCGCCGGTGAGAAAGGATCCGCAGTCCGTGCAAACATTTTTGCTGGAGCAGTGACGGTACCTTGATTGAACAAAAACTTTATTTTGTTCCGTTATATCGCTCGTCCTTTTTCTTTGCAAAAGCGTGCCGCATACAATTACGAACAGCACCCCATTTGTTGGACAAGCATGATACCATACTCGTTCTGCAAAACGGAGTGCTATTCAATATTTAGAGATGACCTATCTGTGTTTTTTTCCTCGCTGCCGGATACTTACTGGTAGTCGACCCACGCACTGCCTACATCCGACGAACGCACACAGTTTTCAATGAAGCGAACACCTTCCGCACCATCTCGAATGTTCGGAAACCACAGATCACTCATAACTGCATCTGCGTTTTCGCCACGGTTGACGCGGTCCATTGCGGTTCCGAACCGGCGATACAAATTTGCCCAGGATTCAAACAATCCCTCGGCATGTCCGCCTCCCATGCGGTCGCAAGTGATGGCTTCGTCGTTCTGATAGAGATATCCCTGCCCGCGATCCAGAATTTGAACCGGTTTGCCCTGTTCGGCAAAGATGATCTGATTCGGGTGCTCGTCCCACCACTCAATAGATGCCTTTTCACCCACTACACGGATTTTTTGCTGATGCGTCGAACCGGCGTTTACACAGCTCGCCCACAGGTTGCCGACGGCTCCGTTATCATATTGGAGCAAAACAAAGGCATTGTCCTCCAGCGGAGCGCGGCTCTTGACAAAGCTCTGCCGGGCACACATCAATTTTTCGATTTTGAGATCGGGAACCATGGTCTCGGCAAGGAACAGTGCATGTGTGCCGACATCACCCAGTACATAGGAAGGGCCAGCCTTTTCCGGTGTAACACGCCATTTTGTACCCGGATCATTTGTTTCCACAGCAGAGGAATGATAGCCGTGCGCAAACTGCATGTTAATGATTCGAATCTCGCCCAGCATGCCCTCCTGAATCATACGGCGTGCCTGATGAATCATCTGCGCGCCGGTGTATCCGTAAGTCACGCCCACAATGCGGTTGTGTTTTTCTGCCAGTGCGATGAGTTCCTTCGCCTGCTCCTTGGTAAAGCAAAGCGGCTTCTCACAGATGGCATGCAGTCCGGCTTCAAGTGCGGCTTTCAGAATCTCATAGTGCGTAAAATTCGGGGTCGCGATGGACACCGCCTGAATACCGTCCGGACGCTTTGCCTCTTCGGCAAACATGATTTTGTAGTCTGGATAGCAGCGCTCGGGGGCAACCCCCCAGTTTACGCCGAACTCCCGTCCGCGTTCCTCATTCACATCAAAGGCGCCTGCACACAGCGTAAACAGACGATCTCGCAGTGCAGAATTGCGATGGATATAGCCGATTTGGCTGCCGCGACCGCCGCCGACCATTCCCCAGCGGATGGGCTGTTCCAAATGAAATTCTTCGTTGAACATAATCAGTATCCTCCTTAGGCAATTTTCATTTCGGTTAAATAGTCCGAAATCGTGAAATCGGCTTCGGTTACGGCCTGTACATCGGCAATAGTATATTGCGGATTCAGCTCGGTCATTACAAGACCAGCGTCCGTCACCTCAAACACGCACATTTCGGTAATAATTTTGGTTACACAATGCACCGCTGTCAGAGGAAGCGTGCATTTTTTCAGAATCTTAGGTATGCCGCGCGCCGTGTGCTCCATCGCCACAATGACCTGTCGAACACCTACGAGCAGATCCATTGCACCGCCCATTCCGGGGGTCTTTTTTCCGGGAATCATCCAGTTTGCAAGCGATCCCTCCTGATCCACCTGCAGGCTTCCCAGAATCGTAACGTCAACATGACCGCCCCGAATCAGACCAAATGAAGTCACGGAATCAATAAAGGCACCTCCGGTGGAAACTGCGGCCGTTTTGCCGCTGGCATCCGTAACATACGCATGCTGTGCGCCTTCCGGCGCTTTATCCAATCCGATGACTCCATTTTCCGACTGAATTGTCACGCGGATATCGGCAGGCAGATATTGCGGAACCAGCGTGGGCAGCCCGATGCCGAGATTTACAACCATACCATCTTTCAGTTCAAGCGCCGTTCGCCGTGCAACGATTTCTTTGGCGGAACGTGCTTCCAATGCGTTCAGAGCTTCACCCATGATCATCTCTCCCATCCACGATGTAATCCACCAAAATTCCAAATGTCTGTACATTTTCAGGTCGAATCTCTCCGACAGACACCATTTGTTCGGCCTCTACGATAACGATATCGGCGGCGGTTGCCATCACCTGATTGAAATTGCGTGCGCTGCCCTCATACCAAACATTTCCTTCTTCATCAACCTGCTGCCCGCAGAGCAGTGCAACGTCCGCTTTCAACGGGCGCATCAACAAATAATCTGTACCGTCAACTGTCTGTCTTCCAACCACATAGTCTTTTGCTTCTTCAACCAATGTTCCCACACCGGTTTTTATTAAAATGCCGCCCAGACCGGCACCGCCTGCCCGAATCATTTCCGCCAAGGAGCCCTGCGGCAGCAGATCAATGCGCATGGTACCTGCATTCATTTGCTCTATCGCCTCTGCGTTCAAGCCAATATGCGTGGCAATTAAGTGACTGACCTGATGATTATGAATCAGCTTTGCCACACCATAATATGCTTCTCCATTCGGACCTTCCAATAGTCCGGCGTCGTTGCAAATAATGGTAAGATTTTTCTTCTGACTGGCTGCCAATGCATCCATGAGCCGATGTGCCGTACCGCACCCCAGAAATCCGCCGCACATAATGACTGCACCATCCGGAATGCGTTCAACGGCTTGCTTCGCGGAAAGTCGTTTTTTCATATTGTACCCTCTTTCCTGACTACACGCCGAGCTGCTCCCGCATAAATGCACGTGCTTTCTGTGCGTATTCCAGCGGATCAGCCTTGGCAGGGTCCTGTTCTGCCTCTACAACGATCCAGCCTTCATAATCGCTTTCCTTCAGAATCGAGAAAATCGCATCCCAGTCTACGCAGCTGCCATCACCCGGCACCGTGAACATACCGTTCTTTACACCCCACAGAAAACTATGATTTCCAGCCTTGACCTGTTCAAATACTTCGCGCCGAACGTCCTTGACATGGATATGTACAACGCGGTTGATATACTTCTTGAGAATTGCCACCGGATCTTCGCCTGCAATTGTCGAATGTCCGGTATCAAACAGCAGACCAACCAGTGCCGGATCGGTCAGCTCCATCAGACGGTCGATTTCCTCCAGCGATTGAATGCCGGTGCCGACATGTGGGTGGAATCCGACCTTCATTCCCTTTTTCTGCGCGCGGCGGCCCAGCTCATTCAGTCCTTCAGCCAGATTTTTCATCTGTTCTTCGGTCAGAATCGGAGCGTTCGGGAAAAGAGGGGTGTCCTCCTGTCCATGCACAGTCACGCCGCATTCACCAACGCCGATGACGCGCGCACCCAGTCCATACGTGAAATCCATGTGCTTTTCAAATGCATCATACGTGCGGTCGTTCTCGAATGTCGTGAAGAAACTGGAAAACCACATGTTGCAGATCTGCAGACCGCGCAGATCGAGAGCCTTCTTGAGCACATCAAAATCCTTTGGATACTTGCAGCCGCCCTCGCTGCCCTTATATCCGGCCAGTGCCATTTCGCTCAGGCACTGCTGATAGGTCAGTTCACCGCCCAGAGAGGGCAGATCGTCATTTGTCCAGTTGATCGGCGCACAGCCAAATTGTACTTTCATATGTATTCTCCTTAATATTTCCGCAGATTTTTGACGACATCGTTGAGCTTTTTGTACGCTTTTCGCACGGATTCCTTTTCGGAAACGGCCGCAGTACCAACACGCCAGAAGTTCTCATAACCCTCTGTCATCGTGCCAGGCAGCACCATGATTTCGATCAGCGTCGAGACCTCGGCCTGCTTGCTCGCTTCGACAGCGGCGTGAAGCTCGGCGAGCGTGGTAACGCGCCAAGTTTTTGCACCATAGGCGGAAGCCAGTGCAGAATAGTTTACCGGAACATAGCCGCCGGTCAGTCCGCCGGTAGACTGTTCGCGGAAGCGGAATTCCGTGCCGAAGGTACCCATGCCCTGCGAACGCTCCAGATTATGAATGCACTGATGACCGCTGTTGTTGAACAGCAGAACGTTGATTTTGTGTCCTTCCTGTATGCTGGTCAGCAGGTCGGAATGTCCCATTAAGAAACCTCCGTCGCCGACAAAACTGTATACTTCGTGATCCGGGTTCGCCAGCTTGACACCAAGAGCGCCGGAAATCTCATATCCCATGCAGGAGAAACCATATTCCAGATGATACGCACCCGGGCGGCGAGCGGTCCAAACTCTCTCCAAGTCAGACGGCAGGCTTCCCGATGCCGCAACGATATTGTCCTTGCGCAGCAGTTCATTCAGCTCCATCAGCACGCGTGTCTGGTTCAGTGCGCCGGATTCCGGAGACTCCAACTGTGCCAGACGGGTCAGCTCGGTCTGCCAGGAACGCTTGGCAGCTCGCACTTCATCGCCCCAGCCGGTGCGCCAGCCATGTTCCTGCAGAGCAGCGTCCAGAGCTTCTACGCCTTCACGCGCATCGGCAACCACGGATTCTGCATTCAATTTGAGCGCATCCATACGACTGGTATTGATGGAAACAAAACGGGCATCGGCTGCAAAACCATTTTTAGAATTGGTAACAAAGTCATTGAGCTTGGTTCCAATTGCGAGAACCAAATCTGCTTGCTTGGCGACTGCATTGGCGGACAGCGTGCCGCAGATGCCTGCACATCCCAGATACCAATCGCTTTCGCAGCTGATTTCTCCCTTGCCAGCCTGCGTTTCTGCGACCGGAATGCCAAATTTTTCGGCGAAAGCCAGAACCGCTTCACCCGCATCACTGTAGCGGACGCCGCCGCCCGACAGAATGACCGGCTTCTTGCTGTTCATCAGCAGTTGTGCTGCCCGGGTCACCGCATCGGCATTCGCGGGCTGGCGATCCAGATACCACACGCGCTTTCTGAAGAATTCTTCCGGATAGTCATAGGCTTCTCCCTGCACATCCTGCGGCAGGCAGACCGTGACGGCACCGGTTTTTGCGGGGTCTGTCAAAATACGCATGGCGTTGAGCATAGCCGTCATAAGCTGTTCCGGACGCTGTACACGATCCCAGTAACGGCTGACCGACTTGAAAGCATCATTCACGGAGACCGAATAATCTTCGTCATGCTCAAACTGCTGCAAAACAGGGTCAGGCTGACGATCTGCATAGGTGTCGGCCGGCAGCAGCAGTACAGGAATACGATTGACCGAAGCCGTTCCGGCTGCAGTCACCATGTTCAGCGATCCGGGGCCGATCGATGCCGTGCAGGCATAGATTGCTCGCCGGCGCATTTGTTTGGCAAATGCCACGCACACATGGGCGATTTCCTGCTCGTTTTTGCCCTGCATGAACGGCATTCTATCGGCATATTGCTCCAATGCCTGACCCAGTCCGACTACATTGCCGTGACCGAAAATTCCCATGATGCCGCGTACAAACTTTTCTTCTTTTCCATCGACGCAGACATACTGCATGTCAAGAAAGCGTACCAGCGCCTGTGCCATTGTCAATCTCGTTGTGTTCATGTTCTACTCCTTTCAACGGTAATCGTATCCCGATTTGTAGGTATCATAATAATCTTTATTCGTAGAGAAATCCGCTTCTTTCGTTTTATTTGCCCAGTACATATTTGTCAAGAAGCCGGCTGGTTTCTGCGGCAACCTCCGCCACATCATGCTGCCAGTGCTTGGCACTAACCAGCTCGTAGCTCCACCATCCATCGTAGCCCGTGTCCTTGACCGCCTGCACCCACTCCGCAAGGGGGATGTCTCCTTCTCCGGCGTACATGCCGCGCAGGATGGTTTCGTCGAAGATTTCTCCCTCTCTTGGAAGTCTGCAGTCACAAAAGTGAATGTGGTATATGCGATTGGGGTCAAAGTGCCGCACATCGTCCGGCGTTGTCTCGCCGCCGACAAACAAATGGAAAAAGTCAATGACGGTTCCAAAGTTATCGCGTCCAACCGCCTGAATCAGCTTCTGTGTTGACCGGAGTGAATGGATTGGTGACCAGCCGACCGGCTCCAGCTGGAAACGCACGCCATATTTCGCGCCGATGTCACAGATGCGTGCGATGTTTTTGGCTGTCAGTTCAATTCCCTCATCTTCCGGACGGCCTTCCAGAGCCAGCAGCGGAACGAGCTGGATACAGTCACATCCAAGCTGCTGTGCAATCGCTGACAGCTTTTCTGTTTCTGCCAGAGTTTTCCGTACGGCGTCATCGTCCGTGCGTTCAACATGCGCGATATCGTTGATGCTGATGATCTTCATGTTGTATTGATTCAGCCGTTCCGTTACATCGCTCCACGGATTTCCGGAGGACAGATAGTCCCAAATTTTGGTCGCGGCGACTTCCATCGCGCCAAATCCAGCTTCGCTGGCCAGACGAATATCCGTCATCAGATTGCTTTTCCAGATAGATTTTGTATGCAGTGCTTTTCCGATCATAAATACGTCCTCCTTGACGCTTATCCTTCACAGGAATCAGGCCAGTACTTTGCGCCGGGCTGCTCCACCCACAGATACTGCGGGTCAAAATCCGGTTTGATATACGGATTGCCATCCAAGTGTCGGATAACCCAAAGGTAATACATGGCATAGCCAGGAGCGGCAACCTGCGGATGTACTTTATTTGGTTCAATCAAAACGGTGTCGTTGTGTTCCAGCAAAACGCCCTCGTCTCCCAGCCGCAGCAGACCAAAGCCATTCTGAGGATAAAACTTATAAAAATAAATTTCCGGTTGTGCATGGGAATGCGACGGGAAACCAGACCACTTTCCGGGATAGTGCATGTCTTCTCCGAACATAATGTTGGATTCCGGCGAGAGCTTTACATCCTGCGCTGTTCGCACAATCCGCGTGCCGGCCTCATTCATAAAGCCCTTTCCTCGCACTTCTTCCACAATCTTTTCCTGCGCACGGATAACCGGCGTGAAATCTCGGTCGTTTTCGGTTCGAATGACCGCAATCTCACTTTCCTCCGCGACGCCGCGCAATTTAACGGGGACATTCTTTGGTAAATTTACACTCCAGATCGTGTCATTCGTGTAGGTGGGCCGAGTGCCCCTTACAGTCTCCCCGTTAAACTCAATTTCAATTTCACCGTACAGCAGAACAAACACCCGTTCGAGCGGTTTATCATCTTCAAACTCCATGTCTGCGGAGAGCTTCAGAATACCGAAATCCATCAGCATTTCCTTGTGTTTGCCATCGAGCTGTGTAATCGGGTGATATCCTGTTGAAAAAGGCTCTTGTTGATGAATTCTCATGTTATTTTTCCTCCTGCCATAGCATGTGAATGATGTGAAATGCTTGTTCTTCTACTTGCGCAACCGGATTGCGGAATAGGCGGAGACGATCGAATTCGTCCGGCTTCTCCCGCATCTCGGAACGCAGGCAGCTGCCAAACGTCTTGCGCAAAACGGTTCCAAAGTTCATTTTTCCAACGCGCGTTTTTTTGAGCTGTGAAATTTCCTCGTCTTTCACGCCGCTCGCTCCATGAATTACCAGCGGCAGCTGGCAGGAATCCTCAATCTGCTGCAAAACAGGAAATTGGATTGAAACCTTGCGAGTGGCCAAACGGTGGATATTTCCAACCGAGACCGCAAGCCAATCTACTTGTGTCTGCTCCTGCATGTTCCGCGCTTCTTCCGGATCCGTCAAATTGATCTTGGTTTCTCCGATGTCGCTGTACGGCACCGTGCCCAGCTCAGCTTCCAGAAATATATTTTTCTTGTGCGCATGCTGCGCTACCTCTTGGGTTATCTTTACATTTTCCGTTATCGGAAAATGCGAGCCGTCAAACATCACCGAAGTAAAGCCGGCGTCGATCGCGCGAATAATCGTTTTTATTTCTGTGCAGTGATCCAGATGAATGCCGACCGGCACACGCGAGGACTCAGCCAGGGAATTCAGCAGCGCCGCCCAATGTTCAATCGCCATAACTGCACGCGCGTCACGATTGAGCATGAGCAAAACCGGCGCGTCGGCGCGTTCTGCGGCGCGAATAACAGCTTGTGCATCTTCGTACCCAAACACATTAAATCCCGCAACGATACGCTGCCGCTGTGCTGCCTGCGCGACATAATCCTGTTCCCATTTCATGGCATCATCTCCTTTTCGTGCTGTGCACGATGACGTTCTGCGGCTTGCAGATCAGGCATTGCATCTCCGCAGCTGATGGTTGTCAGTGCCAGGGAAGCGCAGGCTGTGCCGAGCTGCATCGCATATGCCAGACCGCGCTCTCGCAGAATGCCGTACATCAGTCCTGCTGCATACGCATCGCCCGAACCAAACGTCTTGATGGCTGCTGTAGGAATGATGCCGCAGCGCAATACGCTGCCGTCGGACGTGTATGCTGTCGATCCGTTCGCACCGTCCTTTACAATGACCAGCTTTACGCCGACATCCAACAATGCCCGCGCCGATTTCTCATTGTCTTTGTTGCCCGGCATGCTGAGATATTCGACGGCATCGAACTCTTCGCGGTTGCCAATCACAATGTCACACTGTTCCATAACACGTGCGTAGCAACGTGCCGTCTCATCCTTCGAGATCCAGCCGAACGGTCTGTAATCAATATCCAGAACCGTCATCGTTCCATGGTCTCGTGCCAACTGCAATATTTTAAACATGGCTTCGCGCGATGGAGATTGGGAGAACGCAGTGCCCGAAAGCATCACGCATTTTGCCGCGGCAATCATATCGCCGTCTACGTCCTCTGGAGAATACAGTATATCGGCTGTTCCCTGCCGATACAGATATGTTCCATGATGGAATGCATCTCCGCCGGTCGCATATCCGCCGCTCTGTTCGGCGCTGATGATTTCTGTTACTGCAATGCAGTTGCGAGCCCCTGTCCGATCGACTGCAATTCCTTTGGTTTCGATATCTTGTGCCTGCAAAGAGGATAGGATATACTCTCCCATGCCATCATGCGATACTTTTCCAAGAAATCCCGTTTTCAGTCCCAAGCGCGCCGCTCCCTGCACAATGTTTGCAGGCGAGCCGCCTACCGATTTTGTAAACGCCGGGATATCCGCAAAGGTGCAGCCTGCTTTCGTCGTGTTCAGATCAATTCCCGCACGTCCCGCTAACAACAGTTCTATGCTTCGTTTCTGTGTACTTTTCATGATGTATTCCTCCTTTTGGCTTTCTCTTTCCTTTGTTGAGTTCATCATATCATCGCTGTGCTTTTATTTCAAGTTTCGTTTCTTTTCACTTTCATTTATTTCGTATTGACATTTCGTTTTGTTTCGTTTATACTATTAAATGAAAGGAGTGTGTCTTATGCTCAGCCGTATTGAAGAAATCAGAAAATTGCTTTTTACGCATAAAAAGGTATTGGTTAACGATTTAAGTGCCCAATTCGGCATCAGCCGCGTCAGCATTCGAAAAGATCTGCAGCAGCTGGAAGATGAAGGCATTGCCAAGCGCGTTTACGGTGGTGCGGTGCTCGCCGATTACGCTTTGCCTTCGTCCTTATCCAATGTGAAAGACCACACACGGATTGCCTTAGCTGAACGCGCTTGCGAGGAGATCCAAGATGGCGACAGCATCTTTTTGGGCTCCGGAAAAACCTGCTGCTATCTGGCCAAGCTTCTCGAACGCTTTCACAACCTGTCGATAGTGACCAATAATATTACCGCGCTCAACGATCTGTTAAAGACCGATTCCCGCGTATATCTTCTCGGCGGTGAAGTAACCTCCACAGATGCTCACACCCTATTTTCCAGTCCTGAGAATCCAAATACTTTTACAAATCATGTTTTTGTTTCGAAGGCATTCACAAGCATTTCGGGCATTGATTTACAGGCCGGTCTCACCGTACACTCTATTGTTTCCACGCATATTTATCGCAATTTGCCGTCTATCGCGCGTTCTTGGTATCTGATGGCGGATAATCACAAATTCGGTCAGATCGCAATGTATCCTGTTGCAGAGCTTGATGCGTTTCAATATCTTATCACGGATGATGTACCTGAAGATTACCGTGCTGTTTTTCGTCAGAGCCATACGGAGATTCTTTTGACGCAGTCCGACAAGATTTGTCCATGTAAATAGGCTATCAAAGCGACATTCTGAAGAAGAAACGTATTTTATTTTATATGTGCGTATGCTCTTTTTTGACGCAGCAATCCCCCCTGATGCAGTCTTTTGCGTTTCTGCATCAGAGGGGATTTTCCAGCTTGCTCCGTTGTATTTTTCGTCTACAAATCGTCCAAACGTGTACATCATCGGATTTCCGAGGCAGAAAACCGCCAAAAACGGAAGAATGAGATAGCGTCCGAACACGCTCGCCGTGCACTTCTGCGCGAACGCCGTCACACGGTCCTCACCGATAATTTTGATGATCGAGTTCACGGCTACCATCAGGCACACGACCGTTGGAATGATACCCGTCACCCAGTTGACAAACTGCTCGCCGCCAGCGTTAAACAATCCCATAAAATTCGAGGCAAGCGTAGAAATAAATTCCATAAGTAAATCCTCTCTTTCGTATCATCTTTCTCTTTGTTATTATGAAAAGAAACGTTATTGCGGACAATGGGCCCGAATTGCCGCCTGTTTCTCAATCATCCGCTGATTTGGGGAATCATGGAGCGATGCTGCAATGCTTCCTCACTGTAATGCTGCGGGTACAGGCGCATATCCAGCGCTTCCATCGCCTGTATATATCCCTTGTGCTTGCGCCGCTGCTTTTTGTCCATGCTGCGGAACGCCGCCTGCCACTCCTCGATGTGGCTGCCTGCCAGCGTGCGCCCGTTGAGCTGTGTCATCGGCTGAAATGCCGCAAAGCAGGTGATGCCGCGCATGCGCTCTACCGTCTGAATGATGCCGTTGTTGTCGCACACGACGAGCACGAGATATCCAAACGAAAAACCGCCTCGCTTTTGCCCGATGCCGACGTTGCCCAATTGATGCAGCCGCCCTGCAGTGCGCCGTATACTGCCTCTGCCTTTTCCATACCACTTCTGATGCCGATGCGGTTTTTGACCTGCGACAGCTGCTGCAGCGGCATGCCGGTTACGCGTTCATTAAACGACTGATACGGCTGGGTGTTTCCGCTGCGGTCATAGAATTGAAGCGAAATATCTCCTGCCACCTGATTGACGGCGAGGCCGGTATTTCTTCGGCCACACGGGAACGCGTGCTGCGCGAACTCAAAGAGATGGGATATGAACACTTCATCAAGCCGACGGCACAGCAGGTTCCCGTCACAAAAGATTTGTATTTTATCATCTATCAGCGCAACGGATTCATCCTCGGATACAGCCCGTTTGTCTATTTGCTGACGGAAAGCATGGAAAAACAGGCACAAAAATACGGCTTCAACGTTTTGTTGAAGCCGTTGGACGGCGGATGCAATTTGGATGCGGAGATTGACGCCATCAACCAATCCGGCGCGCAGGGCGTGCTGATTATGGCGACCGAAATGCTGGACGAGGACATCGCGCATTTTTCGCGGCTGACCGTTCCGTATATCTCCATTGACCACGATTTCACCACACAGAACATTTCTACCGTCGCCATCAACAACCAAATGGGCACGTTTCAGGCGATAGAATATTTGGTAAACATGGGTCATACAGACATTGGCTATGTGCACACGACGGAGTATATCAGCAGCTGGAGCGAACGCGCACTGGAATACCGGCAGGCACTCGCACAGTTTCGGCTTCCCCTGTCCGATGATAAGGTATACCGCGCTCGCTACAACGGCGGCAACAGCTACGACGATTTTTGTCAGGTCATCGCTTCGGGTGCGCAGCTCCCCACCGCCTTGGTGACCGATGACGATGTCATCGCCGTCGGTGTGATGCGCGCGCTGCAGGACGCGGGGTATCGCGTGCCGGAGGATATTTCCATTGTCGGATTTAACAATCGGCCGGTGTGTGAGCTGGTGCATCCCATGCTGACATCCATCGACGTCCCCAAACAGGATTTCAGCACGGAAGCCGTCGACGCACTGGTTTCGCTGATCCAAAAGCAGCAGCGCGGCGAGCTGCCCAAGCTGGCAGTCAAGCGGCGCATTACAACCACCTTGATTGAACGACAGTCTGTGTGCCGCATTCCGTAACGGCGCACTTTTGCAGAAACAGCCGCCGAGATATTTCATCTCGGCGGCTGTTTGCCGTTTCTTTTACTGTCCAAACTGCTGTGCGATAACATCTCCAATCAGCTGCGCCAGCTGTGCATGCTCCGCCGCCGTCAGGTGAACAAAATCACAGCAGTGCTGCGCCGCGACCTGCGCCCCGTCCGCAAACAAACAATGGTACTGCTCCGCGAGCTGTCGGAACTGGTTGGAAACCTCCGGTATCATCTCCGCACTGTGTGCGTCGAACATGCCGTAAAATGTGCCGCGCTCGATATCTCCCATGCGCGGTGGCGCAACCAGCAGAATCTGCGGTCGAACACCGGTGTCCGACCACGCATCCGTGTTTTGTACCAACCGAATCATGCGTTCCATTGCCAGACGCATGGTCATCGGCGTGTGTCCAAACATAATTTTTGTGTCATTCGTGCCCAGCATGATAACCACCAAATCCAGCGGTTCATGGGTCTGCAGCAGCATGGGCAGCGTCTCCATGCCGTTTCGGCCTCTGTCTAATGGATCGTCGATGCAGATGGTGCGTCCCGGCAGGCCTTCCTCTATGATGTGATGCTGCGGAAAGCGGTTGGCGATGATGCCGGTAAACCGTTTTTCATATGCCAATCTGACCTGCGGCTGATCTCCCTGAAATCCCCATGTGTTGGAATCTCCGTAAAATAAAATGTTCATACGCTGTCCCTCTCTTATTAAGCTCTCTTTGCATCATAGCATGGTTGGCAGCGAGATACAAGACTTGCCGTGATGCAGAACCGGCATCACATGAGGATTTTATCCTGTTTTCCCGCAGTGCACAGAAAAAATGCCTTGACCTGCTGCGTTTCCGGTGCTATACTACAAGTAGGCTAACGAAGCAAGTACGCTTAGTGGAAACACAAAGCAAAACCCCTAGCAGTTGCACCTGCTAGGGGTTTCTTCTGCTTTTACGGAGCAGTCAACCGAGGTCGGTTACCGAAATTTACTTCTTTCCGTCCAACCATTTGCATATGTAATGGCTGATTACACCTGCCACAACGGAAAGAATCCACGAAGCAAGTACTTCCATAGCGGAAACACCTCCTTCCTGTCACAGATTGCGCCAGATCGGAGCGGTAACGACAATATTATATCATGTATTCCAAAAATTTCAAGGAAAGACGCCTTGACCCGTCATATTTCCGGTGCTATACTACAGATAGGCAAGAGTAATAAGTATGCCACGTGGAAACACGAAGCAAAACCCCTAGCAGCTGCCACTGCTAGGGGTTTCTTCTGCTTTTACGGAGCAGTCAACCGAGGTTAGTTACCGAAAATCATTTTCTCCCGTCTAACCATTTACAAATGTAATAGGCAATTACATTTGCCATAACGGAGATAACCAGAGTAATAAGTATTTCCATCGTGAAAACACCTCCTCCCTGTCACAGATTGCGCCAGATCGGAGCGGTAACGACAGTATTATATCATGTATCCCAAAAATTTCAAGAAAAAACGCCTTGACCCGTTATGTTTCCGGTGCTATACTACAGGTAGGTAAATGATGGGATTGTGCTATCCATGTCGAAGCACAAAACGAAACCCCTAGCAGCGGCATCTGCTAGGGGTTTCTTCTGTTTATTCCAGAAAGTTCAAGGAAAGACGCCTTGACACCTCCCTCTCGGCGTTGTATAATCCAAAGTGAACGTTGTTCATTTTGAGGTGAGCTTATGAATACGATTGCGACATCAAAAGAAGAAATCCTACAGACCAGCCGGAAGCTGATTCAGCAGCAGGGATGGTCTGCGGTCAGCATTCGTTCCGTCGCAGCGGCTTGCGGCGTATCGGTGGGCTGCATCTACAATTACTTTGATTCCAAGGCAGCGCTGGTCGGCGCTACCGTAGAAAGCATATGGTGCGAGATTTTTCGCCGGCCGACAGATGCCGCTGTCTTTCAGAATGTACAGGCGTGCGTGACATGGATGTATGCGCGCATGGCATATGGCTGTGAGCAATATCCCGGATTTTTCACCCTGCATTCGCTCGGCTTTATGCAGGAAGAAAAGTCGGACGGCAGGCGGCGGATGCAGCAGACATGGCAGCATATTCTGACCGAGCTGTGCGGCGTTCTGCACCGCGACCGCAGCATTCGGCCGGATGCCTTTACCGAACAGTTCACGGCGGAAAAATTTGCCGATGTGCTGTTTTCGCTCATGCTGTCCGCCCTGATGCGGCAGGACTATGACGCATCTGCGGTGCTGGAAATTGTGCGCCGGACGCTGTATTGACGGTCCCACACCTGTGGGACTTTTCTATCCGGCAAAATGAACCATGTTCACTTAAAAAAGGAGATTGAGATACAATGACAAAACAAAGCAATACTCCCCGCGTTCCGGATTTGATGGAGGCGGTTTTTGACACCTGCTATTTGCTGTTTGACTTGATTGCAGGCATTTTATTTTTTGCCTTTTCTCATGGCAGTCCGCTGTTTCTCTTATACGGTATTTTGACATGGACGCTGTGTTTCGGCGATGCCTTCCATCTGGTTCCCCGTGTGCTGCGCGCGGTCAAGGGAAGCAATGAGAAAATTGAAAGACAATTGGGCATCGGCTTACAGATTTCCTCCATCACCATGACGGTATTCTATATTCTTTTGCTGTATATCTGGAAACAGACATTTTATGAAATGACGGCGCCGGTGATGCTGGAAATCCTGATTTGGGTTTCCGCAGCTGTTCGCATTGTCGTCTGTATGCTGCCGCAGAACAATTGGTGCGGCGAGGAAGGCAATCGCAAGCTGTCCGTGATTCGAAACGCCGTCTTTGCCGTGACCGGCATTTGTGTGATTGTGCTGTATGTGATGTCCGGCAATACTTACGGATACCATATGACGCGCATGGCGGCGGCGATTGTTGTTTCATTCGGCTGCTATCTGCCGGTCACGCTGCTGAGCAAGAAAATGCCGAAAATCGGCATGCTGATGATTCCAAAGACCTGTGCATATATCTGGATGATCGTCATGGGTTTGCAGCTGCTGTTCTGATTATAACATGAGAAGGCGAGAAGCGCGCATTTCACTTTTCTGCGGTCCATCTTTTTTATTGCTCTGTATGGAAACGCATGATATGATGAATTTGGCAGCGGTGAAAGAAACCGGCAAATCAGAACTTGAGGAGGGAATTAAGATGAAAGACGGAAAACATCCAAACCCCAATACGATCCATCCAATTGCAGGGTATGACAAAGAAATATATGTGAAGCCGACAATTACAAATCCGAACATTATTGTTGGAGACTTTACATATATTGCCGATTCGGATTTTGAAAGTCATGTTTCACATTTGTACGAGTGGAATGACGATAAACTCATCATCGGGAAGTTCTGTCAAATCGCCGCCGGGGTTGAGTTTGTGATGAACGGCGCAAACCATCAGATGAACGCTGTCTCTACATTTCCGTTCTATACCTTGGAGGGGTGGGAAATGTTACCGCCTGCAAAGACGGATATGCCATTAAAAGGAGATACTGTTATCGAAAATGATGTTTGGATTGGGCAAAATGCTGTGCTTCTCCCCGGCGTTTTCA